>ENA-USYV01003407-USYV01003407.1-human-gut-metagenome-genome-assembly--contig:-NODE-3407-length-11130-cov-4.187370_pt1 | contig 11130 bp, 9 predicted proteins | sample MGYA00250066_ERZ773514 | MGnify/ENA primary metagenome ERZ773514 (study PRJEB29103, sample SAMN06112049) | human gut metagenome | biome: human gut; feature: ankylosing spondylitis patient; material... | reverse complement strand
GAAAAACATGATAGGATAAGGCGATTATGGACATTTATCGGAAAGGAGCTGGCAAGCATGGAAACCAACGTGCTCGACTGGCTGGAAGTCACCGCCGCAGCCTGTCCGGACAAGCCCGCTTTTCTCGATGAGGACAGTGTGGTGACCTTTGCCGACGTGCGGCGCGAGGCGCGCATCATCGGCACGGCGGCGGCAAAGTTCCGCGCCGGACGCAAAAAACCCATCGCCGTCATGAGCGGGCGCAACGCGCACACGCCGGCGGTGTTTCTCGGCGCGGTGTATGCCGGCTGCTGCTACGCCCCGATGGACGGGACGATGCCCGTGCACCGGCTCAACTCTATTTTAAATACGTTGGACACCGATCTGATGATCGTGCAGCGCGCGTTTTACGACAAGGCGAAGACGCTGGACTTTTCCGGCACGATCCTGATCGCGGAGGAGCTGCTCGCGGGCAGCGAGGACGCGGCGCTGCTCGCGGACTGCCGCGCGCGCGCCCGAGAGCTCGACCCGCTGTACATCATCTTCACCTCCGGCTCGACCGGCACGCCCAAGGGCGTCATCACGGCGCAGCACTCGCTCATGTGCTACATCGAGGACTACGCCGGCGTGATGGGCATCGCGCGTGCCGACGTGCTGGGCAACCAGTCGCCGCTGGACTACATCGCCGCCGTGCGCGACATTTATCTGCCGCTGCGCTTCGGCGCGACGACGGCCATCATCCCGAAGGAACTTTTCATGTCGCCGGAGCGTCTGTTCGAATACATGAACGACAAGGGCGTCACGGCCGTGGGCTGGAGTGTCTCGGCGCTGACCGTGCCGGCCGCGCTCGGCGCGTTCGAGTGCAGCGCGCCGCAGCACCTGCGCAAGGTGTGCTTCTCCGGCTCGGTGATGCCGTGCAGCTGCCTGCGCCAGTGGCAGCTCGCGCTGCCGGAGGCCCGGTTCGTCAACCAGTACGGCCCGACGGAGGCGACCGCCTCGTGCACGTATTACGTCGTGCCCGGTCTGGTCGAGGACACCGACGTGCTGCCGATCGGCAAGCCGTACCCGCACTACGAGGTATTTCTGCTCTCGGAGCGCAACGAGGCCGTGCCCGACGGCGAGATCGGCGAGATCTGCGTCAAGGGCCCCATCCTCGCACTGGGCTACTATAACAGCCGCGAGAAAACGGCCGAGAGCTTCCTGCAAAACCCGCTCAACCACGCATACGATGAGCGCATCTATAAGACCGGCGACCTCGGGCACTTCGCGCCCGACGGCAACCTCATGTTCCACGGCCGCAAGGACCGGCAGGTCAAGCACCTCGGCCACCGCGTGGAGCTCGGGGAGATCGACCTCGCCGCGGCGAAGGTGGCCGGCGTGGAGGACGCCTGCGCGCTCTACGACCAGACGCACGAGCAGATCTGGCTGTTTTACACCGGCGAGGGCGTGACCAAGCGCGACATCGCCGTCGCCCTGCGCGCCGACCTGCCGGGCTTTATGGTGCCGCGCAAGATCGAGCAGCTCGCGGCCATGCCCCGGCTCGACAATGGCAAGACGAACATGCGCGCGCTGGCCGAGCGCATCACCGCTGCGGCCAAGCACTGATTTTGCTTACTTTACTCACTTCAGGAGGTATATTTATCATGGAACAGGAACTGATGGACATTCTGACCGATCTGCGCCCCGACGTGGATTTTGAGACCGAGACCGCCCTCATCGACGACCACATTCTCGAGTCGTTCGACATCGTGTCGCTCGTCGCGGCGCTCAACGACGCATTCGACATCGAGATCGGCGCCAAGGATCTTGTGCCGGAGAACTTCAACTCCGCCAAGCGTCTGCTGGCCATGGTGCAGCGCCTGCAGGACGAGGACTGATGGACAAGACTGCACTCCGGACGGCAGCCGCGAAATACGGCACGCCACTGTATCTGTTTGATCTGGAGGCCTTCACGGCGCGCGCTCAAAGAGTGCGCGCCGCGTTTGGCTCGGACGTAAATCTGTGCTACTCCATGAAGGCCAACCCCTTCGTGCTGCGCGGCCTGCCGGACGTGTTCCGCTGGGTGGAGGTGTGCTCCCCCGGCGAGCTGACGATCTGCGAAAGGCTCGGCATCCCGCCGGAGCGCATCCTGTACTCCGGCGTGAACAAGGGCGCGGACGATGTTGCGCGCGCCGTCGCGCTGGGCGCAGACCTGCTCACGGCCGAGAGCACGCTGCACTTTGACCTTATCTGCGCGGCCGCGGCCGCGCAGGGCAAGCACGTAAACGTGCTGCCGCGCCTGACCGCCGGCAGCCAGTTCGGCATGGATCCCGACGCGCTGGCCGATCTCGTCGCCCGGCGCGCGGAATTCCCGAACGTGACGATCGTCGGCATCCACTACTTTTCCGGCACGCAAAAGCGCAAGGACGCCGTGATCGCCAAGGAGCTTGCGCATCTGGACGAATACCTCACGATGCTGCACGAACGCTACGGCTTCACGGCGCAGCACGTGGAATACGGCCCGGGGCTGAATGCCGAGTGCTTCCGCGACGACGCCGAGGCGCGCGACTGCGCGCTGCTCGGCGCGGCGGCGGCGCACATCCGCGCCTTTGGGGAAAAGTACCCGCTCACGATCGAGATGGGCCGCTTTTTCGCCGCGCCCTGCGGCACGTTTCTCACCGGCGTGGCCGACGCCAAGTGCAACCTCGGCGTGAACTACGCCATATGCGACGGCGGCATGCACCAGGTCAAGTATGACGGCCAGCTCATGGGCATGCAGGCCCCGCCGCTGACGCTTCTGCGCGAGAGCGCGGACGCGCCCGAGCCGTGGATGCTCTGCGGCAGCCTGTGCACGACGGCGGACGTGCTCGTGCGCGAGGCGCAGCTGCCGCCGCTGCGCGTGGGCGACGTGATCGCCCTCGGCCGCTGCGGCGCGTACTCCGTGACGGAGGGCGTGGCCGTGTTTCTGTCGCGCGACATGCCGCGCGTCGCGCTCTGCCGCGGCGGGAACTTCACGCTCGTGCGTGACCGGTTTGCGACCGACGCGCTCAACACCTGCCGGACGCCGGAGGACGAAGCATGACGCTGACATCGCTGTCGTTTTACCTGCTGGTACTCGCGCTGCTGGTGCTGTACTACCTCGTGCCGAAGCGGTTCCAGTGGGTGGTGCTGCTGATCGGCAGCTACGCGTTTTACGCGTTCGTGTGCCTGCGCTACATGGGCTTTATCGTCGTGACGACGCTCACGACCTACTTCGGCGCCCGCGGCATGGACGCCATGACCGCGCACATGGAGCAGACCGTCGCCGCGCACAAGCAGGACTGGGAGCGCGAGGAGCGTAAGGCGTACAAAAAGCGCTGCAAGTCCCGCCGCTTGGCGCTCATGATCGCCATCCTGCTGCTGAACTTCGGCATCCTCGCCGTGCTCAAATACTATAACTTCTTTGCCGAGTCCATGGAGACGCTCTTTGCGTCCGTGGGGCTGACGGTCTCGCTCGGCCACATCGGGCTGCTGCTGCCGCTGGGCATCTCGTTTTACACGTTCCAGTCCATGGGCTACGTGCTCGACGTCTACCGCGAAAAAGTGCCCGCCGAGCGCAACGTCGGCAAGCTCGCGCTGTTCGTGTCCTTCTTCCCGCAGATCATTCAGGGCCCGATCGGCGTGTACGACCAGCTGGCGCACCAGCTCTATGCCGAGCACAGATACAGCTTTGACAACATCCGCTACGGCGCACAGCTGATCCTCTGGGGCTTTTTTAAAAAGCTCGTCATCGCCGACCGCGCCGTGGGCATGATCCACACCGTCGCCGGGGCGTACACCGACTACGCCGGCACGTATGTGCTGCTGGCCGCACTCGTGTACGCGCTGCAGCTCTATGCCGACTTCTCCGGCGGCATCGACATTTCGCGCGGCGTGGCGCAGATGTTCGGCATCACCATGGGCGAAAACTTCCGCCGGCCGTACTTCTCGCGCACGCTCACCGAGTACTGGCACCGCTGGCACATCTCGCTCGGCGACTGGCTGCGCAACTACCTGTTCTACCCGCTGTCGATCTCGAAGGCGTTTCTCAACTGGGGACGCCACGCCAGGCAGCACCTCGGCAGCCATATCGGCAAGGTACTGCCGACGGCCGTGGCCTCGCTGATCACGTTTCTCATCATCGGCATCTGGCACGGGGCAAGCTGGAAATACGTCGCCTTCGGCTTCTGGAACGGCATGGTCATCCTCGTGTCCACGCTGCTGCAGCCGGTGTCGGACAAGGTCGTCGCCGCGCTGCACATTGAGCGCAAGAGCGCGTGGTATCAGGTGTTTTCCATGCTGCGCACGTTCGTGGTCGTGCTCATCGGCTATTACTTTGACATCGCCGACGGGTTTCGCGCCGCGATGGGCATGATGTTAAAATCCGTGACCGACCTGCACCTGTCGCAGCTGCGGCCGGGCGCCGTGCTCGAGGCGCTGCCTCTGACGCGGTATGATTGGTGCGTGCTGCTGTTCGGCACGGTCGTGATTTTCACCGCCTCCGTCATTCAGGAGCGCTCGCAGCGCACCATCCGCGAGATCCTCGACGAGAAGTGTCTCGCCCTGCGCTGGGCCGTGCTGCTTGCCGGCATCTTCGCCGTCGTACTCATGGGCGTTTACGGCCCCGGCGTGCAGGCATCCGAATTCGTGTATATGCAGTTTTAAGCCGGGAAACAGCGCCCGCTATCCCAAGCCCGCGAAGCGGGCTCGCAGCAGACCATCGCCGCAATTTTCCGCGTGGCGCTAACACAGCATGTGGAGAACATCAATGAATCCAAAACAACACGCAAAAAGAAATACCGTCCTGCGCGTAATCGCGTTTCTGCTCATCGTGGCGCTGGTCTACGGCGCGCTCACGCGGCTGCTGACCATCAACAACGCCACCGAGCAGCAGTACATCCGCAGCTTCTATCTGGAGCCGAAAAACTCGCTCGACGTCATGATCCTCGGCGCGAGTGAGACGTTTACCGACTATTGCGCACCTTTGGCATGGCAGCACGCCGGGTTTACAAGTTACCCGCTGGCCGTGTCGGCCGCGCAGGGCACGCTCTATGCGTCCATGCTGCGCGAGAGCGCCAAGCGGCAAAATCCGTCTGTCTACGTGGTCGAGGTCAATGGCTTTCTCTACACGGAGGCAGAGCGGGATGAGCTCGGCACGGCCGCAACGCGCGAATGGCTCGACACGCTGCCGCTCTCACGCAGCAAGGTGCAGGCCATTGACGAGTGCGTGCAGGGCGACCGGCTGTCATACTATGTGCCGCTGCTCAAGTACCACGACAACTGGAGAAAGCCGGACCTCATCCGCAATTCGCTGTCACTGCAGCAGCAGGCGCGCGACGCGGGCTATTCGTACACCAAGCCGTTTCTGTCCATCTCCATGTTCCTCACGGAGACGGATGAGATCCCCGTGCGCCAGCAATCGCTCGACGATTTCAACGAGCAGAGCCTGCGCACCTTCTGCGAGACAGCCAAGGCACGGGGAATCAAAAACGTGCTCTTTGCCCGCTTCCCGCACCGCACCGTCATTGAAAACTATGACGCCGTGTTTGCCGAGCTGGAGGCGGTCGTGCACGAGTACGGGTATGATTTTGCGAACTTCGACACGCAGATGGACGCCATCGGCCTCGACCCGCTCAATGATTTCGCCAACGCCGAGCATCTGAACATTTTCGGCGCGGAGAAATTCACGCCCTACCTCGCCGACTATCTCGCGCAGCACTATGACCTGAACACCGCGCACAGTCAGGCCGTCACCGACGAATGGACGCGCTGCGCCGCATTCACGCAGCAAATGCTGCCCATGTGCGAGGACAACACCCGGCGCTACACGTGCGAGAAGCTCGACGAATTCTCGCCCGTATTCGCAGACTGCCGCTGAATAAAGCAAGTTTGCCGCTGAATAAAGCAAAACGCAGCCCCCTTCGAGACGCTCGAAGGGGGCTGCGTTTTTTTGTTGCTTTACCGGCCGGTGCTGCCGAAGCCGCCCGCGCCGCGGTCAGTCTCGTCGAGCGCATCCGCCTCTGCAAACTCCGCCGCCAGAAACGGCAGGATCACGAGTTGGGCGATGCGGTCGCCGGGCGCGACGGTGCGCGGTGCGTCCGTGTCATTGTGCAGCGCGACGGTGCACTCGCCGCGGTAATCGGCGTCGATCACGCCAACGCAGTTGGCCGGGCGCAGCCCCTGCTTAGAGGCCAGCCCGCTGCGCGCGAACACGCCGCCGAAATACCCCGCCGGGATGGCGAGGGCGAGGCCCGTGCCGATCATGGCCGTCGCGTGCGGCGCGATCGTGACACACTGCCCGTCCGCCGGGCAGGCATAGAGATCATAGCCGGCAGCATCCGCGCTGCCGCGGCGCGGCGTCACGGCGCCGGGCCGGAGCTTCTGGATCTTCACTTCCATCCGTTCATGCCCTCCCAGAGTACGATGCGGCCCGCCGCGCGGGTCCGGTTCATGTCGATGATGCGCTGGTTTTCCGAGCCGCGGAAACGCAGGCTGATGTTGCGCTGCGCGTCCACGTAGCGCCCGTCGACGAGGATGTCGATGAGCGAGAGCATCTCGTCCGTGACCTCGCAGCGCGGGTGCGTGCCGTCGACTGTGAGCTCCTTGTCGAGCGTGAATCCCGAATACGCCCAGATGTCCTTGTCCGGATACTGCGCGCGCACCCGGCGCAGAAACGGCACGAGCGCGCGCTGGTTTTCCGGCTCGAACGGGTCGCCGCCGAGCAGCGTCAGGCCGCGGATAAAGGGCTTTTCCAGCTCGGCAAAAATCACCTGCTCGGCCGCCGCGTCAAACGGCTTGCCGTAGTGAAAATCCCACGTCTGCGGCTGAAAGCAGTTGTAGCAGTGGTTCGTGCAGCCGGAAACGAACAGCGTCACGCGCACGCCGACGCCGTTGGCAATGTCGCAGGTCTTGATCTCTCCATAATACATAGCAGTTTCCTCACAAACGGCGGACGTATCGCATGGACACGCCCGCCGGTTTTCATTTTTGCACGTTACAGATGCAGCACGCGCTCCTTGATCTCCTGCGTGCGCCCCTGATTCCAGAACTGGGTGCCGATGTAGCCGCAGGTGCGGCGGGCCACGTTCATCTTGTCCTGATCCGTGTTGCCGCAGTTCGGGCAGCGCCAGATGAGCTTGCCGTCGTGCTCGACGATCTCGATCTCGCCGTCGTAGCCGCAGACCTGGCAGTAGTCGCTCTTGGTGTTGAGCTCGGCGTACATGATGTTGTCATAGATGAACTTCATGACCTCGAGCACAGCCGGGATGTTGTTTTGCATATTCGGCACCTCGACGTAGCTGATCGCGCCGCCGGGCGAGAGCGCCTGGAACTTCGACTCGAAAGCCAGCTTGCTGAATGCGTCGATATGCTCGGTCACATGGATGTGGTAGCTGTTGGTGATGTAGCCCTTGTCCGTGACGCCGGGGATGATGCCGAAGCGCTTTTGCAGGCACTTGGCGAACTTGTACGTCGTGGATTCCAGCGGCGTGCCGTAGAGGCTGAAGTCGATGTTGTGCATCTGCTTCCACTTGGCGCAGGCGTCGTTCATGTGCTGCATGATCTCGAGCGCGAACGGCGTGGCCGAGGGGTCGGTGTGAGACTTGCCGGTCATGTACTTGACGCACTCATACAGTCCCGCGTAGCCGAGGGAGATGGTCGAGTAGCCGCCGTAGAGGAGCTTGTCGATCGGCTCACCCTTCTTCAGGCGGGCCAGCGCGCCGTACTGCCACAGGATGGGCGCGGCATCCGAGAGCGTGCCCTTGAGCCGCTCGTGGCGGCACATGAGCGCGCGGTGGCAGAGCTCGAGCCGCTCGTCAAAGATCTTCCAGAACTTCTCCATGTTGCCGCCGGAGGACAGCGCCACATCCGGCAGGTTGATGGTCACGACGCCCTGATTGAAGCGGCCGTAGTACTTCGGCTTTCCGTTTTCGTCGACATACGGCGTCAGGAAGCTGCGGCAGCCCATGCAGGTGTAGCAGTGGCCCTCGCCGTTTTTGTCGACCTTGAGCTCGAGCATCTTCTTCTCGGAGATGTAGTCCGGCACCATGCGCTTGGCGGTGCAGCGGGCGGCCAGCTCCGTGAGGTACCAATAGGGGGAATCCTCGTGGATGTTGTCCTCTTCGAGCACGTAAATGAGCTTCGGGAACGCCGGCGTGACCCACACGCCCTTCTCGTTTTTCACGCCCTGATAGCGCTGGCGCAGCGTCTCCTCGATGATCATGGCGAGGTCATGGCGCTCCTGCTCGTTTTTCGCCTCTCCGAGGTACATGAACACCGTCACGAACGGGGCCTGGCCGTTCGTGGTCAGCAGCGTGACGACCTGATACTGGATCGTCTGCACGCCGCGGCGGATCTCCTCGCGCACGCGGTTTTCGACGAGCTCGGCCAGCTTTTCCTCACCCGGATGCGCGTCGATGGCCTGCATTTCGGCCTCGACCTCGCGGCGGATGCGCTCGCGGCTGACCTGCACGAACGGGGCCAGATGCGTCAGCGAGATCGACTGCCCGCCGTACTGGTTGGAGGCGACCTGCGCGATGATCTGGGTCGCAATGTTGCACGCGGTCGAGAAGCTGTGCGGCCGCTCGATGAGCGTACCGGTGATGACCGTGCCGTTTTCGAGCATATCTTCCAGGTTCACGAGGTCGCAGTTGTGCATGTGCTGCGCGTAATAGTCCGCGTCATGGAAGTGGATGATACCCTCCTCGTGCGCCTCGACGATGTCCTTCGGCAGCAGGAGGCGGCTCGTGATGTCGCGGCTGACCTCGCCGGCCATGTAGTCGCGCTGCGTACTGTTGACGATCGGATTCTTGTTGGAGTTTTCCTGCTTGGCCTCCTCGTTGTTGCACTCGATCAGGCTCAGGATGCGGTCGTCGGTCGTGTTGGCGCGGCGCACCAGGCTGCGGGTGTAGCGGTAAGTAATATAGGCCTTGGCGACCTCGAACGCACCGTGGGCCATGATCTGCTTTTCGACCATGTCCTGAATTTCCTCCACGGCGGCGCTGCGGCCCAGCTCCTGGCAGGCGAGCTCCACGCTCTCGGCGATGCGCTGGATCTGCCGCGGCGTCATGCGGTCGCACTCTTCAACGGCGGCATTGGCCTTCGTGACGGCCATGATGATCTTGGAGATGTCAAAGTTCTCCTCTGCGCCGTTTCGCTTGATGATCTTCATCTTTCTGTTCCTCCCCCTCGTAATCGAAAACACAATATCTTGTGCGGAAAACCGCTTTATTTTGTATTGAGAGCGGGTATATCGTACAATATCTAGTACAGGCTGTCAATAACCAATTTGATTTTTGTTGCACATTATGTGAACAGTGCGGCCTCTTCAGGCCGCAAAAAAGCACCGCCCGCAGGCGGCGCGGCGCTGCCCGGGCCGGAGGAAACTCCGGCCCGGGCACGGTCAGTCCGTCAGGCAGTTTCGTAGCCGTTGGGGTTTTGCGTCTGCCAATGCCAGCTGTCGCGGCACATATCCTCGAGCGAATACTCGGCGTGCCAGCCAAGGATGCGCGCGCTCTTGTCCGGGCAGGCGTACACGGTCGGCAGGTCGCCCGCGCGGCGCGGCGCGATCCGGTACGGCACATGCACGTGGTTGGCCGTCTCGAAGGCGTGCACCATCTCGAGCACGCTGTAGCCCTTGCCGGTGCCGAGGTTGAAGACGCTCTCGCCCGGATGCTCCGCCATGTAGGCAATCGCCGCGACGTGGCCGCGTGCGAGGTCCATGACGTGGATATAGTCGCGCACGCCGGTGCCGTCCGGCGTGTCATAGTCGTCGCCAAAGACGCTCAGGCACTCGCGGCGGCCGATGGCCGTCTGCGAGATATAGGGCATGAGGTTGTTCGGCACGCCGCGCGGATCCTCGCCGATGAGGCCGCTCGGGTGCGCGCCGATGGGGTTGAAGTAGCGCAGCAGCACGACCGACCAGCTCGGGTCAGCCACGACATAGTCGCGCAGGATCTGCTCGCAGACGTACTTCGTCCAGCCATAGGGATTCGTGCAGTTGCCGGTGCGGGACGTCTCGTAGAGCGGCATCTCGTTGTCGCCGGAGTACACCGTCGCCGACGAGGAGAAAATGATCTGCCGGACGCCGTGGTCACGCATCGCCTCGCAGAGCGTGATCGTCGAGCCGAGGTTGTTGTCGTAATATTCCAGCGGCATCTGCACCGACTCGCCCACGGCCTTGAGGCCCGCGAAGTGAATGACGCAGTCGATCTTCTGCTCGGTGAAAATGCGGTCGAGTCCGGCGCGGTCGCGCACGTCCATCTGATAGAATTTCAGCGGCCGGCCCGTGATCTGTTCGACCCGTTTGCCCGCCTCCGCGCTGCTGTTGACAAGATTGTCCACCACGACGACATCCATGCCCTGCTCAAGCAGCTCCACGCACGTGTGGCTGCCGATGTAGCCCATGCCGCCGGTCACCAATACGGTCATGCACCGTACCTCCTTGTGTTTGCTATGTTTTCTTTTATTGTACATCACATTCCGACGGAGTTCAACGGTTTTTCCCCTTGCCAGAAATTTACCGGGCGCGTGAATTTCCTGACAATCCCTGAATTTTCAAAAATTCGGTGATTTTGCTTGACTTTCGGGTACTGCTGGGCTAAACTGTTTGTATCATTGGTGATGTCGGGATGTCTGCGTACGCACGGTTTTTCATCCATTTCGCACCCCACCCCATCTCTTTTATCCATTCTTTTCTCTTTTTATCTGATCTCTCTTTACGGATTATCTACCCTTTTTGTTCTCCGCCGCATGGCATATCTCATCCCGTCACAGTGATCGCGACGCGGGCCTGCAGCGTACGGGGCACGTGTCCATATCGGCTGCGCGTGCAGCGAAAGGCCTCCGGGGGCGCCCGGAGGCCTTTTTCATTCCATATCAAAATCAAAAAAGCGTCAGGGCGCGCATACGCTCTGACGCTTTTTTCTGCTCCGCGCGCTCAGCTCTCCATCTGCTTGCCGAGGAAGCCCGACACAGCCTGCGCGAGCTTGCGCTCCGTCTCGCCGGCGGGGCCGTCGCCGTGCGCGGCCACGAACAGCACGCAGCCGCCGCCCGTGCCCACGTAGTTCAGCGACATGAGCGCATCAGAGGCAACATTGAGTCCCACCTGCTTGCAGGTGAACAGCACCCGCGCGCCGCAGTAGGACGCGCCGGCCA
>ENA-USYV01003391-USYV01003391.1-human-gut-metagenome-genome-assembly--contig:-NODE-3391-length-11206-cov-81.915177_pt1 | contig 11206 bp, 8 predicted proteins | sample MGYA00250066_ERZ773514 | MGnify/ENA primary metagenome ERZ773514 (study PRJEB29103, sample SAMN06112049) | human gut metagenome | biome: human gut; feature: ankylosing spondylitis patient; material... | reverse complement strand
CCTCTGATTTCGCTTATGAAGGATCAGGTCGGTTCACTTGTTCAGTCGGGAGTTCCTGCGGCATATATAAACAGCTCGCTTTCATATCCGCAATTTCTGCGAGTGCTTTCAAATGTTGAACACGGAAAATACAAAATCATCTATGTTGCACCCGAAAGGCTGTTGACTTACGGATTTCTCGACACCTGCAAAAAGATAAAAATATCAATGGTTGCAGTTGACGAGGCTCATTGCGTTTCACAATGGGGACAGGATTTCAGACCGAGTTACCTCAAAATTATCACATTTGTTGAAAGCCTTGCAAATCGTCCGATTGTCGGAGCATTCACCGCAACGGCTACGAATGATGTAAAAGAAGATATAAAGAAAATTCTCAGGCTTGAAAATCCGTTTGAAATTACAACGGGATTTGACCGCCCCAACCTTTTCTTTGGTGTAATAAAGTCATCGTCAAAGGACGAAAAGCTTATTGACCTCATTCGGGAGCGTTGCGACAGGTCGGGAATTGTCTATTGTGCAACCCGAAAAAATGTTGAATCTGTCTGCGAATTGCTCTGCGATAACGGCTTTTCGGCGGCAAGATACCATGCAGGTCTTGATGAGTACGAACGCAGGAAAAATCAGGAGGATTTTGTTTTTGACCGAAAAAATATTATGGTTGCAACCAATGCTTTCGGTATGGGAATTGACAAGTCAAATGTTACATATGTAATTCATTACAATATGCCGAAAAACATTGAAAGCTACTATCAAGAGGCAGGACGGGCAGGTCGTGACGGCGGTGAGGCTGATTGTATTTTGCTCTACAGTCCTAAGGATGTGCGCCTAAATCGCTTTATGATTGAAAATTCCGAGGGAAACGATGAGCTTACAATTGAAGAAAACGAGCAAATTCGTGAGCGTGATTTTGAACGCTTAAAATATATGACCTTTTACAGCACAACAAACGATTGTCTGCGTGGATTTATTCTGCGGTATTTCGGCGGTGAAAAAAAGGCTTACTGCGGAAAATGCTCCAACTGCCTTTCCGTTCACAAGCTTGTTGATGTCACAATTGACGCTCAAAAAATTATGTCGTGTATTGCAAGAACAGGACAAAGGTACGGCAAAACCGTGATTTGTGATGTGTTAAAGGGCAGTAAAAGCGAGAAAATTCTAAAAGCTGAGCTTAACAATCAGTCAACCTACGGAATAATGAAAGAGGTTACGGCAAGGCATATTTTCGGCACAATTGACTTTCTTGCCGAAAAGGAGTATATTTCATCCGACAATGAAACCGAGATTCTAAAACTTTTGCCAAAGAGCCGAGATGTGCTTTTCGGACGGGAACGGCTTGTGATGAAGAAAGTTGAAAACTCCGAAAAGGTTGTCAAAACGCACCGCCCCGAAGTGCCTGTCAATTCCGATTTACTTGATGCGCTCAAGGCTTTGCGAAAAGGCATTGCATCCAAAAAGAGCGTTCCTGCCTATGTTATTTTTACCGATGCAACGCTGATTGATATGTGCAAAAAATGTCCCGAAACACCAGATGAAATGCTTGAAGTTTCGGGTGTGGGCAGAACAAAGCTTGAAAAATTCGGAAAACAATTTCTTGAAGAAATCGCAAAATTCAGATAACTTCATATACTGTTAAAGGATGAACAAATTTGTTTGTCCTTTTCTTTTTCAATTTTCAAAATTGTATTGAAATAATTAGTACAAAGTGATACAATAGTTACGGAGAGAAAACAGATTGGAGGCATTTGTATGGCTGACATATTTGATTACATAAGTCGGAGAGGCGATTTGACATTTGAACAGGACGGTTTTAACGAGCTTGACGCACTTGTGCTTTCACGGCTTTCATATCTTCCTTTTGATGGTGCGGTATCGTCATGTCTGTTTGATGAAATTACCCTTGAACAGGCGGCAATGCGTGTGTTTGCAACCGATGATTACGAGAAAAATCTATTGTGGAAGGGTGACGCCGACCTTTTGAAAGCGACGGCAGAGAGCAAGAGATTCGGCAAAATTCTTGTTTCGGAGTATGTAAATGAGGTTGAGTCCGATGTGAGTATGCAGTTTTCCGCAATCACTTTTGAATTTCTTAAAAAGAATTATTTCATTTCATACAGAGGAACTGACAATTCTCTTGTCGGCTGGCAGGAGGACTTCAATATGTTCTTCACATTTCCGTTGCCGTCACAGAAAAAGGCTCTTGATTATTTTGAAAAGGCAGTCCGTATGCTCAACGGAAAATTCATTCTGGGCGGGCACTCAAAGGGTGGAAATCTTGCGGTTTATGCCGGTGCTTTTACCGATGAAAATTCAAGAAATCACATTGATTATATTTACAATTTTGACGGACCGGGGTTTTCTCTTGACAAAATAAAGGTCAGCGGATTTTATGAAATCGATGACAGAATCTACACCTTTGTTCCGCAGTCAAGCATTTTCGGCATGATGTTTGAGCATGAGGAGAGCTACACTATAGTAAAGAGCAATCAAAAAGGTTTTCTCCAACACGATGTCTATTCGTGGGAGATTGAGCAGAACAGGCTTGTCAGGCTGAAAAGCACTACAAATTTCAGCGTTTTCTTTGACCACACGCTGAAAGAATTTGTTAAATCGCTGACAATTGCTCAAAGACGGGAGTTCACAAAAGAGGTTTTTGCCCTTTTGTCGCTGACCGAAACCGCAACCTTTAATGAGATGCTGAAAAATCCGCTTAAAAACACGGGAACAATCCTAAAATCCTTTGCAGGTCTTGACAGCAAAACAAGAAATATGCTTCTGAAAACAATCTTCGCATTCGTAAAAAGTGCTAAAAACAATTTTTCCGACATAACAGGCGGTCAGAACAAAATTACCGTCAGTTAATTATAAAAAAGCTCATATATGCTCCGATACTTTTTAGCGTCGGAGCATTTTCTTTGCAAAAAATCATTTGTCAAGACGAAATTTCCGTTTTGTCAATTGATACTTTTAAAATCTGTATTGTCGGTCTTGAAAATTTTTCATAATATACAAAAAATCCCGACACGGTGTATGCTGTGTCGGGTTTTTGTTTTGCTTTTTAAATGTCAATAGTCAGTTCAACGGGGCAATGGTCAGAACCTAAAATTTCGGTATGGATTTTTGCACCGTCAAGCTTGCTTTCAAGAGCTTTTGAAACGATAAAATAGTCAATACGCCAGCCCGCATTTTTTTCACGAGCCTTGAATCTGTATGACCACCACGAATACACGCCCTCTGTATCGGGATAGAAATAGCGGTAGGTGTCGATAAATCCGTCATCGAGCAACGCTGTCATCTTTGAACGCTCTTCATCGGTAAAGCCTGCATTTTTACGGTTGGTTTTCGGATTTTTCAAATCAATTTCTTTGTGTGCAACATTCAAATCACCGCACATAATAACCGGCTTGTTTTCTTCAAGTTTTTTCAGATATGCCTTGAAATCATCTTCCCATTTCATTCGGTAATCAAGCCTTTTCAGCTCGCTTTGCGAGTTTGGAGTGTAGCAGGTGACAACAAAGCAATTGTCAAATTCTGCCGTGATAACTCTGCCCTCATGGTCGTGTTCGTCAATGCCGATCCCGTAACATACATTCAAAGGCTCTTCCTTTGTGAACATAGCCGTTCCCGAATAGCCTTTTTTGTCGGCATAGCACCAATACTGATGATATCCTTCAAGCAAGAGGTCAATCTGTCCCTCTTGAAGCTTTGTTTCCTGAAGACAGAAAATATCTGCGTCAACATCTTTAAAAAAGTTCTCAAAGCCCTTTGTAACACAGGCACGAAGTCCGTTTACATTCCACGAAATCAATTTTTTCATAATTTACTCCCGTACACACAAAAGGGAGCAAGCATTGCCTGCTCCCAAATTGCCAATTTGTTAATTATTCTTCTGCGGAAAATTCGTCCTTGCCTACACCACAGAGAGGGCATACCCAATCCTCGGGTACATCTTCCCATGCTGTGCCTGCATCAACGCCGTTATCGGGATCGCCGATTTCAGGATCGTAAACATATCCGCAAACATCGCATACATATTTCATACTATCAAATCTCCTGTTCAAAGTCTGTTGTGTAATCGGTTAGTTGTTGGTCATACGATTATCAAGCTGACTTTTTTGATTTTTTATTTTTTAATGATTACTTAAAGTATCTGTTAAGAAGACCTCTAAAGCCTGCGCCGTGTCTTGCTTCATCCTTTGCCATCTCGTGAACCGTGTCATGAATAGCGTCAAGGTTCTGAGCCTTTGCACGCTTTGCAAGGTCAAACTTACCTTCGCAAGCACCTGTTTCTGCATCTACACGCATCTGAAGATTCTTCTTTGTGCTGTCTGTAAGAACTTCGCCTAAAAGCTCTGCAAACTTGGCAGCGTGTTCAGCCTCTTCAAAAGCATACTTTGTAAATGCGGCAGAAACCTCGGGATAGCCTTCTCTGTCTGCAACTCTTGCCATTGCAAGGTACATACCGACTTCGCTGCATTCTCCCTCAAAGTTAGCTCTGAGATCCTTGAGAATATCTTCGCTTACGCCCTGAGCAACGCCAACCTCGTGAACTGTTGCGAAAGATGCCTCCTCGTCCATCTGCTTAAATTTTTCCTTCGGTGCCTTACAAACAGGGCAAGCCTCGGGAGCTTCGGGACCTTCATAAACATAACCGCATACTGTGCAATACCATTTCATAATTACTTCTCCTTTGTAATAAATATTAGTGTACTTCTGCCGAACATTTAGGACATATGCCGTAGTAGATAACAAATCTGTTTTCTACCTTAAATCCCTCTTCGGCAAGCTGTGACTCAAGGCCATCAGCATTTTGATTGTCTTCAACATCAATAACTGCCTTGCATTTGTTGCATACAAAGTGGGGGTGCGGCTCTGTGTTGCCGTCAATACGCTCCTCACCGTTTACATTGCATATAACGCTGACCTTTCCTTCATCCTTAAAAAGAGCAATGTTTCTGTAAACCGTGCCAAGACTAAGGTCGGGAATTTCGGGCTTTAATTTATCATAAACCCAGCGTGCGCTCGGATGAGTGTCCGTACCGCACACAGCGTTGTAAATTGCATTGCGTTTTGAGCTGAAATTTCTTTTTGCCATAATTCATAAATCCTTATGCAATATTAGTCAGTACCGATTGACCAAAATCAGTAATCAGTATTAACTTTGGCTATATTCTATCACGCAGATGCTTAATTATATTTACAATAAAGAATTATAAATAAAAAATTTTGCACAAAGAATTGGGAGGAAATATAGTGAAATCAAACAAAACAGTAAAAATTATCATTTTCACGGCATTCTTCCTGTCTGCGGTAATTTTAATATCGGTAATGACAGGTGCAACAAAAGAAACAACGGCTGATACCGACAGCGTAAAACTGCCCGTAATAATGTATCACTCACTTTTAAAGGACGAAAAACTGCAAAATGACTACACCGTTTCGCCGACTCTTTTTGAAAATGATTTAAAATATCTTACCGAAAACGGCTACACAACCGTTGTTGTAAAGGAGCTTTCCGATTATGTTTACGGCAAAAAATCATTGCCCGAAAAATGCATTATGCTGACCTTTGACGACGGCTATTATAATAATTATTATTATGCACTCCCTTTGCTCGAAAAATACAACTGCAAGGCGGTCATATCTCCGATTGCCTCAGTGTCTGAAAAATTCACCGAAACCAAGGACATTTCCGTGACCTACGGTCATATAACTTTTGACGATATGAAAGAAATGTCTGATTCGGGCTATGTTGAAATTCAGAATCATTCGTACGATATGCATTCTTTGAAATCACGAAAGGGTGTTTTGCCAAAAGCGGGGGAGAGTGATGAAGCATATAAATCTATTCTTACGGAAGATGTTGTCAAAGCTCAAGGCTTGCTTGAAAATGCAACAGGGAAAAAACCGACCTGCTTTGTATATCCGTTCGGTGCAAAAAATGACCTGACCGAAAAGCTGATAAAAGAAATGGGCTTTTCGTGTACACTAACCTGTACGGAAAAGCCCAATATAATCACTAAAAATCCCGACAGCCTCTACGAGCTGGGACGATACCGCCGTGACCGCAACGAGTCAATGCAGAACCTTCTTATCCGAATTGAAACGCAGACATAATATTTATACGGCAGATTTTTCAGCTTTGGCATTTCTTACAAAAGCCTCGCACAAAGCTATGAAGATGAAAAACAGCGGAGTTGTAATCGGCTGATAAAGGTTTACAACAGCCTGAACAGCATAGCAGATAACAGCCGAAACGCACGCAATCAGCATCGGATTTTCCTTTGCATACTTAACTGCATTCTTAATCGTACCGCACACAATGGCAAGATAGGAGAGAAGTCCCGTAATTCCGATTGTGATAAGGTAGTTTAGATATTCGTTATGGGCGGCATTTGTTGAGCTGTCACCGTATTTTGAAAGGTCGTCAAAGTACGGACTGAATGCGGAGTAGAACATATCAGGACCTACGCCGAACAGCTTTTCAATAAATGAAGCGTCGCCGAAAATCCATATCGACCTTATCCACATAAAGCCTCTGTGTGTACCCCATATATCGTTAAAGCGGATAATTCTTTCAAAACTGCCGAGGTCGGTTTTGGTGTCAATACAGCTGAAATAAACCATAATTCCTATCATGGCAACAGCACAAAATCCGAATACAACGGCAAGAGCAATCGGCACGGCTTTTGAAATTGTGATGTTTGGTTTTTTGTAATCAATAAGATACAAAATCCCTGTAATAACGGCACAAGCTGCAAGCAATATCCAGCCGATGCCTGAGAAAACAAAAATTTCCTGAAACTTATCAAAGCCCTTGCTTTTGTCGTCAAAGCAGAGCGAGAACAATCTGAGCAGCTTTGCAAACAACAGCATAACAGTTGCCGAAAGGAAAAATCTTTTCAGTCTGACAAGGCTGTTTGAAAACCATACAAGGTAAATAATCATAAATACAGCCATGCCGAGAATGCCGGAATCGCTGTCGGCAGTCATAAGAGCCGCAAAGCCAAATCCTGTTGCTACAAGATAAATTGACCTGAGCAAGGTTTTCTCAGTGATAACCGACATTGCAATCATAACAGGCATAGCGATGCAGATGTAGCTTGAAAGCAGATTTTTGTTGCCGATTGTTGAAGTGAAGTCGGTAATAGTCTGTTGGTCGGTGAGAAGAGTAAACATTCCGAGAGGATCAATATAGAATGAGTTAAGCACCGCAAGTGCAAAAACTATCATTGAACCGAACGCAAGCGCAACGAATATGTATTCAAAATATTTAAAGCACCTTGTAATCATAAAATATGCTGCGGTGTAAAATGTCATAAGCACAAGACCGTTGTTTCGTCCCTGAGTACCCAGAAGTGCATCCAAAGGGTTTGCAGACAACAGCGTTGAAATGACATTTATTCCTAAAAATACAATAAATGCCCAGTCCATAAACGAAAGCTCTTCATACAAATGCTTTGGTTTAGGCTTTTCAAGCTTTGAGTCTTCCGGCGGTTTATCAACGCTTGCGGTCATAATAATAAGAAATTCCGCAATAACGAGAATACCCGTCAATATAATGAAAAAGTAATACTTGTCGTGCCTGATGTTAAAATATGCGTCCGTGAAAAACAACGGAAAAAGCGTGAACATAATAAGCAGATAATAGTTTGTGAGCGCCTGCTGTACCGAATATTTTTCTTTGGGTTTGGCAGGCGGATTTTTATGCTTTGCAGAAGTCATAATAAAATAACCTTTCAATATAATGTACTTCAATTTTATAACGCACGCACGATGTTGTCAAGAAATAAAGTAAGTTGAAAGCTCTGGTTTTCGACTTGTTTCGATTGGCATATGCTTGCAAAAGAACAATAATTGCATATTTTTCGGCACTTTTATTCCCAAATTAATACTTGTGGAAAATTAGTATTGTATTTATCTCCGTAAAATGGTATAATTCCCCTTGAGATGTATTTCCATATTTGCAGGACAAAGACTTTTGTAAAAAATTGTTTATGAATTTATCTATTTGCAGATTGGGTGGTTTTATGAAAAAATTAGTTGTTTTCGGCTTTGACGGCACTCTTGCCGACACAGCCCCCGGAATTTTATATTGCTTCAATACAACGGCAGTTGCAATGGGCTATGAGCCTGTTGAACACAGCGCACTCTACGGAGTAATCGGCGCACCGCTTGAATACGGATTTAAAACGCTCTTTAATATGAGTGATGACGAAATTGAATATGCCGTAAAGAATTACAGTAAACTTTATTCCCAGAAAGGAAAAGAGATGTTCACCGTCTATGACGGAATTTATGACGCTCTTCGTGAACTCAAGAAAAGCGGTTTTAAGCTTGCAATAGCAACTCAAAAGCACAGAATGTTCACAACGGATATTCTTGAAACCTACGAGGCGTCGGATGTTTTCGACGCAGTATGTGCAACAGATGTCGGTACAAACCTCACAAAGAGTCATCTGCTTTTGCAGGCGTGTGAGCAGACAGGAGTTTCCGTTGAAGAAAGTATCCTTGTCGGCGACAGCACAATCGAGGCAAAAGGTGCGGAAGAAATAGGTATGGACTTCCTCGCTGTGCTATACGGCTGGGGCTTTAAAACAAAGGAAGAAACCGAAGAATACAAGTGCGTCGGCACAGTGTCATCTCCGGCAGAAATCTCTCAAAAAGTCATGGCACTCTGATTACGGTTAGTGCGTGTAAAACAGTGCATAAATAGGATTAAAATTGTAATTTTCCAAAAACAAATCGGGCAGTCATAACGATTGCCTGATTTTTTTATGCAAATTTAATTCCGTATAATAACAATGATACAACGATATACTTTTGCTTGTAAACAGAATGTTTGATAAACAGCAATATGATAGTACGGAATTGATATTGTTAAATTCTTTTACATAAATTTTAAAAGTTAATTTAAAATAATATTGAATTTTCACATATTGTATGCTAAAATAAAAATGCCAAACAAAAATTTAATTTTAAGTTCACCTAAGTGTGTATTTTTATTTCGGTAAAAATACAGGCTTTACTTTTCACACCTTACAAGTGAAATATTGTGTCGCAACAATCAAAGCTATGTATTTTTCGTGCGTAGCTTCAGCTACGCACTTTTTGTTTTATGCAAAATTATGCGAAAAATATTTGCTTTTTTGAAAAAATCGAAAAAATTTGAAAAATTTTAAAATTTTTTCGGATTTTATAAAATCAAAAGCCGTTTTAAATTGTCTATATTATGAAAGGAAATGAGAGGAGGTTATTTTATGAACATTTCCCACTTAGTAGAGAAAATTAAAAAGGGAGATAACAAATCATTTGAAAAGCTCTACGAGCTTACAGAGCGTGAAGTGTGGTTTACTTGTATCAGCTTTTTAAAGAACGAAACAACCGCACAGGACATTATGCAGGAAACTTACATAACGGCTTTTTTAAAAATCCAATCTTTGGAAAAGTCATCACAAATCAGAAGTTGGCTTAACAGAATTGCCGTTAATAAGTGCAAAAATTATTTGAAAGGTAAAGGTGAAATCCAACTGGACGATGAAATTTTTGAAAATCAGGCAATAGTTGACGAGCGTATATCAATTCCCGAAGAATACATTTCAGACAAGGCAAAGAGAGAAATTATTCTTTCAATTATGCAGGAAGTACTGTCCGATGTTCAGTATCAGACAGTGATTATGCACTATTTTAATGAAATGACTGTTGATGAAATCGCAGAAGTCTTTGAATGTTCAAGGGGTACTGTGCTTTCAAGGCTCAATTATTCAAGGGCAAAGATGAAAACTGCAATTGAAGATTACGAAAACAAAAGCGGTGACAAGCTTCACGGTGTTGTTGTACCTTTCTTTACAACTATTTTCAAGGAAGAAGCAAAGAGCCTTGCAGTACCGAACATTACAATCAAGCTCCCGAACGGACAGACACTTGCAACATCTGCAACAAAAGGCTTTGCGACAGGTGCAAAGTCAACAGTTTCATCTATCGTGAAGGCAACAGCAACTGCGACAGTAAAAACCAAGGTAATTGCCGTTGTCTGCGGTGCTACAATACTTGCAGGCACATCAGCAGTCGGCATAAGCATTCTTGCAGGCTGTAACGCTGAGAAAGAACCGACAGAACCGTCAGTAATATCTTCAACCGTACAGACTTCAACCGTACAGACTTCAACTGTATCATCTGAAGTCAGCAAGGCTATTGAGGATAACGGTCTAAAAATCGACAAAGACGGCAACATCACTGATAAGAATGGTAAGAAAGTCGAAGTAAAAGACGGCAAAGTAGAAGTAAAAACCGATGACGGTAAGACAGTTACAGTTAAGGTTGACGATGTAAAAACTACAGTATCTAACAAAAACAACGGCAATAAGGGTAACACCGAAAAGAAAGAAGATACATCATCAAAGAAAGACAATTCTTCAAAAACAAATACATCTGATAACGACAAGAAGCCAGCTAAGCCAAGCAACTCTTCAAGTAATAACCAGAAGCCAGCATCTAAGCCAGAATCTTCAAAGACTGAGACACCTACAGCAAAGCCAAAGCAGAAGGTATGGGTAGATGATTATAAAACAGTTCACCACGAAAGAGAGTGGATTGTAACAGGTACTCACGAAGAAGACGTATATGGTTGGGTAGGTTACAATGTATGCAACGACTGCGGTATGAAGTTGGCAGATGCTAATCAGTTGAAACAGCATATGCTTTGGGAATTAGAAGAAAATGGTGGCAGAGGCTCATATCACCATGAGAAAGAGTATGTAAAAACAGGAACCAAAACAGTAGAAGACGGCTATTGGAAAGAAGCCTATGACGAGAAAGTCAAAGACGGCGGTCATTGGGAGTACAGATAAGTAAATTCGACAGCAAGTATAAATCCTTAAAATAATTAGGGAAGAGAGGGTTCTTTATGAACCCTCTTTTTCTATGTTAAAAATAAATATTATATTAAAGAAAGTATTTAATTTAATTATGATATATGTTATAATATAAACATATTAAGGGGGGAATTTACATGAAAGGTTATAACCCTGATAAGGGTAATTATGATAAGGGAATGCTCTGTAATCAACAAAATAAAAAAAGAGGTTAAGCATTAGAAAAAATTGCTTAACCTCTTTGTTGTTTTAATAATAAAAAATCTTTTGTGTTACGGTGTAATAAATTTTAAAAATATATTATCTTGTTTCCTTGAAAATCGGCAGGCAAACTA
>ENA-USYV01003384-USYV01003384.1-human-gut-metagenome-genome-assembly--contig:-NODE-3384-length-11225-cov-4.229727_pt1 | contig 11225 bp, 9 predicted proteins | sample MGYA00250066_ERZ773514 | MGnify/ENA primary metagenome ERZ773514 (study PRJEB29103, sample SAMN06112049) | human gut metagenome | biome: human gut; feature: ankylosing spondylitis patient; material... | reverse complement strand
AACACATACACAATTCAGGAGGCTATTCACATGAAAAAGATCGTTATCGCATCTGCATGCCGTACCGCTATTGGCAAATTCGGCGGCACTCTGGCAAACGTTCCCGCAGTTGAGCTTGGCTCCATCGTCATCAAGGAAGCTCTGAACCGTGCAAACGTCGCTCCCGAGCAGGTCGATCATGTCTACATGGGCTGCGTCATTCAGGCCGGTCTGGGCCAGAACGTCGCTCGTCAGGAAAGTTTTTACAAATTCCACCGGATTTTTTGCCCGTTTGCAAAGCGACACCCATTTTTGTGGCAGCAATCATTCCACGCCATGTTTCTTAATCCAGTTTTTTACTTCTTCCTTAGAAAGGGAAGGAACAAAATCAATCACACCTTCCACCAACCGGTTTTCATCCAGTGCTTTTGCTGCGATACGGCACATTTGAAAAACCGGGATGCCGGATACGCCGTTTTTTACAATCTGGATTTCTCCGGTTTCAAAAGCCTCCGTCTTCCCATCAATCATCAACGAAATTGTTCCCTGAACCCTCGTTCCCGCCGTCTTATTCCATACCACACCATCGCATACAAGACCGGTTAATACGGGATATAAATTAGTAACTGCATGGTGGAAACTTTCTGCCAGCGAATAACCGCTTTCACTTCCTCCGCTCTCTTTCCCTGCTTTTCCGCCGGTTGCTAAAACAACATAGGCACTATTAAAATCTCCTTTTGATGTATGGACAAGAAATTCTTTTTTCTTTGTAATCTGCTCTACTTCACAGTCTTCATAAATTGTTACACCAAACTGTGTGCAGGCATGATACAGCCCATTCACAACAGTCGCAGCCTGATTCGTATGCGGATAAACATAGCCATCTTTTTCCCGGTGCAAAATACCATATTTTTCAAACTCTGCAATCACGCATTTTGCAGGCACCTCTGTCAAAAGATGAGAAATAAATTCCGAATTTCCATAATAACAATTCTCATTCATATGTAAATTGGTAAAATTGCATCTGCCATTTCCGGTTGCCGATAGTTTTTTACCAATTCGATGATTCTTTTCTAAAACTGTCACCTGCACGCCTTTCCTAGCAAGCATGACAGCACATAATAAACCAGAAGCTCCCCCTCCTACAACAATCACATCACACTGTGTCTTCATGACATCCTCCGTCTCTTCCTTTTATCTTCTCTATTATACCTTAACTGGAAAAGTTTTCAAGGACGGAATACAGCTCTTTTTCTGTCCGCACGGCGTATCCGCCCTGCAAAATCTTTTTGTCCTGCTTGGATAAATTTTCTTCTTTCAGACCGGTTTTCTCAAACGGTTCTTTCTCGTCCTTTCGGTAGATAACCACTTCGCCATCCTTCAATCGTAAAATATATCCCTGCTCACTCGATTTGTTATATACCTTGCGAATAACAATTTTATCCTCCGAAAATGACTCCAGTGTAATTTTTACAAGACCTTCTTTTTCTTCCTCCCATGACTTATCTTTAATTTCTACAGTCAGCTGCTTTTCCAGTTCTTCCCTTGTAAGACCGGCATACTCCGGTGGCATGTCTCTTTCTTCTTTTACCAGTTCTTCGGATTCTTCTTCCCACTTTTCAATCACTAATTTTGTCTCGCTTGTAACCCGCTGCTCCTGCTTGGTGCTTGTCTGAGCTGCATTTTGCTGCGCCATTTTTTTCTGTTCCTGCTTTTTTGCATACTCAAAACTTCCGTAACACAATAACGACAATACAAAAAACGCCACAAAAAAACTGCATATCACAATATATTTTCGATTCATGTTGTCCACCATCCATTCTTTTCAATCAATCGTTGCTCTTAGGGACAGTATCGTCAAAAATATCTGCCTTTATACAAAAAAGCACAAAACAACTGCGCGAACGCCTTTGCTTTGTGCTTTTAACATTTACTGTTTTATAAAACTAATTCATAACTCGTCCGATTTTAGCCGGATGACGATAATAAGCATTACTAATCTTAATACCATCACGAGGGTTGCTGGCATGAATTACCATACCGCCGCCAATATACATCGCAACGTGGTTAATACGGCTTCCGTTGCTGTAGAAGAACAAATCGCCCGGTTTTGGTGACGAAACTTTTCTTGTGCAGCCAGCCTGTGCTGCAGCGTTATGCGGCAGGGAATGTCCATACTTCGCATACAGACTCATTGTAAATCCGGAACAGTCTGTTCCGTTTGTAAGACTTGCGCCTCCCCAAACATAACGGTTACCTAAGAACTGTTTTGCATATTCCACAATCGATGCCTGACTTGACGATACACCGCTTGATGAAGATGCTTTCACGGTGCTTACCTTTGTCGCACGTTTCAGTGTATACTGCTCTTTCACAAAATCTTTTGCAACAAATGCATAATCATCATCCACATAAATGCAGATAAAGTCTTTCAACTGTTCCTGCATTGCCTCATATCCGCCGGCTCTCTTAATCGCATCTTTGGATATTTTCTGTTTTTTCACAATTTTTTTCACATAATCTAAAGTTAGTTCGCCCTCTTTCATGGTGAACTCCTCACCTTCCGATACAACGGAATAAATCGGAGCAGAAGTCGATGGAAGAGCACGTACACGAAGTGAATCTGTCTGGATTTCTACACACTCACGGCCTACTTTCGTCGCCAGTTTTTCTGCTTTCTCATCCGTTGTCAGATAAGACGCCTTTACATAGCCTTTTACCTTACCGGAAACAATCTTAGCCCAGCCTTTTTTGATGTGGTATACATGACATCCGGCATTCTTTGTCATCTTTCCTACTATTTTTCCACTCTCTGATGGCTTCTTTCTAACATTCAAATAGGTATCCACTTTATTGGCAACACCTAGTCTTGAATAATTTAAATTCAGTTCTACATGCGTATCCTTGTCCGTTTCCTTTGCTGTATCTGCTGTCTGTTCTGATACTGGTGCTGCAGTCGGTACAGCTGTCACATTTGGCTCCGATGCTACTAATACTTCAGATGCCTTTGCATCTACACTACCATTTGCCACATTGCTGCAATACTGCTCTAGCAATACGGTAGCACCCTCTACCTGCTCTTCTGAACCTACCATGGCAGCCTGCACGGAACATACACTGCCTACAATCAAACCACTCGCTAATGCAAGTGCAAAAAGTTTCTTCCCATATTTCTTCATCTTATTACCTTCTTCTTTACAAATTGTAATTGTTACGAAATTGTTACATTTGTTAAGAATTATAGCAACATCTATGTAATCTGTCAACCTTTCTTTCGCATTATTTCCTCATGTACTTCTTCCAACTCCATACGCATCATGGAAAACAAATCAATCAGACGCGGATTAAACACACCGCAATCACCTTCAATAATCATCTCAAATGCTTCTTCCGGTTTGTATGCCGGCTTGTAAATTCTCTCACTGATAAGTGCATCATAGGCATCTGCCACCCCCACAATCTGAGCTGCAATCGGAATTTCGTCTCCCTTTAATCCCAGCGGATAGCCATCACCATCATAGCGCTCGTGATGATACATACAAACCTCTGCACAACATTTATACAGTGCATAATCCGCACTGTCTTCTCTTGTAAGTTTCATCAGACGCTCAAAAATCTGTCTGCCCTTTCTCGTGTGATTTTTCATAATTTCCAATTCATTAAAATCAAGCCTTCCTGCCTTATGTAAAATCCGGTCCGGAACGACAATTTTCCCGACATCATGCAACATTGCCGCAAAGCAGATTGTATCCACATCCTCTTCCGATATTTTATAATCCGGACAGAACCGAATCACTTTTTCAAGCAAAATCCTCGTAAAACGCTGCACTTTTTCACAATGATACTCTGCATAAAAATCTCTGTTTTCGATAACAGAAATCACATAACTAAACAACATATCTTTTCCCTGTATCATATCTTCACCCCCTAATGAGCCAATGTATCAATGCGGTTATCATGTTTTACAAATTCCACATTGTTGTATATTTCCTTAATTGCAAATGGATCCTCATTCAAAAACAGTAACGTACCCGGATAAGCCCTCCCGGACACCTGAATCCTTGCCTCTTTTTGCTTTGTCATCTGCTCCATCTGGGCATTCCGTTCTGAAAAAAGCTCCTTACGGCTGCTCTTTAACGTATATACTGCTCGTGTCAGCCGCTGTATCATCATCGAAACTTTTTCATCATGCACCGGATTCGCCATTAATTTATTCAATCCATTTTCACACGTCTGCAATTCCGCCTGTGTCTGCTCAATCTTTTTCTGTAGTTCCTGATAAGCCGTCATATCTTCTTTGTCAATTCCCACACTGACAACGGTTGCAATTTCTGCTATATTTCCAATTCCATTACATGAAACACCTAATTTTGCGCAGGTTTTGCCACCAATAATCACACCTTTTCTTCCTTCCACCAGAAGTTTTCCGTTTGCTTTTAATTGGCAGTTGAGCAAATATGTTGCTTGCACATCTTTTCCCGCCGTCAGAACTGCCGACTCAAAAAACTGACCCACAATACTTTTTCCTGCGATAATCTTTCCAAGCCCCTTTCCCTGACAGCCCTTTCGGATAATTACATCGCCACCGGCTTCAATCTGGCTCGCTTCACAGTGTCCGTCAATTACAATGTTTCCAGCCGCCTGCACAGAAAATCCGGACGTCACATTCCCCATGATATTTACATCACCATTAAAACGAATGTTTCCGGTTGCGGCATCGACATTACCGGGAACCGTATATAAATTTCGTATTTCTAACTTATTTTCACCCTCGTGCCACTCAATAATTCCATCAAGATCCGCATAATATTTCTTTTTATCTTCCGATACGCGCACGCCAATTACACGAAGTGCCGGAAGCTCTTTTCCACGTTTGGGACTAATCATCTGTCCTGTTACATCATAACCAAAAGTCCCCGCTGTCGCCGGAAAATATTCTGCAACCAAGGTATCTTTTTTTATAAATTCAAACAATTCCATATTTTTGTAATCCACAGTTCCATCAGCAAGTACCTTTGGCTTTGGATTCACTTCTTTCTTAAAATAATAGCAAAAGTGTGCATCTTCACCATCTATAGGCTCTTTTCCCTTAGCGACAACAACTTCTTTTGCAAACTGTTTTTCTCTTAACATCGCAATAATTGACTCCCGTAAAATCCCCTGCTTGACATCCTTGTGTTTCAGAAGTTTTAGAACATCTGAAACATCCATTTTCAAAAGTTCCTCTTTTAAAACATCACTTGCAAGTGAAAAATTAATACTTGCCTGCATCTTATCTTCCGATACAAACACACAGGATTCCAATAAATAATCATCTTCCTGCTTTTCCGGTACTTCCTCCTCTTGTTCTACTTCTCCTGCTTTTGTTTCACTTAGGAATTTACCCACCTCATCATCTAATAGAAGCTCACTCTGGTGTATTTTTTCAATTTTCTCAAGCATCTGCTCCGGCTCAAAATATTCTTTGGCAAATTCGGTAACATCAATTCCTTCTAGTAATCCTTTGCGAAGAATTTCCATCTGTTTTTGTGAAAAACACGGTTTTGCATAGACTTTTACATCAAGCCCCTGCTCTAAACCGTACCGGATTTCCCGCATCTGAAACCAATTTAACTCCGGGTCTGCATACACTGCCACATTCAGATTCTTCTGTAAACCAAGAATAATTTCATGAAGCTGAACCCCGTGAAAACTTTTTCGTATGTATGGAAGCAGATTCACTCCCGCTTCAAACGCATCATTAATTTCTTTTAACTGTTCCTCATCATAACCATCTTTCAAATATGGGGTAATGTCATGGTTCATCCGGATACCACGTCCAATTTCAAACAAAAGTTTTCCGGCATATCCCTGTTTAGCAAAAGGTGCCAGTAAAATCCCCTCTTCCATGCCTTTACGCACTGCACGCATCGTCGTATATTTGTAGGATGGGTCCGCATAACAGGAAATATCCATTTTACTTTCTAATCCCTTACGGATTTCCCGCATCTGGTACCAGTCATAACGGGTATCACAGTAACTATCTACCACGACGCCCCGCTCTAATCCCTTGCGGATTTCTTTCATCTGTGGTGCCAGAAAATGCACATTCAGATATTTTTTTACATCCAGTTTTTCCTCCACACCTTTTACAATTTCCTGACACTGAAGCCAGCTAAATCCCTGCTCGATATACTTTTCAATGTCAATTCCAGCCTCTAAGGACGTACGGATTAGTTCCATCTCCAGCCAGCTTTTTGCCGGATCCATAAATAGTTCAACATCAACTTTACTCTCCAATCCCTTACGAATCTGCTCTAACTGCAGGGCATTAAAAGAAAGACGGCGATATCTTTCAATATCACCGCCTGCTTTTTTGCACAACAATAACTCCTTCTCATAATTCTTCTTCTGAATTTCCGCATCAATCTGTCGTTTCATGTACACCCCTTCTTCCCATGTAATTCTTCCATCGAACCTCAAATCATTCTCTTTTATAAGAATACCATGATTTTATGCTCTTTGTCAATTTATCATATGATAATGCAGACTAATCCGCCGTTTGAATCGTTTACCACTTTTTGTATGGTATCCTGCAACTTCACCTGACTTTCTTCTGTCAAGCGGTTTACCTTGGAATGGATTCCTTCATCCACTAACTGGCGGATTGTTTTTCCGAAAATATTGGTATCAAAAATGCCATCCGGATTTTCTTTTGCATTCTGACTGATGTAATCAATCAAATCCTTCGCCTGTTCTTCGCTGCCGACAATCGGTGCAATCTCCGTCTCAATGTTTGCCTGAATGATGTGCATGGACGGGCAGCTTGCTTTGATTTTTACACCATATTTATTGCCATGACGAATCAGTTCCGGGTCAGCAATCTGGATTTCCTTCTCCTCCGGCGGTACAATGCCATATCCTTTTCCCCTTACCTGATTGCAGGCAACCGCAAGAGATTCATAATTGTTTCTCATGCCTGATAGTTCCTTCAACAGCGAAATCAAATCGTATTCTCCCTCTATATTGGTTCCCACCATTTCACTCAAAATTTCATAATAATAACGGTCTTCAAAATCCACCGATAGATTGACAACACCATTTTCCAATTGTTTATCGCGGATGTACACGTCTTTGATATAAGGTGCCTGCATCTGAATGGAATCGTCCTGAATATCCTTCATGGTATGCACCTTCTGTATGACATTTCTGCACTTTTCAATCAAATCCTGTTTCAGCCAGTTATCCGGCTGCAAAAATTCAACCCACTTAGGAAGCAGGAAATTGAGCCTTGTAATCGGAAAATCCGCCAACAGCTGCTCCATGATACGAAACACATCCTCTCTGTCCATTGTCTTACAATTTACCGCCATCACAGTTTTCCCATACTGTGCTTCCAGCCGTTTTGTAAACTGTATAGTTTCCTGCGAATCCGGACGGCTTGTGTTTACAAGAATCAAAAAAGGCTTTCCTGCTTTTTCACATTCCATCACCGTTTTCTGCAGTGCCTCTTCAAAGTTTACTGCAGCAATATCACCAAAAGAACCATCTGTTGTAATAATCAATCCCAGATTGGAATGTTCCCTGATTACTTTACTCGTGCCAATTTCTGCCGCCTTTGAAAAAGGAATTTCTTCTTCCGACCACGGTGTTTTTACCATGCGCTCTTTTTCTTCCTCAATGGCACCAACGGCTTCCGGAACCAAATATCCCACACAGTCAATCAGTCTTATTTTCCCGGTTTCCTGATTGGAAAAATGAATCACTGCCGCCTCTTTTGGAATAAATTTAGGTTCTGTTGTCATAATCGTTTTACCGTCTGCCGACTGTGGCAATTCATCAATTGTTCTCACTTTTTCGTTGTCATCCGACATTTCCGGAATCACAACAAGCTCCATAAAACGTTTGATAAAAGTCGATTTACCGGTGCGAACCGGTCCGACTATTCCCAGATAGATTTCGCCTCCTGTACGCCGGCTCATATCCTGGTAGACATTGTATTTGTCCATAAAAAAATCCCCCTTGCATTGCTGGAGACACACTCGTATCTGCCTTCTGCTAAACTATATGCAAGGGGAATCTTAGTTATTCTAAGGTTTTATTTTTTCACCAAAGTTTTTTGTACTAAATCATAAAAATATTCGTATTTCATCATGTAAACAATGTAGTCTTCCAAAGAAGCATTATCGCTTGTTGCCGATTTGAAATTCTTGCGGTAATCGGCTTCTGTGATATTATTGCTCTTGCAGATTTCTGCAATTTTATCTTCATAATCCTGCTTTGTCACACGATAGCCTTCTGCCTGTGCTACCGCTTCAGCCAAAAGTCTTTCTTTAGCAATGCTTTCATAATAGCTGTCCTCCGTCATACCATACATGCCAAGAAGTGTGCTCACATCCGTTCCTGACTGTGTTGCCTGACTCTCCAATGATTTTGACTGAATTGCCTTAATCTTTTTAATGAGTTCATCCGGCACTTTACTAATCTTTGCTTCGCTCGTAATCTTACTCATTGCCGTCGAAAGCATCTGCTGTTCATTCTGGCTCTCTAATTCTTTCTTTGCTGCCTCTTTAAAGGCTTTCACAGTTTTCGTATTATAAGTAGAATCCAGTTTGGCAACTAAAGCATCCGTTGCTTCTTTGTAAATGTAATTTACTTTCAGTGTAAATACTGCCTCTTTTCCTGCCAGTGATGTCTCACGGTAATCTTTCGGGAAGGTTACTTTGGCATCTTTTTTCTCGCCAACTTTCATACCAACTAAAGCATCTTCAAAGCCGTCAATCATTTTACCGGAACCAACACGTAAAAACTGTGACTCAGCAGTTCCGCCGTCAAAGGCTTTGCCATTCACTTTTCCCTCATAATCAAAGTTAATCAGCTGATTCTTCTTCACTACCGTATCCGAACTTTTCACTTCTTTTTCATCGCCGGCCGCAATCATAGAATCCAGTGCGGACTGAACATCACTATCGGAAACACTCTTCTCAACCTCAATGTTTTTGTATTTGCCAAGAGTTACATAATCCGATGGGTCATACCCAAGAGATACATATTCCTCTTCACCAAATAACATCGCATGAAAACTTGGGATACTGTCAGTCGAGCATCCGGTCAGCATACAGGTCATAAGACCAAGTAAAATTGCTACGATATATTTCTTCTTCAATTTTCTTTCCTCCTTAGATAACGATAATCTTTTATCAGTATAGCACAAGATGGGAGGTATGAAAAGTGATTTTTTAGTGTCCATACTGTGTCCTTTTATGCTCCCTCAACTGCTTGTTTCATAAACTGCACATATTCTTTCACATAAGGAACGCAGTCTTTACCGTATTTTGCTACAATTTTTACAATCGCACTGCCGACAATTGCTCCATCCGATATTTTAGCCATTGCTTCTGCCTGTTCCGGTGTTGAAATTCCAAAACCAATCGCACAGGGAATAGAACACTCTTCTTTCACTGTTTGAATCAAATCTCCAATTGCAGTTCCGATTTCCGTACGGACGCCGGTTACACCAAGTGAGGAAACACAGTATAAAAAGCCTTTTGCCTCTTTTGCAATCATCCGCACACGGTCTGCCGAAGTCGGTGCCACCATTGAGATAACCACCAGTCCTTCTGCTTCAAAACTGCCGCGGATTTCTTCTTTTTCTTCAAACGGCACATCCGGTACAATAACGCCGGCAGCACCGCATGCTTTCGCTCGTTTTGCAAATTTCTCCACACCGTATACATAAATCGGGTTAATATAAGTCATAAAAACAATAGGCACATGGATTTTGTCTGCGATATCATCCACCATATCGAAAATTTTATCCGTTGTTACCCCGGCGGATAAAGCGCGGTCATCTGCTTCCTGAATGACCGGTCCTTCTGCTACCGGATCTGAAAACGGAATTCCGATTTCAATTAAGTCAGCACCAGCCTCCTGCATCGCCAAAATCAATTCACGAGTAACATCAAGGGATGGATCCCCTGCCGTAACAAACGGTATAAATGCTTTTTTATTTTTGAATGCGTCTTCTATCTTATTCATCGATTTCAATCCCCCTGTATCTGGCAATCGCTGCCACATCTTTGTCTCCTCGTCCGGAGATATTAACTACAATTATTTTATCCTTATCCATCTGCGGTGCTAATTTTCTTGCATAAGCCAAGGCATGAGAACTCTCAATCGCAGGAATAATTCCTTCAATCCGGGATAAATACTCAAATGCTTCCACTGCCTCATCATCGGTAATCGGTACATATTCTGCTCTTTTTGTGTCATACAAATGAGCGTGTTCCGGTCCGATTCCCGGATAATCAAGTCCGGCAGAAATCGAGTAAACCGGTGCAATCTGTCCGTATTCATCCTGACAGAAATAGGATTTCATGCCGTGGAAAACACCCATTGTTCCGGTTGCAATTGTCGCTGCTGTTTCCGCGGTATGGATTCCTCGTCCCGCAGCCTCACATCCAATCAGGCGGACACTTTCATCCGGAATGAATTCATAAAATGCACCCATCGCATTACTTCCGCCACCTACACAGGCAAGCACGGCATCCGGAAGTCGTCCCTCTTTTTCCATTAACTGCTGTTTAATCTCGCGTCCAATAACACTCTGGAAGTCGCGCACCATCATCGGAAATGGATGCGGTCCCATAACGGACCCAATTACATAGTGGGTATCCTCAATGCGTTTTGTCCACTCTCTGAGTGTTTCGTTGACGGCATCTTTTAATGTCTGTGTGCCGCTTGTCACAGCATGTACTTTCGCCCCTAATAATTCCATGCGGTATACATTCAAAGCCTGCCTGTCTGTATCCACTTTTCCCATGAAAACTTCACATTCCATTCCAAGAAGTGCTGCTACAGTCGCTGTTGCCACACCATGCTGGCCGGCACCGGTTTCCGCAATCAGACGGGTCTTTCCCATCTTTTTTGCTAACAAGGCCTGACCCAGTGCATTATTCAATTTGTGGGAACCGGTATGGTTTAAGTCCTCACGCTTTAAATAAATTTTCGCACCGCCCAAATCCTCGGTCATATGTGCCGCATAGTAAAGTCCTGACGGTCTTCCTACATATTCATGAAGCAGTGTATCTAACTCCTTAATAAATTCCGGATCTTTCTTATAATGTTCGTATGCTTCTTCCAATTCAATGACTGCATTCATTAAGGTTTCCGGTATATACTGTCCACCGTGTCTTTTTCTGCTGCACCCCTGAGTGTGGCTGGACGATGGCATACCTGCATTTTAATATCTTGCCGATAACTTCCGT
>ENA-USYV01003368-USYV01003368.1-human-gut-metagenome-genome-assembly--contig:-NODE-3368-length-11292-cov-7.992064_pt1 | contig 11292 bp, 10 predicted proteins | sample MGYA00250066_ERZ773514 | MGnify/ENA primary metagenome ERZ773514 (study PRJEB29103, sample SAMN06112049) | human gut metagenome | biome: human gut; feature: ankylosing spondylitis patient; material... | reverse complement strand
ATAGATAAGGTTCGGCATATGTTCCACAAGTTAGCTTAACAGCTTGCAAAAGTCATATAAAATGAGATTTGAAAGGATTAGAGACTAATTATGATGAAATGCGAATGGATATTGTGTCCTGTTTGTGGGAGCAAAACCCGTAATAAAATTAGGAAGGACACTGTTTTGGAGAATTATCCCCTTTATTGTCCAAAATGCAGACAAGAAAGATTGATTAAAGTTGACAACTTGAAGATAACTGTCATCAAAGAGCCAGACGCTTAAGACGCAGAGCCGATTATTTTTGTAATATATTAGAGCATCTAGAAGAAACTATTTATCAAATTTTATGAAAAGGAATGAGCATATGTTTGGAGAAACATTGCATTGCGGTGAACTTATAAAGAGACTTAACGATGCACTTGGAAGAAAGGCTAATAATACGTTGATGTGCAATGATGTCACCCTTTCGCAGATTAAGGTCCTCGCAACTATCAGCGAGGCAGCCGATGAGACGATAACGCTAAAAGAACTTGAAAAGCATTTTGAAGTTAAACAGGCAACGATGGCAGGAATTGCTGCACGTCTGGAAAAAAATGGGATGATAGAGGGGTTTTATGATTCAAATGATAAAAGAATCAAACATGTAAAGCTCACGGCAAAAGGTGAGGAGATATGCAAGACGGCAAGAGCTTCAATGGATGAAAATGAGAGGGAACTTTTAAAGGCACTTAATGATGATGAAAAAGGACAGCTTAGAAATCTTTTGCAGAAAGTATATGACAGTATCAAGTCATGCTGACTGTAGACTTATAAGGTGAATTTAATCGAAGGGAGAATGATAAAAATATGATAAAAACATTAGCAAAATGTATGGGCAAATATAAAAAAGAATCAATTATAACGCCAATATTTACTGCAGTTGAAGTTTTTTTGGAAATTCTTATTCCATTTATAACAGCCTCAATAATTGATAAAGGAATACAGGCCGGAGATATGAGAAAGGTTGGTATTTTGTTGTCCGTCAAATTAGATGCACCAGCTCCATGCAGATTAGATGCACCTGATTTAGATCTTATCTGTTATGCATCCGCAGATTGTCTGCACCAACATCTGCAAGTTATCTGATCGGCATAAAAAATGATGCAGATTAAGAGATCTGGGAAAATACAATAAAAGCAGGCTGCCCTGCTTTTACTGCTAAATCTCATTGTTATTGATTGCCTGCATGACGATCTCTGCAGTAATCATGTCGCTTTTTCTAGAGTCTCCAATCAGAAGACAACTATTGCACAGATTGTTGATGATACGAGGTGTTCCATCAGATGCATTTAAGATGGCTTCAAGTGCTGCGTCTTCAAAGATTGCCCTGGTTGCACCTGCTCTTTGAAGCTTATCGAGGACATAAGATCTGCCTTCTTCTTTTGTAAATGCAGGAAGTTCATAATTCATGATGATCCTCTGACGGAATGGCTCATGCACACTCAGGCGAAGTGTGGCGTTAAGTGATGGAAGTCCTGACAGGAGAACAACAGCACGATCCCTGGAATCCATCTCAAAGTTAAACAACAGCTTAAAATCATTCAGAATGGCAGAACTGATATAATTCGCTTCATCAATGATGATTACTGGAGTTTTCCTTTTCTCAACAGAGAGCCTTGTGAGCTCTTCCTGAATTACCCGGAAGTTATCTGGTTTTCGGTAGTGAGCCTGTGCACCAAGTTCCGTGGCAAGATTCCGATAAAAATCATTGGGGCTAAAAGTGGAAAAACAGGTATAGACTACTTTGTATTGTGAGTTATTTAAGGTTTGTACCCATTTCCGGATTGCGGTTGTTTTTCCGCGGCCGGGGCTGCCGGTAAGCAGTCCAAAGCCCTTTGTTTTTGCAAGATAGTCCAGCCGGAATAAAACTTCTTTGGATTCGTCTGTTGATACAAAGATTTCTTTGGAATTCTTTAGGAAAGGATTGAATTCCAAACCATAGCGGATCGTATAATCCATTAGTCGTCACCTCCATAAAGACGTGGTTTTTCACGTCTGATATCTGCGTTTTCAACCTTGTTTAAAAGGCGGATCGGGGTAAGCGTACCATCTGCTTCAACGACATAGATAGATTCCATATCAGGAGAATAACGGAGTTTGATCCTCTGTTTTGCAAAACGGTAATCCACCTCATACTCGATGTGGTCAATCGTAACTACACAGTCAATGGAAACACGACGCTCTAACTCCAGTAAGAATAACTGGTCAATCTTATCTTCTGGTAAGCGTTGGAAACAGTCCGGTTCGCTAAAGTAGCGCTCTTGTGGACTTTTTCCATTTAGGGAAGAGTGAATCCTCTGATTATACTGGGAGACATAGGTATAAAGACTGCCACGAAGCTTGTCAAGAGTGTGGAAATCTCTCATGTCAAGGCCTGCCATCCACTGGTCTTTCATGGTACGGAACCAACGCTCCACCTTGGCCTTCTGGGTTGGCGTATACGGCTGGTCATAATGAACTGTAGACCCGATACGTGCGGCAAGCAGATCCATCTGTTTATTCTTATAGGAACTGCCATTATCGAAGTTGAATAACTTTGGAACACCAAACTTTGCAACTGCTGATTTCATGACAGACATGAGATTGACGAAGTTATCATTGAAAAAAACATCAATGCCAACAATGTAGCGGCTGGCGTCATCAATGAGGGCAATCACATATACCTTATGCTTTTTGCCGTCTTCTGTTTTCAGGTAAGGACCAACACTGCTGTCACCGCACCACACCTCATTGACATGGGCACGTTCATAACGACGCATATCCTGATTGTTTGTCGTCTTTTCTTTTAAAGCAAGGTTGTTTAAGAAACGGTTTACGGTGGATTCTGACAGTTCATTACGGTTCGTGGATCCATTGGTGCACAACTGACGGAAGATAGCAGCTGCAGACATACGGGGATAGGTTGTTTTCAGATATCGGATCTGTTCCTCAAGGTCAGGGTCGATCTTTCTGGAAGTTCCCTCGTCGCTGCGGCTGGAAGGGAGCAGAGCGTCAAAACCATTCTTCTGATAGTGCTGGTACCAGCGTTTGATGGATGTCGGTGCCGGATGGATGAAGGATCCGTTTGGATGGAGTGCACCACGTGCAGAGGCCGCACGAAAGTAAGCCTCCTTGGATTTGTACTCATCCGGGAGACCAACGATCAGTGGTGAGATCATGGAATACCGCATCAAAGCGATATCCTGTGCTAATTCCTGTTTCATTTGAAGTCCTCTCTTTCATTTTTTTCTTAAGTATAGAAGGGATCGGGAGAGGTTTCCTGTAAGGCTATGTGGGTGTAAGAAATAAGATATTTGGGGTCTGCCTTATCTGCATGAACTGGTTCATAAAAAGTGAAAAACACAGCTTTACAAGACGGGAAGGGAAGGATAAATCCACCCGGAAGGAACGGATCTTCTGCATCCAGTGCATGATATAGCGTTTGGTGATGGAGGCAATAAGATTTTCATCAATAGAAGGCGTTCTGTCCATGATCTGTTTAAAATCTCCGGAACCCTCATAAGCAGATATGATAGCAGCCTGCTCTTGTAAGGATACCTGGGAATAAGGCACAAGCTGGGAAGGAAGCAGAGCATGGGTCTTACCACAGTGAGAGCATTTAACCCTGCAGATAGATAAAGTGATTTCAGAATCATCTTTCTTGAGGGAACGGGGATAGTAGCCATGAATGGTTAAACATCCTGAATGACCACAGGTACACTGTAACTGATGGAACTGTAAGGTATTGATAAGATTTTCGTAAGTTTTTTGATTTAACGGATTGTCAAAAGGTATTGTAATTGTTATCATAGCGTTGGTGCAGCATCTCCCTGTCTAAGGATGTAGTGGTGCATTGGATTGTTATGATAGCAGGTGTCAAACTTTGGTCGGGGAGATACCTGCTATTCTTGTAACTTTGATATGATAACACAAGAAGGTACCGGTTCAAACATTCTGCTGTAAAAAACATCAGAATATCTGAGTCAGTACCTTCATTTAATTTGACTGATATAAGAATGATTTGGAGCACCAAGGATGCTGGATAACAGTATTTATGGTGGAATAATGCTTATTATAGCATTTTTGAGCCTTTTTTGTGGTATACAGGCAGGAAAGTATGGGGCGGCAGCATCAACAGGATTTGCGTGTAATCTGAGAGAGAAAATGTATGAAAATATACAGACATTTTCATTTTCTAATATTGATAAATTCAGTACAGCAGGTCTTGTAACACGTATGACAACTGATGTAACTAATGTACAGAATGCTTATCAGATGATAATAAGGAGTGTTGTGAGAGCACCTCTCATGATGATTTGCAGTATTACAATGTGTGTAATAATAAGTCCGAGATTAAGTATTATATTTCTTGTTGCACTTATATTTTTAGGATTTGTACTTTTCTTTATTATATATAAAGTAACACCGGTTTTTACATCAGGTTTTGAAAAATATGATGAACTCAATGCGAGCGTTCAGGAGAATATTTCAGGAATCCGTGTTGTTAAGGCATTTGTACGTGAGGAGCATGAAAATAAAAAGTTTAATAAAGCGGCAGATAATCTTTATAAAACATTTGTTAAAGCCGAGTCATTTCTTGCATTTAACAATCCGACTATGATGCTTGTTGTATATGGATGTATTGTTGCATTGTCATGGTTTGCTTCACATTTTATTGTGTCGGGTTCAATTACAACTGGTAATCTTACATCAATGTTCAGTTACGTAATGAACATGCTTATGGCACTTATGATACTTTCAATGATATTTGTAATGGTTTCAATGAGTGCGGCAAGTGCAAGGCGTATTTCAGAAGTTCTTAATGAAAAAGCGGACCTTGCCAATCCGGAAAAACCTTATGAAGAAGTGGAAGACGGAAGAATCGATTTTAATCATGTTAATTTTTCATACAGAAAAAACAGTACAGAGGATACTTTACATGATATTGATATTCATATTAATGCAGGTGAGACAATTGGTATTATTGGTGGTACAGGATGCGGAAAATCAAGTTTTGTGAGCCTTATAAGCCGTCTTTATGATGTTACTGAAGGTTCTGTATGTGTTGGCGGAAAAGATGTAAGAACTTATGATATGGATGCACTCCGTAATCAGGTGGCTGTAGTATTACAGAAAAATGTCCTGTTTTCAGGAACAATACTTGACAATCTCAGATGGGGTGATGACAATGCTTCATATGAAGATTGTGTTGAGGCATGTAAACAGGCATGTGCTGATGAATTTATCGAGAGAATGCCTAAGAAGTATGATACATGGATAGAACAGGGCGGTACTAATGTTTCAGGTGGTCAGAGACAGAGACTCTGTATTGCGAGAGCATTGCTTAAAAAACCAAAGGTTCTTATTCTTGATGATTCGACAAGTGCTGTAGATACTGCAACAGACGCAAAAATCAAACAGGCATTTGCCCAGAAAATTCCGGGAACAACAAAGCTTATAGTTTCGCAGAGAATTTCAAGTATTCAGGATGCCGACAGAATTATTGTTCTTGAAGATGGAAAAGTCAGTGGCTTTGATACACATGAGAATCTTATGGAAAATAACAAAGTTTACCGCGAAATCTGTGAAGTTCAGATGCAGGGCGGCGGCGATTTCGACGAATCGGCAGAATAGTGAGAATAGGAGGAAGACATGAAAAATAAAAATGAGAACAAAGAGAAGAATCCGCTTTTATTATTAAAAAGACTTCTTTCTTATATAGTAAAAAATTATAAATTGGCATGTTTCATGGTGGTCGTTTGCATATTGGTTTCGGCACTTACGACATTATGTGGAACTTTATTTATACAGAAACTTATTGATAATTACATTGTGCCTCTTACCCAGATGGCAGTTCCTGATTATTCACCGCTTGCACAGGCTCTTTTAAAACTTGTAGCAATATTTGCAGTGGGTGTTTTATGTTCCTACGGATATAACAGAATTATGGTAAATGTTGGTCAGGGTACTATGAAAAAGCTCCGTACAGAGATGTTTACTAACATGGAATCACTTCCAATCAGATATTTTGATACACATGCACATGGAGATATAATGTCGGTATATACAAATGATATTGATACATTAAGACAGCTTATAAGCCAGAGTATTCCACAGGTTCTTAATTCACTTATAACACTTGTATCAACATTTGTAAGTATGATAGTTCTTGATATACCACTTACAATTGTATCTGTTATTATGGTTGCAATTATGCTTTTTGTGACATCAAAGCTTTCCGCTGCATCTGGCAGATATTTCATTGAACAGCAGAAAGATATCGGTAAAGTAAATGCTTATATTGAGGAAATGATGGAAGGGCAGAAGGTTGTTAAGGTATTCTGTCATGAGCAGGAAAGTCTTGAACAGTTTAAGCAGATTAATAACAAGTTAAGAGAAAGTGCCAACAATGCTAATAAAATTGCAAATATTACAATGCCTATCAATGAAAATATAGGAAATATAAGTTATGTTTTGTGTGCACTTGTAGGTGGTGTGCTTGCATTAAGCGGCTTTTCAGGACTTACAATTGGTACACTTGTAGCATTTCTTTCATTAAACAAGAGTTTCACACAGCCTGTAACAGAGATAAGCCAGCAGGTAAGCAGTATTGTAATGGCTATGGCAGGTGCCGGCAGGGTATTTGACCTTTGTGATGAAGTACCAGAGACAGATGAAGGTGATGTTGAACTTGTAAATATATGTTATGATTCAAATGGTGAAATCCATGAAACTGAAGAACTGACAGAGATGTGGGCATGGAAAAAACCAAATGCTGCAAACAAAGATGAAATGTATACAAGACTTCAGGGTGATGTTACATTTGATGGAGTTGATTTTGGATATAATCCTGACAAAATCGTGCTTCACGATATAAAAATGTTCGCAAAACCTGGTCAGAAGCTTGCGTTTGTAGGTTCTACCGGTGCCGGAAAGACAACAATTACCAACCTTATTAACAGGTTTTATGATATACAGGATGGTAAAATCCGTTATGATGGAATTAATATTAATCATATTAAAAAAGACGATTTACGCCGAAGCCTGGGCATTGTTTTACAGGATACCAACCTTTTTACAGGCACGATTATGGACAATATCAGATATGGAAGACTCAATGCAGCTGATGAAGAATGTATAGCTGCCGCAAAGCTTGCTAATGCTGATGGATTTATAAAAAGACTTCCTGATGGTTATAACACAGTGCTTACCGGCGGTGGTGCGAACCTTAGTCAGGGACAGCGTCAGCTTCTTGCAATAGCGAGGGCGGCAGTTGCAGATCCTCCTGTTCTTATTCTTGATGAGGCGACTTCTTCTATTGATACACGTACAGAAAAACTTGTACAGCGTGGTATGGATGCACTTATGACAGGAAGAACTTCATTTGTTATCGCTCATCGTCTTTCTACGGTACGGAATGCAGACTGTATTATGGTTATGGAACAGGGAAGAATTATTGAGCGTGGTACACATGACCAGCTTATGGAAGAAAAAGGCAGATACTATCAGCTTTACACAGGAAAGTCAATCAGTGCGTAAGATTTTGATTAATTGGTATTAAATAAACATTTCAAAAACACGGGGTATAAAAATATGAAATATGCTTATATTAACGGAAAAATACTTGACGGAACCAAAGATATGCAGGTAAAAGAGGGCTTCGTCATACTTACGGACAATGATAAAATTGAGGATATTGTCAAGGCAGGCACGGATTTGAATGGATATGAAAAAGTTGATTTAAAACGCAGATATATTATGCCCGGTCTTATAAATATGCATGTTCACCTTGCAGGTAATGGCAAGCCGCAGAAAAAACAGCGTGATAATGAGAAACTTGTAAAAATACTTATGGGAAATGCACTTATGCGTTCAATTGCATACGGTATGGTTGCCGGATTTGCAAAAACAGAGCTTATGAGCGGTGTGACAACAATAAGAACGGTTGGCGGACTTGGAAGTTTTGATACAAAATTAAGAGATGAGATTAATGCAGGAACAAAGATGGGACCTAGAATACTTGCCGCTAATGAAGGGATTTCCGTGCCTGGCGGACATATGGCTGGCTCTGTTGCTGTTGCGGCGGACAGTATAGATACAGCCTTAAAACATCTGGAGCAATCGGAAAAAGAAAAGGTTGATTTGATAAAGCTTATGATTACTGGCGGCGTAATGGACGCAAAAGAAAAAGGTGTTCCGGGTGAACTGAAAATGTCTCCGGAAATGGTAAAGGTAGTCTGTGACAAGGCACATGAAAATGGCTATTTAGTTGCTGCACATGTCGAATCTCCGCAGGGGGTGCGTGTTGCTCTTGAAAATGGTGTTGACTCAATTGAACACGGTGCAAAAATTGATGATGATACAATTAAGTTATTCAAGGAAAGAAAAGCATTTCTTTGCACAACAATTTCGCCTGCACTTCCGTATGCATTGTTTGATCGTTCGATTACCAACGCAACTGAAGTTGAACAGTTTAACGGAAATGTTGTGTTTGAGGGAATAATTGCATGTGCGAAAGCGGCACTTGAAAATGATATACCTGTCGTTCTTGGCAATGATGTCGGATGTCCGTGGATTACACAGTATGATTTCTGGAGAGAATTGTATTATTTCCACAAATATACGGGCGTTTCCAATGCGTTTGCACTGTATACGGCAACCGCAAGAGCTGCCGAAATGGCGGGAATCGGTGATATTACCGGTACGCTCGAAAAAGATAAATGTGCAGATATGATTGTAACCGAGGAAAACCCACTCGATGACCTCAGAGCATTACGACATGTAAAAATGGTTGTCGCAAGAGGAACGATTATGGAAAATCCTAAAGTTAAAATAAATAAGCGTGTCGAGACTGAACTTGATAAATTCCTATAAAAAAACCCCGCTGCGGCGGGGCTTTTTTATTCATATAGACCTATAGGACAAAATGTGTTGATAGAAACCGCCTTCAGCCCTTGAATTTCAAGGGCTGGGGGCGGTTCAATCTTTTTTGAAACAACTTTGAGGGTGGACAAAACGTGTTGATAAAAACACCTGCATCCCTTGCAAATAAAGGGAAAAACAAGGTTTAATCTTCCTTGAAACAGCAACAACGGAGGAAGATTAAATGAATCAAGTAAATTGTCCTGTATGTGGAAATAAATGTATTAAAGCTGGAAAGACAAAAGCAGGGTCACAACGTTGGCTTTGCAGGAAATGCAATTCATCAGTTACACACAAAATAGACAACTCTGCCAAAGAACTGCAAATCTTCTTGGATTGGTTGTTTGGAAAGGAATCCCAGTCATCAATGCCCGGAGATGGAAGAACATTCAGACGCAAAACCGCTAAATATTGGAATATATGGCCTATGCCGCCTAAAGTCGAGGACAGCAGGGATGTCTTGTATCTTGATGGTATTTATCTGGGAAGAAAAGCGTGCATTTTAATCTGTTGTGATGATAAATATGTCCTTGGCTGGTATTTATGCAGATATGAATATGCCGCTGCATGGACGGCTTTAATGAAACGTATAGCGGAACCTAGAATGGTTGTATCTGACGGTGGAACAGGGTTTGCAAAGGCACTCAAAAAAGTATGGCCGGGTGCAAAACACCAAAGATGCGTTTTCCATGTATTCTGCCAGGTAAGGCGTTACACGACATCAAGACCTAATTCAATGGCAGGTAAAGAGCTATATAACATGGCAAAAGAACTCTTGAAAATAAACACAAAAGAAGAAGCGGATTTATGGATAAAAAGATTTATTGAATGGATAAATAAGTATGAGGATTTCCTGAATGAAATGACAGTTGATGAAAATGGAAACAGGCGTCCTACACATGAACGGATACTGAAAGCAGAAAAGTCATTAATTAAACTTATCAGGGAAAACACGCTGTTTACTTATCTGGACAAAGAATTAAGGGACAAATTTAACACACCTTCTACCAATAACAGAATTGAAGGCAGTGTCAATTCCAGACTTAGGGAAATGCTTAGAAATCATAGAGGATTATCTGTTGAAAGAAGAATAAAAGCGGTTTACTGGTGGTGCTATATGCACTCGCCTGAACCGCTTTCATTGTCTGAAATAATAAATGTTATGCCAACCGATAAAAGCATTGCGGCAATATATCAAAAAATGAATGAAAAGAATAAACTTGAAAAAAGTCTTTCTAGTTGGGGCGATGCCATTGTATGGAGTGATTTACATAATTATGACAGAACGTTTGTTGAATGGGATTAACCCATCAACACGTTTTGTCCTATAACCCATAAAACACATATAATTTGTCAAATACTCTGTTATAATTTCTCCATAATAATTGTTCATCTGCAATTTCGCATAGATAAAAGGTTTTAATAAATAACGGATTATGATACATATAACAGGACAAATAAAAATCCAGTTTTTATTAACTAGGGATGTTGCCACTCCTTTACTCCATTGTACTGGAATTTCTGTCGGCAACTTAGAATAAGACAAAGCCCCAATAATCAAGCATAGTGCGGTAATCATAGTCCAGGTAAGCATACTTCCCCATATATACAAAAAGCTGACTGAATCCAGTTTGAAAACAGTTCGATTATCTTTCCAATAGTCATGCAAATCTGTTACATATTGTTCTACCTGTAATTTTTCATAACTAATACTTTCTTCATCCAGCATTTTTTCGCACATGAGTTTCGCCTTATTCAAATCAGTAATCTGATTTTTTAATACTTCCTTTTGCTTCTCAAGCATTTCCTGCAATGTTACTTTTTCGGATATAATACTTCGTATGTCTTCAATAGAAATTCCCAATGTACGTAGATATGCAATCTTCTTTATATTTTCCACATCATTTTCAGAATAATCTCTATAACCATTACTTTCATTTCTCGAAGGCTCAATAAGTTTTTCCTTTTCATAAAAACGGATATTAGAACGGGATAAACCTGTTCGCTCTTCTACGTCTTTTATAGTCATATTATGCCCTCCTTTCGAGCAACTCTATTTTACTTAATAATAAGCTATAAACAAGGTTTACAGTCAAGCATTTATCAAAAAACTATAGTTGTTGATAAGGACATGAAAAGCTGTCCAAAATAGAAGGTGAGCCGGATTGCTGCTCCGACTCAATCTTCCACATGGAATACATCTTCCACCAGCATATTAAAGTACTTTGATATCCGTAGCATAAATTCGGCAGATGGGGTACTGTCCCCACGTTCTATCCTGCCGACAGTTTTTGTGCTGTATCCGATAGCAGCGGCAAGGTCATCCTGGTAAATGCCACGCTGCTCCCGGATTTCTCTGATATTATTGGT
>ENA-USYV01003359-USYV01003359.1-human-gut-metagenome-genome-assembly--contig:-NODE-3359-length-11312-cov-9.802670_pt1 | contig 11312 bp, 5 predicted proteins | sample MGYA00250066_ERZ773514 | MGnify/ENA primary metagenome ERZ773514 (study PRJEB29103, sample SAMN06112049) | human gut metagenome | biome: human gut; feature: ankylosing spondylitis patient; material... | reverse complement strand
AGGCCGCGGCGATGACGGAGGAGGTCGCTCATACGATGTGGGCGGCGAGGCAGTTGGGTGAGATCATTCCGATTTCGAATGAGGATATCGCGAAGCTGAACGATCGTTACACCAACGTCTACGGCCAGCAGTGATTCCTGCAGATTTGTCTGCATAACCCCATTGATTCTGTCTGCACAACCCGGATTTCAGGCGGAAATCGGGACTTGTGCAGACAGAACAAAAGCGTGGGGTGTGAGAGAGGACATTCTCCCACGCCCCACGCTCGTGTTGTGTGGATTTATGATTTACGTGGATTTCAGCGCTTGCCGTTGTAGATCTGCTGATCGATGACATCGGCGAATACGCGATTCACGGCAGGACGCACCACTTTCAGCGACGGGGTCAGGCACTTGTTTTCCTGCGTGAATTGCGTATCGAGCACTACGAACTTACGTACGGATTCGGCGCGGGAAACGGTCGCGTTCGCCTTGTCGACGTACTTCTGGATTTCGTCGTGAACGGCGGCGGTCGCAGCCACGCGATCCAACGGCGTATCGGCAGACAGTCCAATGGAAGGCAGCCACGCTTCCAATCCTTCCGGATCCAACGTGATCAGCGCACCGATGAACGGACGATTGTCGCCGACAACTACCACATGCTCCACAATCGGACATTTCACAATCTCCTGCTCCATCGGAATCGGAGAAACGTTCTTGCCGCCGGCGGTGATGATGATGTCCTTCTTACGGCCGGTGATCGTAATACGTCCCTCGTCGTCAATCGACGCCAAATCACCCGTTTTCAGCCACCCATCCTCGGTGAACGCTTCCGCCGTCTTCTCAGGCAGGTTGTGGTAGCCCCTGAACACGTTCGGGCCCTTCACCTGAAGTTCGCCATCATCGGAAATGCGCACAGACGATCCCGGAGCCGGTTGGCCGACAGTGCCGATCACATTGTCGGTGACGCGGGTCGCGGCGAACGGCGCAGCGGTTTCCGTCATACCGTAACCCTGAATCATCGGCAGGCCGATACCGTTGAAGAAATGCGCCAGAGACACGTCCAGAGGAGCACCACCGCATGCCACGTAGCGGATGCGCGGGCCGAGAGCGCTACGCACGGTACGGTATACGGAAGCCTCATACGAAAGATGCTGCGCGATCTGCTTGGCGGTCGGGCGTTCGCCGGCCTGCTGCATGCGCGACCAATCGCGTGCGGCTTCGGCAGCCTTGAGGAACAGGCGTCCCTTCCAACCCGTGCCGGCCTTGCGGGAGGCCGCGTTATACACCTTCTCGAACACTCGTGGTACGCCCAGCAGATATGTCGGTTCGAAGGAACGCAAATCGGGCAGCAGCGTCTTTGTGTCCGGCAGATAACCAACCACGCCGTCGTCGGAAGCAATCGACGCGTACTGGATGAACCGTGCGAAACAGTGGGCGAGCGGCAGGAAGAGAAGCAGTCGCGGATGATCTTCGAGAACGATCTCATGCAACGCCAGACTGCCTGCGCGCGTGATCGATATGAAATTGCGGTGCGAAAGCTCGGCACCCTTTGGAGCTCCCGTCGAACCGGACGTGTACACGATGGTGGCCAGATCGTCTGCATGCACCGAATCGATGCGCGCTTCCAGCTCCTCGTCGGACACGGTGACGCCCAAGCCTTCCAACGCGCCCATGGCGTTGGAATCGAGCATCAGAATGTGCTTGAGAGACGGGCAGCGGTCGATTACGGAGTCGAGACGGTCGAAGCGCTCGCGATTGTCGGCGATGGCCAGTTTCACATCCGAATCGTTGAGGATACGCTCGGCCTGCGCCGCGGAATCAGTGTCGTAGATCGGCACGTTCACCGCGCCGATGGCGGCCAGTGCGAAGTCGAGCACGCCCCACTCGTAGCGGGTGGTGGAGAAGATGGTGACGGCATCGCCCTTGTTGATGCCGAATGCGATGAGGCCTTTTGCGGCGGCGAGCACGGCATTGTGGAATTCGCCGGTAGTGACCTTCGTCCATTGGCCGGGGGCGGTTTTGCGTTCCGCGATCACGGTATCTTCGCCAGTGCGCGCTATGCGTCCAGTAAGCAGGGAATAGATGGATTCGTCGTCGCGCACCTCAACGGATTCGCCCGGGGTGGTGTACTCGGTGAGCATGAAGCGTTCTCTTTCTCGCGGTTTTTGCGTTGTTTCCGCGTATTTCTGCTTGTGATGCGTGCGGGAGCGATACAAACCGTGTGTCCGCGTTTCCTACCCCTTGCGCACCTTGCACATTCTAAGTTACGGGGCCGTAAGTCTGCATTGTGAGAAGCGACAAGAAATATTTCATCAACTTTGTATGAACTGACAAATGGTGCTATTCCGTCAAAAATCAAGTGTTTGGTGTCGCGCTGTATCCGTTCGAAAAAAGGCTTGACGTAACGGTTGCGGGGGAGCCGCCATGCTTCCCATATATCCCCGAAAGGACCGTAAAACCAGCGAAATGCGAAGAAATGGTGGTGCGAGCGTTTTTTATCGAGTACACTCACGAGTGACGCAATTTACCCCTTGCGTCAGAGGGCTGCCTGCTCAACGGCGAACATCCAGCCTTTTTATTCTTTCGCCGTTTCGCTGGTCGTGTGGCATGCTCCGCACTTGCTTGGTTCGTGTGTTTTTGCTGAAGATGCGTTTGTGATTGCGTTTGCGATTGCTATGTGCGATGAGCTCTTGACGTTTCTGTTTCCGGGCGGATAGGCTGAATCGAGCGACATGGTGATGCGGGCGCGCAAATTGAACCGCGCGAATGTGAAGGAAAGGATTTCGATGTTTGACAAACGGCTGTTTTCCCTCGCTCCCGGCGTGGGGCGGTTGGTTGCGGCGAAAGTGCTCTGCCAATGGGTCGGACTGCTGGCCAACGTCGTGTTCGTGGTGACGGTGGTGGTCATGCTTTCGCCGGCGCTTGCCGTGGTGGAATCGGCGTTCGACCCCATGTTCTCCATGGGTGATAGTGGCCTGATTTCCCGCCTATTCATCGGCTTTGGCTACGGCGGATTCAGTGCGGAAACATACGTCGGATGCGTACTGGCGATCGTGGTCTGTGCGGTACTGCGTTTTCTGATGATGCGCGCAGCGGCCTATTTCGGCGCGGAAGCGGCTGAGCGTGTCAAACTCGCGTTACGTGAACAGCTTTTTAATAAAATGCTTGCGATAGGACCATCATATTCGCAACATATCAGCACTGCCGACGTGGTGCAATCTGCCGGTGAAGGCATCGAACAAATCCAAAGCTTCTTCGAATTATTCCTACCGCAACTGTTTTATGCGATTCTTGCACCGGTAACATTATTTTTTATAGTTGCGCCGATTAATATGCCGACGGCTGTTACATTGCTTGTATGCGCGCCTTTGATTGTATTGATTGTTGGCATGGTCGCAATGCGCGCAGCCCGAGTATTCAAAAAATATTGGGGAAAATACACCGACATGGGATCTGTGTTTCTTGACAATGTACAAGGTCTTGAAACGCTGAAAACTTTTGACGCGGATGCGCATGCCGCCAAGAAAATGGGCGAGCAAGCGGAACGATTCCGCGTAATGACCATGAATGTTCTGCAAATTCAGCTGCGCTCGCTCACCGCCATGGACGTCGTCGCATACGGGGGTGCCGCGGCCGGCGTGGGCGTATCGATCTGGCAGTATGCGAGTGGTGCCGCATTGCCGCTTGCCGGCGTGCTGCTGATAGTGCTTCTTTCCGCGGATTTCTTCATTCCGCTGCGCCAATTGGGGTCGTTCTTCCATGTTGCGATGAACGGCATGACTTCGACCAAGCGTATTTTCGCATTGCTTGATACGCCGATTCCTGCGCATGGGATGCAGGAAATGCCGGAATTCGGCGCTTCCGATAACGGTGTGGACGTGTGCTTTGATGACGTGTCGTTCCGATATGTGGACGTGAATACGGACGCTGCGGCGGCTGTGAGTGTGGCTGCGGATACGGCTGTGACGGCGGATATGGAAACTGGAAAAACTGGACAAATCGGGGGAAAGTCCGGTGTGGTTGGTGCTGGAAAAACAGGCATGTCGAAAGATGATGATGGTTCGGTCGTCGCATTGCATGGCGTCTCTTTCACTGCGCGGCGCGGGCAGGTGACCGCCATCGTCGGTCCTTCCGGATCCGGTAAATCTACCGCCGTCGAACTGCTCTCCGGAAATCTTTCCGGATATGAAGGATGTATGTGGCTGCAATCCGGAAACACAGGAAACAACTCGACGCAACGGTACCAAATCAACGATCTTTCCATCGAATCCCTTACGAGGGAAATCGCCATAGTGGCGGCGCAAAGCCACCTTTTTGCAGGAACGTTGCGTGACAATCTACTGATGGCCAAGCCGAACGCCACCGAAAACGAACTGTGGCAAGCGCTGGAAGCGGCGCATATCAGCGATTTCGTGCGTGCGCAATCGCAAGAACTTGACCTGGCCATCGAACAGGGCGCAAGCAACCTGTCTGGCGGCCAAAAACAGCGCATCGCCATTGCGCGCGCATTGCTGCGGGAGCCTGCCGCCTACATTTTCGACGAAGCCACCAGCAGCGTCGATGTGGAAAGCGAAACCCTGATTCTGCAAACCATTCGGGCGCTTGCGGATCGGGGCAAAACCGTGATCATGGTGACGCACCGCATGGCGAATGCAGCCGACGCCGACCATGTGGTGGTATTCGAACACGGGCGCGCGACGGAGCAGGGCGCACATGCCGAACTCATGCGTGCCAACGGCACGTACGCCAAACTGTTCCACGCCCAACAAACCGTGGAAAACATAGGTCTACGCAATAATGCAACCCATTCCACCTCTGCATCCCACGCACTTAAAGCGTCCGATTCTGCAGAATCAGTCACGCAGCGTGCGGAAATGGGTCTCCAAGTGTCCGATTCTGCAGAAACGGACAACCAACTCACTAAAAACACCGCTCGGTTGTCCGATTCTCCCGAATCGGTCACGCAGCGTGCCGAAACTACGTCTCGAATGTCCGATTCTGTAGAATCGGACGCGAAGACAATACCCACGTCTCGCCTTATTGCGCGCCTGTTGAAGGAAGTTGGTCCGCAGCGCAAGTACATGATCGTCGCGTGCGTCTGCGGCACGCTCGGCCATCTCGCCGCCACTTTCCTGCCGGTGTTCGGCATCGCGGCGGCCTTCGCTGCAGTCGGTTCGCCGGTCTGGAACCTCAGCGTTCCCGCGGCGCTCGCAGCCATGGCCGTATGCGCGCTGATCCGCGGCGGCATGCGTTACGCCGAACAGTTCATGAACCATAACGTGGCGTTCCGTCTGCTTGCGCTATTCCGTGCGAAAGCCTTCGCGGCCCTGCGCCGTCTCGCCCCCGCCAAGCTTGCAGGCAAAGGCAAAGGCGACCTGATCGCACTGGTCACCACCGACGTGGAACTGCTGGAAATCTTCTTCGCACACACCATCAGCCCGGTCGTCATCGCCATCGTGACTACCGTCGTCTACGCGCTCGCGCTACTCACCCTCAGTCCGTCCCTCGCGGCGACGCTCATCATCGCGCACCTCATTATCGGCGTCATACTGCCGAAACTCTTTGCATCCGCGGTGCGCGGCATCGGTCCGGAACTGCGCAAGGAGTCGTCCGCCCTCGATGACGAAATGCTTGACGACATGCGTGGCATCGGCGAAATCATCCGCTTCGGCCAAGGCGATGCCCGGCTTGCGTCCATTCAGCGTCGCACGCGCTCGCTGTGGGTCAAACGTGTGCGTCTGAGCGTGAAAAATGGCGATTTTGCAGGATTTGGCGCGGTATTGGTGATGCTGTTCACGGCGATTGCGGCTTTCCTTGCGATGACGTTGTGCACTGCGGTTTCCACTGCCGCCGATATGTCGGAAGGCCTGATGTGGATGGGTTCCGTGGAATCGAACGCCCCAGCGTTGGTTGCGGCTTTCGTGCTGCTCGCCAGCTCGTTTGGGCCGACGCTTGCGTTGAGTGCGTTGCCGGCGAATCTGACGCAAACATTTGCTTCGGCACGCCGCCTGTTCGCGTTGATGGATGAGGCTCCCGCTGTGGTCGAGCAGGGGAGCGAACGCCCGGAATATCAGGGCATGACAATGCGCGATGTCACATTCGGCTATGGATCCGGCGCCCGTATTTCCGGCGAACGCACGCCAAACGGGCGGTCGGAGCATGCGACTGGCATGAGTCCGGCACGCCCCGCGGAAGCGCAATCTTCCGGCGAACAAGGTGCCGGCATCGCCTCGCAACCGGTGCTCGACCATGTTTCACTCGATGTTTCACGGCAGGGCATTCTCGGTATTCAAGGCCCGTCCGGGCGTGGAAAATCAACGATGTTGAAACTGCTGATGCGCTACTGGGATCCGGATTCCGGCACGATTTCGCTGTCGGATGTTCCATTGCCGCAGGTTGACGCCGGATGGCGTCGGCGCGTGCAGACGATGATGGGACAGGAGACGTATCTGTTCGACGGAACGATTCGCGAAAATCTCGCTATTGCCTGCAATGACGCCGATTTTTCGGATTCTGGCAGTAATTTCTGTAGTAATTCCAGCAGTAATGCTGGTGGTGATTCCGCTGATTCCTCCGATTCGGATCTCGCGCACGACATTCCCGATTCCGTATTGCGCGAAGCCCTCGCCAAGGCGTCCGCGCTCGAACTGGTCGATGCGCTGCCGAACGGCTTGGATACGCAGGTCGGCGAGCTGGGTGGCCGCCTTTCGGAGGGTGAGAAGCAACGCATCGGATTGGCCCGCATGTTCCTTCGCGACGCCGATTTGGTGCTGTTCGACGAGCCGACGAGCCGTCTTGACGCCTATAACGAGTCGGTGATCCTCGGATCGGTCAACAATCTCGCCGAGCAGGGGGGTGCCGTCGTGCTGGTGTCGCACCGCGATTCCACCATGCGCGTCGCCGATCGCATACTGCGTATGTAGTGCGCAATACGCGAATCCATCTGCACCCCGTCCGCAATGTGGTCGTATGAAAATCATGCGTCATTCGTATTTCTTATAGCGTGCATCGAAAGTGCGGTCGAAAGGAGCCGTGCGCGCGAATCGAAAGCGAATGGCGCATATCAGGCAAGAAAAGCGAATGAAATTGCGGAATCGTCGGCAGAATCGAAATCGTAAGAAAATGAAACAATCATGAAAATGATAGTCAGAATTTAAGAAAAGCAACTTTTTAAGACGTGCAAATATTCAGTTCACATGATTTTGTAACGAAAAATCGTTAGTATCTGTGTCAAGAGATATCCGCTCTGCAGCAGGGTGGAATACGATTCGACGAAAGGCTGGCGATGGCCAACAACAGGAACGAACTGAACAAGAATCTGGCGCAGATGCTCAAGGGCGGCGTGATCATGGACGTCACCACCCCGGAGCAGGCGAAGATCGCACAGGACGCGGGCGCATGCGCGGTGATGGCTCTCGAGCGTATTCCGGCCGATATTCGTGCTGCCGGCGGCGTTTCCCGCATGAGCGATCCGGCCATGATCAAGGGCATTCAGGAAGCCGTGTCCATTCCGGTCATGGCAAAGGTTCGTATCGGCCATGTTGCCGAAGCCCGCATTCTGCAGGCCATCGAAATCGACTACATCGACGAATCCGAAGTGCTGAGCCCCGCCGACGACGTGTACCACATCGACAAGAACCAGTTCGACGTGCCGTTCGTGTGCGGCGCGAAGAACCTGGGCGAAGCGCTGCGCCGTATCGCCGAGGGCGCTTCCATGATCCGCACCAAGGGCGAGCCGGGCACCGGCGACGTGATCCAGGCCGTGCGCCACATGCGCACCATGAACAAGCAGATCCGCGAACTCGTTTCCCTTCGCGACGACGAGGTGTATGAGGCCGCCAAGCAGCTGGCCGTGCCGTACGATCTCGCCAAGTATGTGCACGACAACGGTCGTCTGCCGGTCGTCAACTTCGCCGCCGGTGGCGTGGCCACTCCGGCCGATGCCGCGCTCATGATGGAACTGGGTGCCGAAGGTGTGTTCGTCGGTTCCGGCATTTTCAAGTCCGGAGACCCGGCCAAGCGTGCCGCCGCCATCGTGCAGGCCACCGCCAATTGGCAGGACGCCGACCTGCTCGCCCGTCTTTCCGAGAACCTCGGCGAGGCCATGGTCGGCATCAACGAAGACGAGATCGAAACCATCATGGCCGCTCGCGGCGAGTGATTGCGCTGTAATTTCGTGCGCTGTGCGCTGCGTGCGGCTGTCGGCATGTCTGTTCGATGCGCCGCGCGCAGCCCGTTTCGCATGATTCGCGATGGTTCGGGTAAGGAGATCCGATGGTTGTTGCCGTTGAATACATTTCGAAGGAAGAATCGACTGACGTTGCCGAAGGTGCGGCTTCTGCACAGCATGGCGTGACCGGCATCCTTGCGGTGCAGGGGGCATTCGCCGAGCATGCCGCGATGCTGGATCGGCTTGGTGTGCCGTGGAAACTGCTGCGTGACGCCGAGGATTTCGACGATTCGATCGACCGCGTGATTCTGCCTGGCGGCGAAAGCACCACGCAGGGCAAATTGCTGCGTTCGACCGGCTTGTTCGAGCCGATCGCCGCGCATATCGCCGCTGGAAAGCCGGTATTCGGCACCTGCGCGGGCATGATTTTGCTCGCTCGTCGTCTCGATAACGACGAGAACGTCTATTTTGGCGCGTTGGATGCGGTCGTGCGCCGCAATGCGTATGGACGTCAGCTTGGTTCGTTCGCTGCGTCCGCCGATTTCGGCGCTTCCGACGATGCGGATGCTGTGGTGGTTGCGTCGGGGGAGTCTGTCTCTTCCGCGATTTCCGCGGCTGCTGGTGAGGAGGGGGCTTCCGAGGCTTCGGATACGTCGGTGGTGCTCAAGGATTTCCCTCTGGTGTTCATTCGCGGACCGTTCGTTGCCGAGGTTGGCGAGCGGGCCACGGTCGAAACGTCGGTCGACGGCAATGTGGTCGGTTTGCGTCAGGGCAAGATTCTCGCTACGGCGTTCCACCCCGAACTGACCGACGATACCCGCATTCACGAGCTGTTCCTCAGTTTGTAGGCTCATCGCGCGGTGCGGAGTCCGTCTCTTCGTCGTATGCGTTGTTTTGGGAGGTTTGCGATTCGCAGACCTCCTTTGTATATGTTCTTTATATGTTTTCTCTTGTGAGGTAGCTTTCTTGCGATCCATTTTTTGGTTGAGATGCGCGGACGATCGCAGATTATTGTGCAAACGATGTCATTCTGTTTGTGCGAAACGCCGATGATTTCGTTGGCGCTTCAATAGCGCACAACAGTTGCAGGGGGGCTATCGAACCGGTTTGCTTGACACCTTGATACAACCGTGTATCATCGGAGCTAATGGTACACGGTTGTATCAGAAAGGAAACAAAGCCATCCTACCAGTCCAAACATCACCACGGGGGTATTGTTTGGTAGGTCGCGAACATACAAACATCACCAAGTGGAAAGCACGGCATGTGCATTCCGCGGCGGATGTTCCGAAACATATGCGACCGACATGCAATCAGCATGCGAAGCGGATGGCAGAAAGGGAAAAGAACATGCGCAACATGAAGAAGGCTCTCGCAGCGGTAGCAGCAGTGGCAACCCTCGCCAGCCTCGCGGCCTGCGGTGGCAGCGACGGCGGCAACGACGCCAAGGCCAACGCCGGAGACGCAGACAAGGCGGATCTCGTTTTCTGGGGCTGGGACACCGGCAACACCATGAAGGCCCTGATCGCCGACTTCGAAAAGGCCAATCCCGGAATCACCGTCAAATTCAACAACACCGGCACCGCATCCGACACCCAGACCGCACTGAGCAACGCCGTCGCGGCAGGCAAGGGTGCCCCCGACGTGGTCATGCTGGAAGACCCGACCGTCACCCAGTTCGCGGTTACCGGCGACCTCGTTGACCTCACCGCCTACGGTGCCGACAAGCTCGAAGACGACTTCTCCGCAGGCCCGTGGAGCAAGCTACAGTATGATGGCAAGCCGTATGCGCTGCCGATTGATTCCGGCCCGGAAGTCTTCTTCTACAACGATGCCGTGCTCAAGAAGGCCGGCGTCGACGGCTCCCAGATCAAGACTTGGGACGATTATTACGAGGCAGCCAAGAAGGTCAAGGCCATCGGCGCCTACATGACCAACAATTCCGGCTCCTCCATGGAATACCAGCCCTTCACCGCCCAGGCATGGCAGGCCGGTGCGCAGCCGTGGAAGGTTGATGGCGAGAACATCACCATTGACATGACCAAGGATTCCGGCATGAAGAAGTACATCGAATTCCAGCAGAAGCTCATCGACGAAGACCTCGTCGACACCAAGATCGCCAACTGGTCCGACGACTGGAACCGTGCGCTCAACGAAGGCGACATCGCCACTCTCACCATCGGCGCATGGATGCCGGTTAACCTCATGAACGGCGCTCCTGACCAGGCCGGCAACTGGCGCGTGGCCCAGCTCCCGCAGTGGAACGAAGGTGACGAGGTCTCCGCTGAAGACGGCGGCTCCGCACTCGCGGTCGTCTCCCAGTCCAAGCAGCAGGCCGCGGCCTACAAGTTCGTCGAATACTTGACCCACGGCGACGGCGCCCAGACCATGGCCGACACCGGCACCTTCCCGAGCCTGAAGAAGATCCTCTCCTCCGACTCCTTCACCGATCCGAACACTGAAGCCAACAAGAAGGTCAACGACTACTTCGGCGGCCAGAACGTGAACGAGATTCTCTCCGAAGCCGCCCAGCGCAAGGTCTCCGCCTTCCAGTACCTGCCGTACAACCCGTACGCGCAGTCCACCTTCGGCGATCAGATCTCCAAGGCCTACAGCGAGGACATCACTCTGGAGGAAGCCTTCGTCAACTACAGCAAGGCGCTCACCGATCACGGCAACCAGCAGGGCTACACCGTCACCAGCAAGGACTGACGGCGCCCAGCCGCTGCCGTGCGGCACAACGAAAAACGCGATAATGCGATCCGACATACGCAACGCACCATCGCAACCATGAAGATCGACGGCAGGTGGGAATCGTCTGACGTGACCCGCCTGCCTCACTTCGCAAAAATAATTTTAAAAACGAAATCTTACAATAGAAAAAGATTTCAAAAAAAATAGCAATCCTGTAATTCAAACAATAAAAGATTTTGCGGATTAACAATTGCACATGGTTGTGCGATCAATAGAGCAAAAAGCATACAGAAAGAAGAAAGCATGTCTCAGCAAGCAGCAGTCGCGGCGGATGCGCTGCATACGCCTGCGGACCAGGTTCGCGTCAACCGTCACCGTGCGGATTGGCGCGGTTGGAAGTTCATGTGGCCGTTCGCGTTGGTGTTCGTGTTCGTGTTCGTGATCCCGATCCTGTACGCGATCTACAT
>ENA-USYV01003348-USYV01003348.1-human-gut-metagenome-genome-assembly--contig:-NODE-3348-length-11351-cov-3.934007_pt1 | contig 11351 bp, 10 predicted proteins | sample MGYA00250066_ERZ773514 | MGnify/ENA primary metagenome ERZ773514 (study PRJEB29103, sample SAMN06112049) | human gut metagenome | biome: human gut; feature: ankylosing spondylitis patient; material... | reverse complement strand
TTGTTTTTTCATCGTCTCCATTAACGGATTGCTACTTCTACACTTCTGCAAATGGAGAATAATCCTGCCGTTTCCTACTGCTTGGAAAACGGGATTCTGGCTACCTCTAACCTGAGCGGCTTCATGAAAAACGGCTCTAATCTGCCTGCCACAAGAGAACAGGCAGCAACCATCCTTGGGCGCGCCTTAACAAAGGGGGTTTCTTCCTACACAGCAAACGAAACCACAACCACCTTCAAGGACAACAGCAGCATTTCCACAGAAGCGAAGCCTTATGTTGCCCTGCTGAAAAGGGTAGGCGTAGTCAATGGGGACGATTCCAATAAATTCAACCCCAAGCAGACACTGAACCGCACAGAAACCGCAGTTCTGGTCACAAATCTGTACGGTGTACTGGAAAAGGCAACCACACCTACCACACCCACAACTCCGACCGCAATGTGCTATCTCAACTAGTGGGTCGGTATTCTTTAATGACTACTCCCGAACAGGTGTTTGACGTGAACAATAAAATGAACGATGAGATTATTTTTGCTGTTCGCTTTAATAAGGATGTTGAAGGAGAAGGACATGGATATTGGTTCTCTATTATTAATCTGACTGATGATACCAATCAGACAAAGTCTCTGAAAGAGTGCTACAAAGATGGGGATAAGCGCAAGAATCTGATTACCTATGTAAAGGTGGAAGATAAAGTATGCGTGATGAATAAATTTAAGGATGTCAAAAGTGCGACCTATAATACAGTCGGTAATGACCAGATTATTCTCCGTTATGCCGATGTGCTGTTAATGTACGCTGAAGCTTTGAATGAAATCAGTTATAGTAATTTGCAGAATTCAGAAGCTATGGTTGCTTTGAATGCTGTGCATACTCGTGCCGGATTGTCTCCGCTTCAGATAACAGAACTTTCCGATCAGGATAGCTTCCGTAAAGCGATTATGTTGGAACGTCAGCAGGAGTTTCCTTATGAGGGACAGCGTTGGTTCGATTTGGTACGTATGGGAGGTGCTAAGGAGGCTATGAAAGCAGAAGGACATATTATTCAGGACTATCAATACCTGTATCCTATTCCAAAAACGGAGTTGGAAAGAATAAACAATACAGAACTGTTGTGGCAGAATACGGGATATTAATAGGATTAAACTAAAAGAAATCAAACGATGAAAAAAATACTATATAGCTTGTTGTTTATTTTCACGGTAGTCTTTACTGCTTGTGAAGAAGATCTGCCAAAGGCAAGTTTCGATTTATATGAACTGAAGTCACTAACGGCAACAGCCGGAGATATGAATGTGACTCTTTCCTGGGAAGCATACGAGAATGCCCGTCCAAATGAATATTTGATTCTTTGGACTTCCGGATCATCAGAAGCGGAAGGAGGCGAGATGACTGTGGATGCAAAAACAATGACTGCCACTATCAATAATCTGGTGAACGATGTTGCTTACACTTTTTCTGTGCAACCTCGTTATGCGGGAGGATTGGCCAGTAAAACTACTGCTGCCTGTACACCGAAGAATGCAAGATATCCGATTTCTGATCTGACGGCAGCAGCCGGCAATGAAAGAGTGCGTTTGAGATGGACGAAACCTGCGAGTGAACGTTTCACTCGCTATCAGGTTACCGTGAATCCCGGTAATCAGATTATCAATCTGGATGATACTTCATTGGAAGAATACATCGTTGATGGTTTGACTAACGATCAGGAATATACATTTAATGTAGCCTGTGTTTATCCTACAGGCAATTCTATTGCGGTGGAAACTTCTGCTACTCCCGGATTGATCTATCCTATTCTCGCTAGTACGGAACTGGTTGTGTGGGAGCCTTCTACCTTTGCTTATAACGATATGTATTTCATGGCTGGTGAAGTGAAATCGGTAAGTTGGGATTTTGGTGATGGTACGACATCAATAGAAAATAATCCTGTACATACATTTGCTACTGCCGGGACTTACACAGTAATTGTCACGGTGACATATATGAATAACACGACCGAATCGGGAAGTTTGGATATAACTGTAGGCGATTATAAATGGGACTCCATAGAATTGAAATTTAACGGACTTACTGGATATGTAAAGACCTCTAATCCTGTGTTCTCTCCGGACGGAAAAACAATGTACGTCCCGACCTCTACTCCTGCAGGGCATTTATTTGCTATTGATGTCGTGAGCGGTGAATTTAAATGGGTGTTTGCTATTGATAAGGTAACGTATGGCGGGGGAGCGTTAGTAGGTTCTGATGGTACTATTTATCAGTGCGTAAAAAATGCTACTATTAATAATGTTTATGCTATTAATCCGAACGGTACCCAAAAGTGGGCGGTTAAATTGGATGCTGCGATAGGAGCTTTCCCTGCATTGTCGGCCGATGGTGTTCTTTACTGTCTCACCAATAAGAGTACGTTGTATGCGCTGGATGCATCCAGTGGTGCTATTAAATGGCAACAATCACTTGACGGAGCAATCGGTAGTGCTGTGGCTATTGATAAAGCCGGAAATGTTTATGCAGGTACAAGCGCAGCCATTTATTCTTTTAAACCGAATAAAGAACAGAACTGGAAATTGGAAGAAGTGAATGTGACGGAACAGGCTACGTTTGCTTTGAAAGATCAGGTGTTATATGCAACGTTGAAAGACAAAGGCGGACTTGTTGCTGTCGATATGACAAACGGGACAAAAAAATGGACGTATCCGACCACGAAAGGAGATGCCTATTTCCCGATTGTAGACAAAAATGGTAATATTTACTTTACGGAAAAAGGATCGCAGACGGTTCATGCGGTGAATGCCAGCGGTGCTAAAATCTGGGATAAAAATGTTGGCGGCAATTTGAATTACAGTGGAGGTGCTTTGAGTACGGATGATATTCTTTATATAGGTACTCAATCGAATAATAAAGTGCTGGGACTTGATATCACTAATAATGGAAACATCGTTTTTGAAGAGACTGTAGGGCAACAAGTCATGGCCGCTGTTTCTATCGGTCCGGACAAACGGCTTTATTGCGGAACGATTGGGTCTAATAACATCGGTTCGATCAAAGCATTTGCTATCAATAAGACTTTGGAGACAGATTCCTGGAGTATTCGTGGTGGTGATATTCAAGGTACAAACCGTCAAAAATAAACAGTTATGAGAGTCTCGATTTTTATTGTATTTATGGTGATAACGTTGGGTGTATATGCACAGAAATATAAAGTAGGTACTACCACAGCTTTGTGGAAAGTACCTGCTTCCACAGACTTCCTTCAAGCCCAGTCTGTGGGGGTAGAGTATGTTGAGGTAGCATTTAACCAATGTTATAGAGGGGTTCTGGCAGATGAGGTCATTCCTCGTATTCGGGATATGAAAGCAAAAGTGGATAGTGCCGGTATCAAAGTCTGGTCTATACATCTTCCGTTTTCCCGTACGCTGGATATATCGGTTCTGGATGAAAAGAAAAGGATGGAAAATGTAGATTTTATGGCGGAAATGATCGAACAGTGTGCTCAATTTCAGCCAAAATGTTTAGTTCTGCATCCAAGTTCTGAACCGATTGCCGACAGTATTCGGGCACAAAGAATAGCTAACGCTTCCCAGTCCATTGCTTATCTGAAGAAATATGCGGATCAAATAGGAGCACAGTTATGTATAGAGAATCTGCCGAGAACTTGCCTGGGTAATACTCCTGAAGAGCTTTTGGAGATGATCAAAGATATTCCGGGTGTGAAGGTTTGTTTTGATACCAATCATTATACTAAAGGGACGACAGGGCATTTTGTAGAAACTGTTGGTGAACGTATAGGTACTATACACGCTTCGGACTTTGATTTTGTCAACGAGTGTCATTGGCTTCCTACACAAGGTGACATTCAATGGGGAAAGTTAATGCATGCACTCGAAGGAATCGGCTATGAAGGGGTTTTCATGTATGAAGCTACCAAAGACCATGAAAACGACAATACGCGTCCGACACCGGAACGGGTGGTTGAGACTTTCAATAAAATAATTAATGACTATAAAAATCAGAAATAAGATGGATATAATAAGAAAAATACAATATTTACTGTTTTGTCTTTTGGCAATAGGTTTTGTTGCTTGTGATGATGATGACAACAACAGTACCGAAACTGGTCATGAAGGAATTCTTACGCAATTGGCAGAGGAAGTAGATGCCACTGCACAACAGTTGTGGAGTTCTTCTCCTTTGATTGTCAATACCGGACGTACCACTACTTTGACCAAGATCCAGGGATATGCGGATAAGTGTAAAGATGATTATTTCGTCAGTTATCTGAATGGCTTCGATCAGGCGAGTACGAGTATGGAAAAGTGTGATCCGATTATCTATTTTTATCGGAGTGCATTTGATCGTGTAATGGATGGAATTAAAAACTCAAAAGTAGAAAATGGTACGGCAGCGATCTGGTTACTCTATAATATGGGGTATGTGGTAAAAACTCCGTCAGGATGTTTTGCTATTGACATTTCTCATCGTTGGGCGAAAGAGCTGGCACCTTATATTGATTTTCTCTGTGTTACACACAAGCACTCCGATCATTATAGTAATGATCTTATCCAGGCTATGTTTGATTTAGGTAAACCGGTGTTATCCAACTATTTGAAAGACACGACATATCCTTATACTGCAAAGGGGGATAAAGATTATGAAATTGGAAAATTCAAGATTAAAACCTGTATCACTGACCATAACAATGCCGGGTTATCTAATTTTGTGACTGTGTTTTCAATCGATTGTGGGGAAGATACCGGTAATTTCGTTTTTATGCATGTAGGAGACTCTAACTATAAACCGGAACAATATACGAATCTGGCTTCTCATGTGAATGTTTTGATACCGCGTTATGCTCCCAATGCTCTGACCGAAAATAATATTCTGGGTTCAGGTGCGGGACAGGTGGAGCCCGATTATGTCTTGTTATCACATATCTTGGAACTGGCTCATGCAGGTGTTGATGAATCAAGATGGTCATTGGATATGGCACTCGAACGGGCTTCGAAGATTAACTGTGAACAGACTTATGTACCAATGTGGGGAGAAAAACTAGTCTGGAAAAACAATAAACTGAACTAAAATTCTTAATGCTTGAACTTATGAAACGGATATGTAACTTCATACTTCTTCTGTGTTTGGTGCAACTGGCTGTTGCTCAAAATAGAATAGCTGAAATCAGAGAAAATCTGCTGGGAAATCATCCAGATAAAATATTGGTTGTATCCCACCGGGCTGACTGGCGTAATGCCCCGGAAAACTCATTGCAAGGTATACAGAATTGCATTGATATGGGTGTCGATATGGTGGAGATCGATTTGAAACGAACCAAAGACGGACATTTAGTAGTGATGCATGATAAAACGATCAATCGTACCATGTCTGGAAAAGGACTGGTGGAAGATTATACATTGGCCGAATTGAAAGCAATGCGTCTTAAAAATGGAGTAGCTTGTAAGACAAGACATCAGATTCCTACATTGGAAGAAGTGATGTTGCTCTGCAAAGGTAAGATCATGGTAAATATTGATAAGGGGTATGATTATTTTCAGGAAGCTTATATTGTACTCGAAAAGACGGGAACGGTTGACCAGTGTGTTATCAAAGCCGGCCTTCCTTATGAACAAGTGAAAGCCGAAAACGGTGCTGTATTGGATAAAGTGATTTTTATGCCTATTGTACAGTTGCATAAAAAAGGAGCCGAAGCTATTATTGACAGTTACAAGATTCACATGAAGCCTGCTGCTTATGAGTTAGTGTTTGATAATGATAGTCCTGAGGTGCTTAACCTGATAAAAAAAGTGCGTGATACGGGTTCTAAGTTGTTTATAAACTCTCTTTGGCCCGAATTATGTGGTGGTCATGATGACGACCGTGCAGTAGAACTTCATCAACCGGATGAAAGCTGGGGATGGATCATTAATCAGGGAGCCAAATTAATTCAAACTGACCGTCCTGCCCTCTTATTGGAGTATCTGCGCAAAAAGAAACTTCACGACTAAATAGACTTTTTCATGTTGAAACAACTTATAAACTTTTACAAGGTCTCTTCACCGAGACCTTGTAACGGGGAAGCTTTGTCTTCATCCGGCTCACAACATCTTCATTCCGATGCCCGTCGTCTGAAATACCTGAAATGGTCTACTTTTCTTTCAGCCACTTTCGGTTACGGCATGTACTATGTTTGTCGTCTTAGCCTGAATGTCGTGAAGAAGCCCATCGTAGATGAAGGAATTTTCTCCGAAACAGAACTGGGAATTATCGGTTCGGTATTGTTCTTTACTTACGCCCTTGGAAAATTTACGAATGGTTTTCTGGCCGACCGTAGCAATATCAACCGCTTTATGACTACCGGTTTACTGATAACTGCTTTAGTGAACCTGTGCCTGGGTTTTACCCATTCTTTTATTCTGTTTGCTCTCCTTTGGGGGATTAGTGGCTGGTTTCAGTCTATGGGTGCTGCTTCTTGTGTAGTGGGACTTTCCCGTTGGTTCACGGACAAAGAACGAGGTTCCTATTACGGATTTTGGTCTGCCAGCCACAATATCGGTGAGGCGTTGACCTTCCTAATTGTTGCGTCTATCGTTAGTGTATTGGGGTGGAGGTACGGTTTCTTCGGTGCCGGTATTGTTGGTTTGCTTGGTGCTTTAATTGTGTGGAAGTTCTTCCATGACACTCCCGAGAGTCAGGGCTTTCCTCCTGTAAATGCTCCAAAACAGAAAGAGGAGATGAGTGTGGTGGAAACGACAGACTTTAATAAAGCCCAACGCCAGGTATTGATGATGCCTGCCATCTGGATACTGGCTCTTTCGAGTGCTTTTATGTATATCAGTCGCTATGCTATCAATAGCTGGGGTGTTTTTTATCTAGAAGCGCAAAAAGGATATTCCACGTTGGATGCCAGCTTCATTATTTCCATCTGTCCAGTCTGTGGTATCGTAGGTACCATATTTTCGGGTGTTATTTCTGACAAGTTATTTGGCGGTCGTCGAAATGTTCCCGCCCTGATTTTCGGATTGATGAATGTTCTTGCACTTAGCCTGTTCTTGTTGGTTCCCGGCGTACACTTCTGGATAGATGTGTTGGCCATGGTTCTTTTCGGTTTGGGTATCGGAGTTCTCATTTGTTTTTTAGGTGGCCTGATGGCAGTCGATATTGCTCCTCGCAATGCGTCGGGAGCAGCATTGGGGGTAGTCGGCATTGCCAGTTATATTGGGGCCGGATTACAGGATGTAATGAGTGGTGTTCTGATAGAGGGGCAGAAGACGGTTCAGAATGGAGTCGATGTTTATGATTTCACTTATATCAATTGGTTCTGGATAGGAGCGGCTCTGCTGTCGGTATTCTTTGCATTATTGGTTTGGAATGCAAAATCAAAAGAGTCAGATTAGTTTCAGGTATATTAGGTTAGATTGAAAAACACTTGTTTCCAAAAGAGGATAACAAGTGTTTATTTTCAATGGTATCGGTTTTTATTTCGGGAAGTTCGTAGCTACGATTCTTCCCGAAATGTTTTATCATATTTACCTCGTCTCTACCAGCCAACGATTGATATTGCGAGTTTCCGCACTAAATTCCACTCCGATTTTTATTATTTCCCGATGGTCTTTCTGATAAGGAATCAGATATCCTTTCTCGTCAATTTGCTTCATCGCTTCTTCTGCTGTTCCATTTAATTTGAACTCAAACACATAGACATATTTCGGCGTTTTAACCATAGCATCGGCACGTCCACGGGTGCTGCGCACTTCCGCTTCCGTGAATTGTCCCATCAATTTGAATACGAGATAGAAGATAACCTGATAGTGGCGTTCAGTCTGGTCATTCAATTCATACGGAATATCGGCAAAGAAAGCTTCCAGACGGGTGAGGAAAGATTCGTAATCACCTTTCTCCAATTCATCAATGAATTTTCCAATATAAAATCCCTGATCATTGTTCTTCATCGGAGTGTAGAATGGCACAAGAAAGTTAATGAATCCGTAACGTACCTCATCGTTAGGAAAGTCAAGTAAATAATTATTAAACCGTCTGTCGTAATCCTTAATAGTCAAATATCCACTTTGATAAATCAGCGGTACGGGATTATTAGCATCCATTCTGTATTCTGCAAAAGAAGATGCAGGTGCTTCTATGCCATTTAATAAAGTACGGAGATCATACTCACTTTTTTGCAGTAGTTCAACCAAAAATGTCGGTGTGCCAGTCTGGAACCAATAGCTACCCAACTCCAGTTTGCTGAAAGCATTCAACACACTGAACGGATTGAATACTCCTGCACCATCCGGATGAAAATGATAGCCGTCATAGTTGCGTTCCATTGCTGTGACTACCTCTTCTGGAGTCTGATGATTTTTGTGCCCGAAAACTTCAATTTCGGGTTCGAAAGTACTCTTTAGTTCTTCACGGGTGATGCCGCAAAGTGTGGCGTAAGAATAGTCGAGACTAATATCATTCAACTGATTCAAATCGCTGAATACGCTGACTTGTGAGAACTTCGTAACTCCGGTCAGGAAAACAAAACGGAGATATGCGTCGGCGCTTTTTAGTACTCCATAAAAGGCTTTTAATGTCTGACGATAGTCTTCGAATAAATTCGGACGGGTAATAGCCTGCAAAAGCGGTTTGTCGTATTCGTCCACCAATACGACGACACCTTTTCCTGTTTTCAAGGAAGCTTGTTCGATTACATAACTAAAGCGCTCCTCAGGGCTACGGTCTTTTTTCTCATTGCCGTAAATAGCTTCCCATTTTTCTAAATATTGGTTTAGCATTGCAATTAAATCTGCTGCCGTTTCATATTTTTTGGCATTCAGATCAAGATGTAAAACAGGATGTTGTTCCCATTTCGTCTCCAGTTGTTCAATAGCCAAACCATCGAATAGCTCTTTTTTTCCTTGAAAATAAGCATCGAATGTAGAAATTAATAAGCTTTTACCAAAGCGACGCGGCCTGCTTAGAAAATATGGCTTTCCTAGGTTAGCCATACGCCATACAAGTGCTGTTTTATCCACATAAAGATAATTATCCTTCCGTATCCCTTCGAATGTCTGTATTCCAATAGGAAGTTTACGCATCAAGTTGTCCATATCCGATGATTTTAGAGTTTCTTAGGCAAAGATACAATATGCAAATGAGAATTTAGGCAGAAGACGAACATAATCTTTTCAGAATAAATTCAGTATTGTGCCTTTCTTTTGCCGGAGATAATTTGTTATCTTTGTAACTTTAACCCGAAAATCAATGAGTAGAATATTATTAAATACTAAGACTTGGCTATTATTTGTGCTGTTGCTTGGAATATCACTTTCTGCATGGGCACAAAGTGACGATTTTAATACATGGACTAAATTCATGGTAAACCATAAGATAGATTCCCGGTTTTCAGTTTCAGGTGATTTGGAATTGCGCATGAAAGATGATTGTTTGTACTAATATTGCCGCTAGTGTATCTTCAAATAAGATTACAACAATAGTAGTTACTTTACTTATTATGTTTTTAATTCCATTTATTAGTACATTTATTAATTCTAATGCTTTTACTTATTATGGTAATAGTGATGTTAAAGTTGAATGTGTAAATGATAGTTGTAAGCCAAAAAATTATTATTGTGATACTGTTAAATGTGAAATAGATAAAAAGAATAATATTTATGCTGCTAATATAAGAAAGTATGATAATGTTACTTATACTTTGCCTTATGAATTAATAAAAGATAATTTATTTGGAATTGAAAGTGATAATAGAGTAAATACTTCAATTATTAAGATGATTATACTTAGTATTATATATATAATAGTGGGTACAGTGTTATTTAGTAATAAGAGGTTTGAAATTGTTGGAACTTCATTTAGAAGTGAGAAAATACATATTTTAGTTAGAACTTTAACTACTATTCCTATTGTATGTCTTGCTTATGTTGTACTTAAAAATAGTAGTATATCTAGTTATGATATCTTTTCTATTGTTTTACTGTTTGTACTTATATTTACTTATTTAATTATATATGATTTGATTACAAGAAAGAAAGTTACTAATTTCTTTAAAATGGCTATTTGTTTAGCAATAGTTGGTGGTGTTACTATAGTAGTGGGAGCATTAGTGGATGTTGATAGTTATAGTATCAAGGCTAAAGATGTTAAAGAGATTTCCTTCTTAGATGATAATGGTAATGTTATTGGAAGTACTAAGAATACAGAAGTTATTAATAATAGTATATCTTTACTTTTAGATACTGAAGCTTTAGAAAATTATACTTATAACTATACTATTAAGACTAAAGTAAAAGGTAGTACATATCGTTTTAATATTTATACTACTAAAGATAATTATAATCATATTAATAATATCCTTATTAATGATAAAGAATTTAGTAAAGATTTTAATAAATATAAAAATAATGATATATTTGGTATTAAATATAAAGATGGTTATAATAGAACAAATAATAGTAATCTTTCTGATATGATTGTTAATAAATATAAAAATGATAAGAATATATTTATGAATAATAATAGCGATAATGATTTATTTAATGTTACTCTTTATGTTTATAATGGCTTTAATGTAAAAGAAATTGACTTTGATGTAAGTGGAGATAAGAATTTAGAAGTTGGCCTTTTAAGATATTATAATGCTAATACTAAGAAGATGTTTAGTAAGATAAATAGTGATAATGATATATATAATTATTATATAGATGATACTTATTGTATATATAATTTTGAATATTATAATGAAATTAGTAAGTTTATAATTGATAATATAGATGATGATTTTGATATTAATAAAGATTATGGTTACATTAGTACTTATACACATAATGGAAGGAATGTTTTTGTTACTAATAAAGTAGATGAACTTAATTTATTAAAGAGTAAATATGCTTCTCTTGATACTGATGTAGTAATAGATGGGGAGTAGGTGATGAGAGATGAGACAGATTATGATTAATTTGGATTATCAAAGTAGAACTCCAATATATGAACAGATTGTTAATGGTATTGAGAAGTATGTGGCTTTAGGAATTCTTAAAGGCAATCAAACTTGTGAGGATCCATATGCAAAAATTTGACTTCAAGCCTTTGATTCTGAAAATTCTATACAGCTTTGCAGGGGCAATCGTGTGTCTGCAGGTCATACATATGGATCGCGCTGTCAGTTTCTGCTTCTATGCCACCTTTTATCTGACGCTGATATTCTGGATTACATGCGCATTGCAAAGGATGGAGCGACTCGAATTCTGGATGCTTGCCGGAATACTCATTGCATTTGTAAACGTCTTTCATATAGCTGTAAAGGCGCTGTGTGCTTTGTGAAGCGTATGGGTCAACGAGATTTTCAGCGGCAG
>ENA-USYV01003347-USYV01003347.1-human-gut-metagenome-genome-assembly--contig:-NODE-3347-length-11352-cov-4.351131_pt1 | contig 11352 bp, 11 predicted proteins | sample MGYA00250066_ERZ773514 | MGnify/ENA primary metagenome ERZ773514 (study PRJEB29103, sample SAMN06112049) | human gut metagenome | biome: human gut; feature: ankylosing spondylitis patient; material... | reverse complement strand
CTCGTACAGTGGTGGTACACCAACAAGAATTGCTTTAGCAATTCTTGGAGTGCAAAGCGCTGGCTTTGCACTTTTTTAGTTTGCGCGCCATGGGCGCACTCTAACGGGTGAAAGTCCCGAACACGCCCAGATAGTGGGAAGTGTATAGCCGAACAGCAAGGGTGTCCATCGTGAGGTGGAATCTGAAGGAAGCTGTAAGCAAATCTCTGGTCCGACGGACAGAAATCGCATATAAGGCTAGGCTACGAGAGATAAGTTGGCTAGAAGCAACGAAGTCTAATAACTATCACATTTGTAGTAGCAGAGTAAATGTGGCGGATATATGGAGAGAAAGAGCGAGCACCTTAAGCGTGGAGGTCTCACAGAGGTTTCATTAGCCTAGTAACAACGAGCTGTGAGAAGTCAGCCGAGCCCATAGTAGTGAAGAAGTCTCTGTAATGGAGATGGAGCAAAGGGGTGAACAATCAATAAGTTTGAGTATGTCTCGTATTGCAGAAATGGCAACATCTGCCGTAACCAATCGGGAAAAAGGGTGGTCAAATCAAGCGAGACGGAAAGGAAAGAACGCATGGATACAAGTAGTCTAATGGAGCAGATATTATCCAGCGATAACCTCAACAGAGCATATCTGCAAGTCGTACGAAATAAAGGTGCAGAGGGAGTGGACGGAATGAAGTACACAGAACTCAAAGAATACCTTGCAAAGAACGGCGAAATCATTAAGGAACAGTTGAGAACAAGAAAATATAAACCTCAGCCAGTACGAAGAGTGGAGATACCAAAGCCTGATGGTGGTGTCAGAAACCTAGGAGTACCAACAGTAACAGACAGATTTATACAACAAGCCATTGCGCAGGTTTTAACACCAATCTATGAGGAACAGTTCCATGACCACAGTTATGGATTCAGACCGAATAGATGTGCACAACAAGCAATCCTAACAGCACTTGAAATGATGAATGACGGTAATGACTGGATTGTAGACATCGACTTGGAAAAGTTCTTTGACACAGTAAATCATGATAAGCTTATGACTATAATAGGCAGAACTATTAAAGATGGAGATGTCATCTCTATCGTTAGAAAATACCTTGTTAGCGGAATCATGATTGATGATGAATATGAGGATTCTATTGTGGGAACACCGCAAGGGGGGAATCTCTCACCACTATTGGCAAACATCATGCTGAATGAACTTGATAAGGAAATGGAAAAGCGAGGGCTTAACTTTGTACGATATGCGGATGACTGTATTATAATGGTCAGAAGTGAAATGTCTGCTAACAGAGTTATGAGAAATATCTCAAGATTCATTGAAGAAAAACTGGGACTTAAGGTCAACATGACCAAGAGCAAAGTTGATAGACCAAGCGGATTAAAATACCTTGGATTTGGGTTTTACTTTGATGCAAGAGCCCACCAGTTCAAGGCAAAACCACATGCTAAATCAGTGGCGAAGTTTAAGAAGAGAATGAAAGAATTTACCAGTCGTAGCTGGGGCGTTAGCAACAGCTACAAGGTGGAAAAACTTAATCAACTCATCAGAGGGTGGATTAATTACTTCAAGATAGGCAGTATGAAAACACTTTGTAAAGAGTTGGATAAACATATTCGATATAGGCTTCGCATGTGCATATGGAAACAATGGAAAACTCCACAGAATAGAGCAAAGAACCTTATGAAACTCGATGTGCCAAGATGGGCAGCGTATAACATCGCATACTGCGGAGATAAATATGCCAGATTAGCCCGTAACGGATGGGTGCATAAGGCTATAAGCATAAGGAGACTAAGCCAATTTGGATTAGTCTCAATGTTAGACTATTACACCGAAAGGTGTGTTACTTGTTAAGTTGATTGAACCGCCGTGTACCGAACGGTACGCACGGTGGTGTGAGAGGACGGGAATTTAATAAAATTCCCTCCTACTCGATTGGAAATTGTAAAAAAACTGACCTTATTAAAATAAACAAAAATGGTTATTTTAATATGTCCAAACTTTGTTATAATACAACGTATATCCCGCATATCGGATAGAACAGGGCCCAATTACAAAGGAATGATGTGCAGAAAAGAGGAAAATATGTCAGATAATCGTTATGAATTAAATAAACAGTTAGCACAGATGTTAAAAGGCGGCGTGATTATGGATGTTACGACACCGGAGCAGGCCAAGATCGCACAGGAAGCAGGAGCATGTGCCGTTATGGCATTAGAAAGAATCCCGGCAGATATCCGTGCAGCCGGTGGTGTATCACGTATGAGTGATCCGAAGATGATACAGGGCATTCAGGAAGCGGTATCCATTCCTGTTATGGCAAAGTGCCGTATCGGCCATTTTGCAGAAGCACAGATCTTAGAAGCCATTGAAATAGATTATATCGATGAAAGTGAAGTGCTTTCTCCGGCAGATGATGTGTTCCATATCGATAAGACAAAGTTTAATGTACCATTTGTATGTGGTGCAAAGGATTTAGGCGAAGCTCTTAGAAGAATTAATGAAGGGGCATCCATGATCCGTACAAAAGGAGAGCCTGGAACAGGAGATATTGTACAGGCAGTCAGACATATGCGTAAAATGAATCAAGAGATTGCAAAGCTGGTATCGATGCGTGAAGACGAGCTTTTCCAGGCAGCAAAGGAATTACAGGTACCATATGAATTAGTAAAACAGGTGTATGAGGAAAAGAGACTTCCTGTTGTAAACTTTGCAGCCGGTGGTGTAGCAACCCCTGCGGATGCGGCTTTGATGATGCAGCTTGGTGCAGAAGGTGTCTTTGTCGGATCCGGTATCTTTAAGTCAGGGAATCCTGCAAAGAGAGCAGCAGCGATCGTACAGGCGGTAACGAATTATAATGATTCTAAACTACTTGCAGAGCTTTCAAAGGATTTAGGTGAAGCCATGGTTGGTATCAATGAGCAGGAAATCGAGCTTTTGATGGCAGAACGTGGAAAATAGAAATTTACAGATTTGTTTTATTGCCGGACAAAAAGGAGATAACAATGAATATTGGTGTATTAGCAATACAGGGAGCTTTTGCAGAACATGAACAGAAGCTGACTGCTCTTGGAGCGGATGTTTTTGAAATCCGTCAGGCAAAAGATCTGCAAAATCCGATGGATGGTTTGATACTGCCGGGGGGTGAAAGTACAGTGATGGGAAAGCTTTTACATGATCTGGATCTTTTTGATCTGCTTCATAAGAGGATTAAAGAAGGGCTTCCGGTTATGGGAACCTGTGCAGGTCTGATCTTATTGGCAAAACAATTGGCAGATGATGATGTGGTACATTTTGCTACGATGCCGGTAGAAGTAAAAAGAAATGCATATGGAAGACAGTTAGGAAGTTTTCATACAACACATGAAATGAAAGGTGTAGGCATGATCCCGATGAACTTTATCCGTGCACCTTATGTAACAAAGTGTACGGATGAGGTAGAAATTTTAGCACAGGTCGATGAAAAGATAGTTGCCGTGCAATATAAAAACCAATTAGGTCTTGCCTTTCATCCGGAAGTGACAGATTGTGATAAAGTCCATGCTTACTTTTTAGATATGTGCCAAAAGAGATAAAAAGCAAAAGTATAAGTTAAAGAGTAGAGAACAGATCTTTAATTCTCTGAGTAATTAAAATGGTCATACAGAGAACGCTTCTCTGTATGACCGTTTTATAATGCTAATATTTTTTGTTATGCTATGATCTTTTTAGAGCTGATCAATTAGTTTGCTCAGCAGATTCAGAATCCTCTGTATGATATTGTTTCAACTGATCTACCGTTTTTTGTACGTCTAAGATACTGACGGTGACAGATTCTAATTCTCCCAGATCATGTTCACTCATATCACTGGCTTCCTGGGTACTTGCAGTGACTTCTTCACTAACAGCAGAAAGTTGGGTGATGCTTTCCACAATACGGTTATTAGAATGAAGCAGATGCTTGATTTCATGTTCTAAGTTATCTGCACGTTCAGAAAGACTGTCGGAATGATTGCGCAATTGAACAAAGCTTGCTGCATTTTGTTCGATCAAATCTTTCTGTTGCATGGTGGCGGATAAAGATTTTCCAACAAGATCTGCAGTAACATCTGCATTGGAATTTAACTGTTCTACAATTTGTTCAATCTGTTCTGTTGATTTTTTTGTCTGTTCGGAGAGTTCACGAATCTGGTCGGCGACAACCGCAAACCCTTTTCCTGCTTCTCCGGCTCTGGCACTTTCGATAGATGCATTCAGAGCAAGAAGATTTGTCTGTTCCGAAATCGAGAAGATTACCTTTGTGATTCCGGCAACTTCCTCAGCCTTTTCTTTTAATTCCTGCATTGCTTTTTCTACATCAATACCAACGGATTCGATATCCTCGGATTGTTTACGCAAAAGTTCCATTCTTTGCGAATTTTCTTCAATCTGCGTAGCAGAGTTTTGAGCAGATTTTACTACTTCTGTAGTATTCTCTTCTGCGATGCGGACAGCTTCACGAATCTCACCGGTCATGACAGACTGTTCCTGAATACTTTCAGCGGTACTCTGGATTCCCTGTGCAATCTCATGGAGAGAACGGTTGACAGAAGTCGTAGAATCTTTTAAGGCTATCATACGTTCTGAGGTGGCATCGATCTTATCACGTGTCAGATCAGTTGTATGAAGGGAAGTGATAAAAGCGTGACTGCACAGATCATGAATTGTGTCTGTTCGATCGTTCCTGTTGTTACATACGTTTTTGCCATATGGATCAAGATAATAATGGCAGATACGATCGCAATTGTACGATTAAATTGCGTATGATAATATAGCATGCAGCAGATCAATGGTGGGATAGCATACAATGAAACAAAATCAGCACTTCCCATCAGATTCAGAAAGGCATATACTATTAAAAATCCACCCATCATTATATTCTTTAATTGTGTTGATTTGTGATCACGGATATAGCAGATCCAGTCAAGGATCATGCTGACGGCTAAGATCACAGCAGGGATCGCAACATAATCACTGCCTTCTCTTTTTTATGCGATCTGTGTGATAAAACCAAATAACAAAAATCCTTTGATGATCGTTAAGCTAGATAAAACGATCTGGTTTGCTTTTTCGATTCGTGCATCTTTTTCACTGAATTTTCGAAACTTCACTGTGAATTTTTCAAATACATATTCCCTCATAAAATCTCCTCTTAATTATCATACATTTTAGTTTCACAAAGTAAAGCAGATATGTTATACCTTGCGAATACCATCGTTAGCAATCGTGATCAGTCCTTTTTTCATCAAATGACCGATGCCGCGTTTGAAAGCATTTTTGCTCATATGGAACCGATTCTTGATCGCTTCCGGTGCACTTTTATCATGAAATGGCAAAAAGCCGCCTTCCTGTTCGAGACACCGGTAAATGAAATCAGCATCTTCATTCATCTGTTCCGGTATTTTCTTTTTAACACTTAATGTCAGTCTGCCATCCTCCATTACCTGTGCTACACGGGCGTAAATTGGTTGGTTGATGCGGTATGTTTCAAATACTTCCTTTTTCGGAAGCAGAGCTGAATACATATCATCCACGGCGACAAATACACCGAAGTTTTCGCTGATCTCGTAAACCCTGCCACTTACTTCATCATCTTTTTGATAATTCGAATCATTGCGAAGAGCATCATAGACGTGCATGGATGCACAAAGGCGTTCACTCTTATCAATATACAGAGTGACTAATACGGCATCACCTTCTTGTACTTTATACAGTTGTTCTTTAAATGGAAGAAAAAGATCTTTCGCAAGCCCCCATTCTAAGAAAGCACCGATCGGGGTGACTTGTGTAACATAAAGACGTGCGACATTGCCTAAAGTAAGATCCGGTTCTAAAGTTGTTGCGATCGGGCGATCCTCGGAATCTTTATAGACAAATACCTTGAGAACGTCTTTTAAATCCGTTCCTGCCGGTACCTGCGCTTTGGGTAGAAGAATTTTTTGAGAATCCTCACCGGTTGGTGTGTTTAAGAATACACCGAAATCTGTTTTCTTTGTAACAATCAGTTCCTGATATTTACCCAGTTCAATTTTTTGTGTCATCATTACCTCCGTTCTGTCCGGATGTATTCTCGAAATTTATCATTTAGAAGATTCCGAAAATACATCTGGTTGCTGTATTATCTTCAATACAATATCATGAATTCGCAACATGCTTCATTTTGAATTTATTATATCATATTTATATAGTTTTATAAAGATAAGTTTGTTGCGATAATGACTCATGGATGATGGCGTATTGAAAAGCAGTCCGGTTGAAAAAAGAAGAAAGAATGTTATACTAATGTAGAGTAACAAAACAGTATGAGCGTTTTGACGCAGACGCAGAAAAGAGGTAAATAATGAAAAAAGAGATTAGTACAAAAAATGCACCGGCAGCAATCGGACCGTATTCACAGGCAATTGAAGTAAATAATATGGTATATACATCAGGCATGATCCCAATCAATCCTGCTACAGGAGAATTGGTAACCGGTTCTGTTGAAGAACAGGCAAAACAGGCTTTTTCGAACTTAAAGGCTTTAGTGGAAGCTTCAGGATCTTCTATGGAAAAAGTAGTAAAAACAGTTGTATTTATTAAAGACATGGATGATTTTGCAAAGATCAATGCCATTTATGAAGACTATTTTGTGGCACCGTATCCTGCAAGATCCTGTGTACAGGTTGCAAAGCTTCCAAAAGATGTTGCTATTGAAGTAGAAGCAATTGCGATCAAAGAATAAAATGTAAATAAATATGTGATAATCTGATCAGGATAAAATATTACAGAAAATTCTATGGCTGTAGAAAAGAATTCGGCATGAAGAATAATCATCCAATAAATGGAATATGACGAAAAAGTCCCATAAATTAAGGCATTCGTTTAGATAAAACTTCTGGCGGGTGGGTTGACAATGAAGGGAGACCTTGTTATAATTGTTTTTGATGTGTAATAAATTTGTAATATTTTATGAAAAAATCATTCATAGGATAAAACAATCGGCAATGTTATGGCATTGTATGTATTATACAGATCGCTAGAATTCATTTAGTGTTTCAAATTTTTATGGAGGGTTATTATGTTAAAGACACGTTGGATAAGAAATGCTGCTATTTTCGGCACAGCTGTTACATTATCATTAGCTACATATACAAGTGTTAGTGATAATGCGGATGCTGCAAGTTACGGTCAGGAAACAGAAATGGCAGGTCTTTCCTTGTCGCTTGATAAATATTATTTAGAGAACGTAGCACAGGAGGAGCAGGAAGCACAAGCAGCAGATCCTGTTGCAACAGCAAGTATAGAAGCAGGTGCCGTTCCGGCAACGGATGCCGCAGTAGATGCTGCACAGAATGCTCAGGCTGCACAGACAGCAGATCCTGCTGCAGCACAGGCAGCTCAGACAGAAGAGCAGAGAAAAGAAGAATCAGTTGCAAAGCAGTTTAGAAATCTTGGTATTTCAACCGCAAGTGATTATGTAAATATCCGTAAGAAGCCAAATACAGACAGTAAAATCGTCGGAAAACTTTATAGAGGTTCTTCCGCAGAAATTTTAAGTGAAAAGAATGGATGGGTTAAGATTTCATCCGGTTCTGTTACAGGTTATATTCGTAAGGATCTTCTTGCTATTGGTGCAGATGCTCAGAAGTTAGCAGGAAAATATGGCACAGCATATGCGTTCTTAAAGAAAGGTGTCATTACATTAAATGTCCGTTCTAAGAAGAGTACAACTTCAACGATCATTACACAGATTCCTGAGGATGAAAAGTATGAAATCCTTGGTGAAAGCGATAATTGGTATAAAGTAGAGATTGATGAAGGTGTCAAAGGATATATTGCAAAAGAGTTTGTAAATACAAGAGTTCGTTTTAAAAAGGCTGTTTCTATTGAAGAAGAAGAAGCCGAGGCTCGTCGTAAGAAGGCAGCCGAAGAAGCTGAACAGCAGCGTTTGGAAGAACTTGCAAGAGAAAGACAGAGTGCATCATCAAGCAGTTCGTCTTCGTCAAGCAGCTCAAGTTCATCAAGCAGACGTTCAAGCTCATCAAGTAGTTCAAGTTCGTCAAGCAGACGTTCAAGCTCATCAAGCAGTTCAAGTTCGTCAAGCAGACGTTCAAGCTCATCAAGCAGACGTTCAAGTTCAAGCTCAAGCAGACGCTCAAGTTCATCAAGCAGTTCAAGCTCAAGCAGACGTTCGAGCAGTCCATCTGTATCAAGCAGTGGATCAGGTTCTTCGATTGCATCCTATGCAACGAAGTTTGTTGGTAATCCATATGTATGGGGTGGCTCAAGTCTTACAAATGGTGCAGACTGTTCCGGATTTACGATGGCTGTTTATGCACAGTTTGGATATAGCTTGCCACATTCATCGGGTGCACAGGCAGGTTGTGGTAGAAGCGTAAGTTTTTCAAACTTACAGCCGGGAGATCTGATTTTCTATCGCAATGGTGGAAGTATTGGTCACGTTGCTATGTATATCGGTGGCGGACGTGTTGTTCATGCTAGTAATAAGAAAGACGGTATCAAGATTTCTAACTACAGATACAGAACACCGGCATGTGCAAGAAGAATTATTGGTTAATTATTTGATAGAAGATTGAGAATGATTCTATGATTTTCAGGAAAGCATCGTAGCAATAGCTATACGGTGCTTTTCTTTTGCGTCGTGATCTTATAAAAAATATAAAAGAGCAGTGTAAGGTATTATCAGAAGATAGGAAAGAAATAGTGAGGAGTGGGAAGGATGAAGTCATTAAAAGAAGGAATGCAAGATGGAATTCCAATCGCATTAGGTTATGTCTCGGTTAGTTTTACATTTGGATTGATGGCTGTAAACGTCGGGATGAGCTGGTGGCAGGCTGTCCTGATCTCTATGACATGTATTACATCTGCCGGACAGTTTGCAGGATTGGACATTATGGTTGCTGGAGGTGCTTTTATTGAGATGGCACTTTCACAATTCGTGATCAATCTGCGTTATGCATTGATGGCATTATCCTTATCGCAGAAAGTAGATAAGTCATTAAATACACCATGGCGTTTTATTACCGGAGTCGGTATTACAGATGAAATTTTTGCGGTTGCCATGAGTCGGAAAGGAAAAGTAGACCGCCGGTATTTATCCGGACTGATCATTGTTCCCTATCTTGGCTGGGCAGTTGGAACAGTAATGGGGGCGTTACTTGGAAGTGTTTTGCCGGCTGTTTTGTCAGATGCCTTGGGAATTGCCATTTATGGAATGTTTTTAGCAATCATTATACCGAAAGCAAAAGAAAATTATCGCTTTTTATTTGTCATATTGATTGCGGCAGCGATGAGTTGTGCGTTCAAATGGCTTCCGGTTCTTTGTAAGCTTTCATCGGGATTTGTTGTTATTATCTGCGCGGTTGTGGCATCTGCGATCGGAGCATGGCTGTATCCGGTGCCATCGGAAGAAGAGATGGAAGCAATGGAACAGGAAGAACAGATAGGATAAATTTGTAAAAGGAGAACATTATGGATACGGTTTTATTTTTTATCTATTTAGCAGTGATGGCGGGCGTTACTTATCTGATCCGTGCAATTCCGTTTGTGTTATGCAAAGGTGAGGTCAAAAACGTATTTATCCGTTCCTTTTTGACATATGTACCTTATGCTGTCCTGGGGGCGATGACCTTTCCGGCTATTATTTTTTCAACCAACGGACTGGTCTCTGCAATTGCCGGAACAATCGTCGCTTTGGTATTGGCATTTGCTAAGAAAGGACTTTTGACTGTTGCGGTAGGTGCGAGTGCAGTCGCTTTTATTGTCAAGATGGCAGAAATGTTTATTATATGATAATCTCATGCGTAGTGCTGATAAAAACAGCTTTTTATGTATAAAACAGGTGGAAAACGGCTCATAAAACAGATGGGAAAATGCCAACAGGCAGTTGACAAGTTCCATTATGTATGATAATATATTTTTTGTTGTGACACAGCATGCACTAGTGGCGGAACGGCAGACGCAACGGACTCAAAATCCGTCGGTGGCAACACTGTGTGGGTTCAAATCCCACCTGGTGCATTCAGAGGACGATAGTTAGAGGCTATCGTCTTTTTTTGTGGAAAAATGATCGGAAGTAATAATAAATTGACTGATAAGATTAATGATAGAGAAGTGTATATGAAAGAAATAGACCATAGTTATTATTATGAGGGATATTCTATATACAAGGCTGAAGATTTATAAATATATACTCCATTAACGGTAGGAGATATAAAAGAACTGCCCTTGCAAGTCGTTCTCTAAAAAATTAAAGGAGAATTGACGATGAAGCAAAATTTGATTACAGATATTATACAAGGAATGTTATCATATTTGAACAGTGCACATAGTAAATGATTACAAGAGGTATTACAATATTTCCCTTTTTGCGGTAGTGTAAATTTACTGTAGGAAATTTACACTATTGTCGACGGGTGTGAGGTTGACTGTTCCGTAAAAGAAAATATAATAAAAGAAGAAGTAGGTCTGGATGTGCTTTCAGGCAATGGAATCACAGAATGGGGAAGTCGTATTTGACTAGGAGGAAAGTAAGATGGATGAAAGATTACAAAAGCAGCTTGCATTTGCATTAGAGATTGATAAAGAAAAGAACATTTTAAGGCAGACACATTTATCCGGACATGGAAGACGGGAAAATGATGCAGAACATGCATGGCATATGGCGATCATGGCATATCTGTTAAAAGAATATGCCAATGAAGAGGTTGACATTGCAAAAGTGATGTTGATGTGTCTGATCCATGATATTGTAGAAATTGATGCCGGAGATACTTATGCATATGATGCAGAGGGATTAAAAACGCAAAAGGCAAGAGAAGATGCAGCGAAGGAACGAATTTTTTCTCTTCTTCCAAACGAGCAGAAAGAAGAATTGATCGCACTATTTGATGAGTTTGAAGCGTTTGAATCCGCAGAATCAAAATTTGCACATACGATGGACAATCTGCAACCACTACTGTTAAATGACAGCAATGGCGGTGCAGACTGGAAAGCACATGGAGTCTGTGCAAAGCAGGTATATGGCAGACAGGAAAAGACAAAACTTGGTTCGGAGAAGTTATATGAAATAACAGACCGGCTGATTCAAAAAAACATTGAAAAAGGCAATATTCAAAAATAAAGGTGCGAGAGTGTAATATAAAGTGCGTAAGTTTGTTGCCGGTAACTTACACACTTTACTTGACAAACCTGGAGATATCATTTTCAAATTTTGCAACAGAATCAATCGTACAGGCTCTTTGAATCCAGCTTTTTAAGATTGTCATATCGTTTTGGTTCTGAATCTTCTTTTTCAGCGATTCTGTTACCGCTCCTTTTTCTTCCAAAATCTCCAG
>ENA-USYV01003344-USYV01003344.1-human-gut-metagenome-genome-assembly--contig:-NODE-3344-length-11359-cov-56.092094_pt1 | contig 11359 bp, 9 predicted proteins | sample MGYA00250066_ERZ773514 | MGnify/ENA primary metagenome ERZ773514 (study PRJEB29103, sample SAMN06112049) | human gut metagenome | biome: human gut; feature: ankylosing spondylitis patient; material... | reverse complement strand
CGTGCACCGGGCGGGGGGGCGGCGCGCGCGACGGGGGGATGGAGATCTGGGTGATGGGTGTGGGGGGGGGGGGGGGGGGGGGGGGGGGCGGGGGGGGTATGGTATAATAAAATCACCGAAACACACCCCACGATTGGAGGTAGCGACGATGAAAACTGCAAAACGACTCCTTGCCTTTGCCCTTGCGGGCGTGATGGCGCTGGCCCTGCTCACCGGATGCTCGGACAGCGGCTCCCAAGCCAAGCAGGTAGAAGAGTATTTCCGGTACAGGAGGGGACAATTTGCTGACTATCAGAAGGACGAGACGCTGGACAAAAAGCTCAAGGTCATCGCACGGCAGTTCCAGCCGGACTGGCTGGATGAAAGGGGCAAGCTGACCAGTGAGGCACACGACACCATTAAAAATGATTTGGCGGACTATCTGGCGACAGGCAGTGTTTATCTTTGGTATGGAGAAGTGAAGCCGGAGCAGAGCGCGCTGGCGCAGGCGGAGAGTATGAAGTACATCCAGGAGATAGTGATTGCTCCGCTAGCTCCCAACACATCGACTCTGCAAGCCATAGCATTTACAATGACGGGCAAGAAGAGTGACGGCCACCGCTATTACCTCGCACTGCAAACACAGGCCACCATCAAGACCCCGCGGACTTGACACAGGAGGAAACGACCATGAAATTGAAAAAGCTGTTTGCCCTTGCCCTTGCTGGCGTGATGACGCTGGCCCTGCTCACCGGCTGCGGCGATAAGCCGGGCGATAAGCCGGAGGACACCCTCCGGGCCGAGGCTTTGGCAGACATCATAAATGTACAGCGTGGCGTAAACATCACCTGCGAGGCCGACCCGCAGCTGAGTGAGGCGGCGGAGAGGTACACACACGTGAGCTCTGAGGATGGAAGCACTCTTCTTATTAACAAATTGAAGAGTGGCAATTACCACTCTTGCGGTCCTGAGCCTCGCAAAGCTCTCTTGGATACCATCGGCATCGCCCCAACACCACCAACAAACAGGTCATCTTCTACTGTGGAGCGGACAGAGGCTCGGACGACCCCGTCAAGCAGGCCATCGACCTCTGTAACGACTACAGACAGGTACTGCCGGAACCGGATGGGAGTATTTGGCCCACTCCCAAATTCCTTGCATCCAGCTACCGGGTCGGCTTCGGAAGGTGGAAGGATGAGAATGGCAAACCCAGGCTCTTCGTCATCATGGTAGGCGACATCCCGGGGAGAAGCTGACGCTCCTGCGGCGGGAAGATAAGAAAAACGGACAGCCCCCTCGGAGAGACTCTCCGAGGGGGATTTTTGCGCCTTGCGGAGCGCCCTGTCCTTCATACAACCTCTCCGTCATTGCTTCGCAATGCCACCTCTCCTTGTAGGAGAGGCCTTGGCATACCGTAAAGCCTCGCCTCTTCGCCAGAGGCTCCCCTACTAGGGGAGCTGGCGCGAAGCGCCTGAGAGGTTGTACGAAGGACAGCCTGCCCGTGAGCCGCAGCCGTGCCGGAAAGGCACGGCTTTGTTCAATTTTCCTATGTCCCTCCCTCGAATACAGGCGGAAACCGTCAAAACGCGAAAAAATCGGTTTTCCTCTTGCAAAACAGGGCAAAACGCGCTATTCTATAGTCACGGTTTAACAATTTAGCATGGTAAAGCGGTAAAACGAAGCGCCGCTTCTGCTGAATCTCTTCTGCTGAATCTGAGGGAGGAATTTGTATATGAAACGTCTGGTATCTGCTTTTCTGGCCGGTGCGATGGCACTGAGCCTTGCCGCCTGCGGCGGTTCTGCATCCACTTCCACGGCTGCTTCTTCTGCCGCCGCCTCTGCCGCCCCGGCAAGCTCCGCGGCCGCTGACAGCGACCTGGCTTATATCCAGTCCAACGGCAAAATGGTCATCGGCTACACCGTCTATGAGCCGATGAACTACACCGACGCCGACGGCAACTTCACCGGCTTCGATACCGAGCTGGCCACCGCTGTCTGTGAGAAGCTGGGGGTCGAGCCGGAGTTCGTGGAGATCAACTGGGACACCAAGGAGACCGAGCTGGCTGCAAAGAGCATCGACTGCATCTGGAACGGCCTGACCCTCACCGATGATCGGGAGGAGAACATGGCCTGCACCAAGCCCTACGTCAAGAACGCCCAGGTCGTGGTGGTGAAGGACGGCACCGACTACACCTCCACTGCCGACCTCATCGGCAAGACCGTGGTGGCCGAGGCCGGCTCTGCCGGTGAGACCACCATCACCGAGAACGCCGACCTGTCTCAGGCGGATTTCATCTCCAAGGCTGTTCAGACCGACTGCCTGATGGAAGTCGCCGCCGGTACCGCTGACGCCGCCGTCCTCGACCTGACTCTGGCCTCTGCCATGATCGGCGAGGGTACCGACTACGCAAACCTCAAGATGGTGGATGAGCTGAACGTCGAGGAGTACGGCGTGGCCTTCCGCAAGGGCAGCGACGTGGCCGAGGCTGTGGACAATGCTTTCGACGAGCTGAAGGCTGACGGCACCATGCAGGCTCTGGCCGACAAGTACGGCCTGACTCTGGCTGAGTAACTTACATTATAAACGGATAGGTGTAGTGATTCTGTGACTGTGATTTTGGAGCGTCTGACCGGCGCATTCGCGCTCAACTGTGAGCTGTTCTTTCTGACCTTGCTGTTTTCGCTGCCGCTGGGCCTTGTGGTGGCCTTTGGCTCCATGAGCCGGTGCGCACCGCTGCGGGGCGTCGTCAAGACCTTCGTGTGGGTCATCCGCGGCACACCGCTGATGCTCCAGATCATCGTCATCTACCTTGGCCCCGGCCTGCTGGGCATGACCAACCCCTGGCCCTCCGGCTCTTCGGGCCGTCTGGTGGCGGCGGTGGTGGCTTTCGCCATCAACTACGCCTGCTACTTCTCTGAGATCTACCGCGGCGGCATCGAGGATGTGCCGAAAGGCCAGACCGAGGCCGGTCAGGTGCTGGGCATGACCAGGAGCCAGATCTTTTTCAAGGTCACGCTCCTGCAGGTCGTCAAGCGCATCCTGCCCCCGATGGGCAACGAGGTCATCACGCTGGTGAAGGATACCTCGCTGGCGAATGTCATCGCCAACAAGGAGATCATCATGATGGCAAAGGAGTACAGCGCCAAGGGCCTCATCTGGCCGCTGTTCTCCACCGCGATCTTCTTCCTCGTCTTTGTCGGCGCACTCACCCTGCTGCTGGACTGGGCCGAGAAAAAGATGGACTATTTCCGCTGCTAAGGAGGATACTGAATTATGGCATTACTCGAAGCCTCTGGCATCGGGAAGAATTTCGGCGAGACGAAAGTTCTCAAGGACATCTCGCTCACACTGGAACAGGGCGAGGCGCTGGCCATCATCGGCTCGTCCGGCTCAGGAAAGACGACGCTGCTGCGCTGCCTGAACTTTTTGGAGCGTCCCGACACCGGCGTCATCCGGGTGAACGGCGAGACCATGTGGGACGCCGCCGACCCTGCCACCCAGCGGGAGAGCGAGGTGCGGAAAAAGCGCCTCCACTTCGGCCTCGTGTTCCAGAACTTCAACCTCTTCCCCCAGTACACCGCGCTGGAAAACGTGATGCTGGCGGGGGAGCTTCTGGCAAAGGAGCAGCCCGACTACAAGGCCAACAAAAAGGCCATCCACGCCCGCCTCGAGGCACAGGCCCGTGACCTGCTGGCCCAGATGGGCCTGTCAGAGCGGGCAGGCCACTACCCCCACCAGCTTTCCGGCGGTCAGCAGCAGCGGGTGGCCATCGCCCGCGCACTGGCGCTCCACCCGGACATCCTCTGCTTCGATGAGCCCACCAGCGCCCTTGACCCGGAGCTGACCGGCGAAGTCCTCCGTGTCCTGCGGGACCTCGCCGACCGCAAGACCACCATGATCATCGTCACCCATGAGATGCACTTCGCCCGGGACGTGGCCGACCGCATCCTATTCATGGACGGCGGCGTCGTGGTGGAGGAAGGCCCGGCCCGCCAGCTCATCGACCACCCCCAGGAGGAGCGCACCAAGCAGTTTTTGGCGCACTACGCGGAATAAGATAGGCTATGGCCCTCCCCGCTCGGGAGGGCTTTTTTGCGCCACTCACGCCGAAAACACCACGATTCGCGCAGATTTTATTTACATTCTCTGAATTTTTTGGTAAGCTTGTGTCGAGAAAGGATGATTCTTCAAAAGACGAACCGACCAAAGGAGGACAGACTATGAGACTGAAGAGCGCACTCCGGCGGGGCGTGGCCGCCGCCGTCATCGCAGGCATCGTGGTGAGCTCCGGCATCCCGGCCTATGCGGCCCGGTGGAACATCGCCGACGGCGACATCACCGTGAGAGCGGACGAGGCCGAAGGGACAAACAGGGTGTCACAGGGGAAGAATGTGGATGTGAAGGACACCGACACCGTCATCACCGGCAAGTCGGAGGAGCATACCGTCACCATCGACACCTCCGGCGGCAAAGTGGACGTCACCTTCGACGACCTGAAGATCGACGTCAGCGATAAGAAGGAGGGGGATGGCAGCGATGACAGCCCAGTCGATGCGGGCAAAGCCGCCGTCACCGTGAAGGGCAACGGCGATGTGACCATCGAGCTGGACGGTGACAACAAGCTGAAGAGCGGCAGCGGCAATGCAGGCCTCGAGAAGAACAAACATGAGTCGAAAGGCACGTTGACCATCAAGGACGACAACGGCAAGGACGGCTCCCTCACCGCTGAGGGCGGCGACGACGGCGCAGGCATCGGCGGAGGCATCGGGAGTACTGGCAGCAGCATCACCATCCGGGGCGGCGCGGTCGAGGCTGTGGGCGGGAGCAACGCGGCAGGCATCGGCGACGGCGCAGGCCCATGGTCTGAGCCAGACCCGGACACACCGCCCAGCAACCCCAATAATATCATCATCTGCGGCGACGCCGAGGTGACGGCCAAGGCGGGGAGCCAGACGACGGACGCCAAGGCCCCGGCCATCGGCGGAAAGTACGGCGAAGTACCCACGGAGAACCTTTCTGACGATGAACACAAGGTGACGGGAGGACGGCTGACCCGTCTGAACGCGGACGGCACCGTGATGGAGGGGATGGGCTACGACTACACCTCCGTCCCCACGCCCCAGCCGGAGGAGGACGAGGACGACGACGATGATGACGTCCCGCCCCCGGCACAGGAGAATGCCCCCGAACCCCTGCCCGGCGGCATGGTGGTCAAGGGCTTCTTTTCCAGCCGGGTCACCATCCGGCGGCTGGACCCTGCGGGGGTCGCGGAGAGCAGCATCGTCCCCGTGTTCGGCAGCGTAAAGGCCGCCGACGCCAGAGCGGATCTCACCCCGGGGGATGTGGTGCTTATTGAGAGCGCCGCTCCCCGCTCCACCGTCACCACCGACATCTCCAGCCTCCGGGAGGACGGCGTGGAGGACATCTTCTTCCGCTATGAGGACACCATGACCCACTATAGCGTGGACAAGATGGCCGACGCGGCGGGCGAGGACGCTGACGTGGAGCTGAAGCAGAACAAGGAGGACATCAGCCTCCGGCTGGACGGCGAAACGCGGGACGACCTGTCGGAGCGCTATCTGGAGTGGGTGCCGGTGCAGACGCCAGAGCCGCAGGAGCGGCTGATATTGACCCACGAAGGGGTAGAGCAAAAAACGAGTGAAGAGCTCAGACGTGAACGCGACGAATTACGGAAACAAGAGCTGGATATGATGGACTTCCAACTCGCGAAAAAAAGGGACGACCTCCCGAGTTTGGATTGGTGGCTCGAGCCTGCGAGAGCGGAAACGGTAAAGCAAAAAACGAGTGAAGAGCTCAGACGTGAACTTGACGAGTCCCTGAAACAGCTGGCTTCCCGATTTGAGGCCATCGCTCCCGAGGAGGATAAGAAGCCACTGCTCGTTCTGGTCGAACCCCCCCACACGGAGCGCAAAAAGTATATCAATCCGTTGGAGAGTGACCTGCGGCGCTATACCGACCTTAGTGACGACTGGGACGACCAGCCGGATACCCAGGGGGAGATAAAGATCTGGATACCGGAGGACTTGGGGCAGCCCAAAGAAATAAGCATCTTAAAGGAGAGCCTGAGCCGTAGCGACGGCATTGCATGATACACAGAACGAAAGGATAAGACCGGTGAACCCCGCGGCCCTCGGGGCCGGCACGCGGGACGCGGAAACTGACCTGCGCACAATCACCAAAAACCACCGATAGAAAATAGCAATGTTGTACGAAGAAATCTGAGAAAAACCCCTTGCAAAATCACGATGAGCTGAGTATAATACCACTCATGAAATGCAAAACGTCCTGCCCCTCGTCCGGCAGGGCGTTTTTGTCGGTAAAAATTTGGAAAAGAAATGTTAAGTGACCGCCCGGGGAGGGGCTTTGTATGACAAAAGACATGACACAGGGCAGCCCGCTCAAGCTCATCCTTGCCTTTGCGGTGCCGCTGATGCTGGGCAGTCTGTTCCAGCAGTTCTACAATCTGGCCGATACCATCATCGTGGGCCGTTTCGTGGGCGTGGATGCGCTGGCGGCGGTGGGCAGCGTGGGCGGCCTGAACTATCTGGTGCTGGGCTTCGTCAACGGCATCGCCTGCGGCTTCTCCATCCCCATCTCGTGGACCTTTGGCGCGAAGGACTACCGCGAGATGCGGCGCTACACCGCCAATACCGTCTGGCTGAGCCTCTTTTTCGCCGTCGTGCTCACGGTGGTGACGGTGGCCCTGACCCGGGCGGTGCTGGTCTGGACCAACACCCCCGACAACATCATCGACATCGCGGACATCTACATCCGCACCATCTTCTGTGGCATCCCCTTCACCCTGCTGTACAATGTCACCAGCGCCCTCATGCGCGCGCTGGGCGACAGCAAGCGGCCTCTCTATTTCCTGCTGGTGGCCAGTGTGCTGAACATCGGCCTCGATCTGCTCTGCATCCTCACCTTCCGGATGGGGGCGTTCGGTGCGGCCTTCGCCACCGTGTTCAGTCAGGCGGTGGCGGGCATCGGCAGTCTCATCTACATCGTCCGCCACTACCCGGAGCTGAAATGGAGCGGGGAAGAGAGCCGTCTGAGCGCCAGCCACTGTCTCAAGCTCTGCAACATGGGCATCCCCATGGGCCTGCAGTGCAGCATCACCGCCATCGGCAGCGTCGTGCTGCAGGGTGCGGTGAACGGTCTGGGCAGCAGCATCGTGGCCGCGCAGACTGCAGGCAGCAAGGCCGCCCAGTTCCTCTCGGTGCCGCTGGAGAGCATCGGCACCGCCATGACCACCTATGCCAGCCAGAACATGGGCGCTCACGACCTCAAGCGTGTAGACCGGGGCGTCAATACCGCGCTGGGCATTGGCTGCGTCTACAGTGTGGCATCCTTCCTCATCCTGCGTGTGCTGGATGTGCCGCTTATCAGCCTCTTCCTCGAGAGCAGCGAGGTGGAGATCATGGCGAATGCCCGCAGCTTCATCTTCTGGAACAGCGTGTTCTACATCCCGCTGGCTGTCCTCATCATCTACCGCTACACTATTCAGGGCCTGGGCTATTCCGGCCTTGCCATGTTCGCGGGCGTGGCCGAGATGGTCGCCCGTGCCATGGTGGGCTTCTGGTTCGTGCCGCTCTGGGGCTACTTTGCGGCCTGCATCGCCAACCCTGTGGCATGGTTCTTTGCCTGCTTCTTCCTCATCCCGGCGTACTTTGCAGTGCGCAAGCGGCTGACGAAGGAGCTTGCCGCAGCGCGGATGGAGGACTGAGGGGAACTTCGCTCAAGCCTCTCCCTTTGGGAGAGGTGGCATTGCGAAGCAATGACGGAGAGGGCAAGCTCACTTCCCAAGAGTATCTGCACAGCGATAGGCACTGGCTTTTGTCAGAGCGGTGCTATCGCTGTGCTTTTTGCTTTTCTGTAGCATCCTTGCCCTCTCAGTCTCGCTCCGCTCGCCAGCTCTCCCAGAGGGAGAGCCTTTGGCAGGCCGGTCAGGCCCACGCGGGACGAGCAAAGTTTGATTTTATCGGAAACAGTAGTGCCCTGCTACAGAGATTCACAGCAGCTTGACAAAGTGCTCTTGTCTAGAAGCTGCTGCCCTCTGTAGCAGGGCACTATTTTTTACGCCATATTGAGCTTTCAGCGGTCAGCGCAGAGTTGCCCGGCACGCCAGTGGTGCTTCGCACCCGGGTTGCGGCTCCCAGCATCCGCTGCGCTCCGCTTGCGTCTTGCTGGCCGCTGCCCCAACAGCTCCTCCCTGTTTCCGCCGCTGGCGGCGGTCGTCGTTGTTGCCCCCTTTGGGGGAGCTGGCGCGTAAGCGCCTGAGAGGGCTACTTTTGTTGTATTTCAGCAATAAATCTTGACAAAATGTGGCAGAAGTTGTATCTTCGAAACATAAATACGCCGCCGGTGCAGGGAGAGAGCCTGCGGGGCAGCCAAGATGTAAAGGAGAGATACGATGAGACTGAAAAATACGCTCCGGCGCGGAGTTGCTGCGGTAGTCATTGCGGGTATCGTGGTAACTTCTGGCCTGCCGGTCTATGCAAAGACGTGGGACATTTCCGAGGGCAGCATCACCGTCGAAGCAGACGGAGAAGAGGATGGAAAGTCCTATAATAAGGTCACTCAGGGTGATAAGGAAACGGTGCGGGACACCGACACTGTCATCACCGGCAAGTCTGAAAAGAACACCGTTACGATCAAATCGGGGGGGGGGGGGGCAGACCTCTGACGTGACCCTCAAGGACGTCAGCATCAAGTCGGACAAAGACGCCGCCCTCAAGGTAGAAGGCGACGGCAACGTCCGGCTGGAGCTGGACGGCAAGAACGAGCTGAAGAGCGGCGCTAACCACGCAGGCGTCGAGAAGAACAACAGCGACTCTAAGGGTACACTGACCATTAAGGATGATACTGGCGAAAAAGGCTCTCTGACGGCGACTGGCGGCGCACAAGGTGCAGGTATTGGAGGAGCAAAAAACAACAGCGGCAGTAACATTGAGATTACTGGCGGTACTATCACAGCGACCGGCGGATGCAACAACAACGAAGCAGGAAACGGCGGTGCGGCTGGCATTGGTGGCGGTTTTAACGGCAGCGGAACTGACATCAAAATCACCGGCGGCAATGTCACGGCCAACGGCAGCCGGAAGCCGGACGGCACCAGTGGATGTCAGGGTGCAGGCATCGGCGGAGGTTATGGCAAAGGCGGCACCAATATCTCTATCAGCGGTGAAGATACTGTAGTGAACGCCAACGGCGGCAAGTATGGCGCTGGCATCGGCGGCGGTGCAATGGGTGCTGGCGAAAACATTACCATCAGCGATGGCGCTCATGTAACAGCCAACGGTGGTGCACAGGGTGCAGGCATTGGCGGCGGCAGCGGCATTGGCGGCAATGGCAGCAACATCACCATCAGCGGTGACAAGACCTATGTGGAAGCTACCGGCGGCGGCGACGCCGAAGCAGCCGGTGCCGGTATCGGCGGCGGTTTCAGTGGTCGGTATGGTAATGTTGGCAAGGGCAGTGACATCACCATCGAGGGAGGCACGGTTATCGCAACCGGCGGTAGCGTTACCAGCGATTCAGGCGGTGGAGCGGCAGGTATCGGCGGCGGCAGCGGATATGCCCCGCGTGATGACAAGGCTGGAAATGGTGAGCATATCTACATCAAGGGTGATGCGAATGTGACTGCCAAGGGTGGAAATGGTGCTGCAGGCATTGGTGGCGGCAATACCAATAATAAGATGGGCGACGCCATCGACATTGTTATCGAGGGCAACGCTAAAGTAACTACTGAAGCAGGCGGTGACGTGTCCATCGGCGGCAAGAATGGCGAAATTTCCAACGACGACCTTCTTTCGAAGGACTTTACCGGTATCCTGACCCGTAAGGATAACACCGGTAAGGTCATGGAGGACTACAGCAAGGATGCCACCCCGCTGCCCGCCTCGGAGGAGAACGGCGTGGTTTGGGTAGACGCTGACGTCAGCGGATGGGGCGGCGTGCGCATCGCCGTCCCGGAAGGGACGCCTACCGACAGCGTGTCGGCCTGCTATCTGGAAGAGGGCGCTCTGCTGATAGTAGATGCAGGCGGCAGTGACTGCCTGCTGGAAGGCCGCGTCAGCGACCTACGCCAGAACGGCATCCGCCAGCTCTGCCTGCGCTGGAACGGCGGTGAGCAGACCCTCAGCACGGACGCTCTGGCCGCAGCAGGCGGCGAGGATGCCTCTTTCCGCCTGACGGAAGTAAACGGCGGACTGACGATGGTTTTGAATGGGCTTACCCGCAATGAACTGCTGGCAAAATAAATGTATCTCTACAGCTCCCCTTCGGGGGAGCTTTTGTTATATTTACAAATCCCCCCAAAACCGCTATACTATATATAGTTGTGTCAAAACGAGGAGGCGGGACGATGGAGCAGGAGCTGGAACGGCTGGAAGGCACGGTAGAGGACATCATCTACCTGAACGAGGACAACGGCTACACCGTGTTCGAGGTGTCGGGCGGCGGTGTCGTCACCGTTGTGTGCGGCGTGGTGGGAGAGCTCCACGCGGGCGAAAGCGTCGTCTGCCGGGGCAGGTACGAGAACCACGCTACCTATGGCCGACAGTTCCACGCACAGGAGTGCGAGACGGATATGCCCAAAGACCTCGAGGCCGTCTACGCCTTCCTCGCCAGCCGGTCGCTGCCCTACATCGGCGCACGGACGGCGGATAAGATCATTGACAAATTCGGCGCGGCGGCGCTGGAAGTGATCGCCAACGACCCCGCCCAGCTCACCCTCATCCCGGGCATCTCGGCGGACAAGGCCGACCGCATCCAGCAGGAGTTCAAGCGGATGTTCGGAATGCGGGAGCTCATTGCCTATCTGGCTCAGTTCGAGATCAGCCCCCGCCGGGCGATGGAGGTCTTCCGCACCTTCGGGCCGGGGGCCATGCAGGCCATCCAGCAGAACCCCTACCTGCTCTGCGGGGAGCCGCTGCAGCTGGACTTCCGCCACGCCGACAGCATCGCCCAGTATTACCAGATGGCAGGGGACTGCGCCCAGCGGCTGGAAGCCGCCCTTCTGCGCACCCTGCGCCACAACGCCGGCAATGGCCACACCTGTCTGCCCCGGGCGCAGCTGCTGGAAACAGCGTCGAACTTCATCCACCAGCCCCCCGAAAAGCTGGCGGAGGCGCTGGACAGCTGCATCCAGACCGGGAAACTGGCGGTGCGGATGTTCGACGGCACACCGTATATTTATCTGCCGGATCTGCTGGCTGCAGAGCAGGACATCGCCGACCGTCTGGCCATGCTGACCAGGCGCGGGAAGCAGACGGCCCGAAACCTCGACAAGAACATCCAGATCCTGGAACTGGCGCAGGGCTTTGCCTATGCGCCGCTCCAAAAGGAAGCCATCCGCAA
>ENA-USYV01003340-USYV01003340.1-human-gut-metagenome-genome-assembly--contig:-NODE-3340-length-11382-cov-5.052985_pt1 | contig 11382 bp, 8 predicted proteins | sample MGYA00250066_ERZ773514 | MGnify/ENA primary metagenome ERZ773514 (study PRJEB29103, sample SAMN06112049) | human gut metagenome | biome: human gut; feature: ankylosing spondylitis patient; material... | reverse complement strand
AAATCGTGTTAGAATGGACACAGCTTCTTATTCACTTTTTATGAGGAATCATTATGACATTGTTTTTGACGGAAAACAAAAAGAAGTCACTGTTTGTCCGTTTTGAGAATCTGGTAGATAAGAATCTTTTCAATCAGGCTAGTACGGGTATCGGACTTTCATTGGTGAAAGAGTTGGTGGAAATGCATAAAGCGACTATTTCCGTTGATAGTCATTTGGGAGAAGGGAGTTGCTTCAAAGTCGATTTCCTCAAGGGAAAAGAACATTACGATAAGGAAGCCGAGTTTATTCTGGAAGATGCGGATGCTCCGGCAAGAATGGGACAGGTAGTGGATATAGCCAATTCTTCCATTCAGTCTGAAACGTTGGTAAGCGATGATTCGGAGAAGATTGAAGATGTGTATGGGGAAGAATTTGCGAAAGAAGAAAACTCTAAAGAATTGATGTTGTTAGTCGAAGATAATCAGGAGTTACGTGAATTCTTGCGCAGTATATTTTCTCCGATGTACCGGGTGGTGGAAGCTGCTGACGGTAAGGAGGGGGCAAACAAGGCTTTGAAGTACCTGCCGGATATTATCATCAGTGACGTGATGATGCCTGAAAAAGACGGTATCGAAATGACGCGTGAACTGCGTGCGGATATGACGACCAGCCATATACCTATCATTTTGCTTACTGCCAAAACTACGATTGAAAGCAAACTGGAGGGATTGGAATATGGTGCGGATGATTATATAACGAAGCCTTTCAGTGCTACCTATCTGCAAGCACGTGTGGAAAATCTGTTGATGCAGCGTAAGAAACTGCAAAGTTTCTACCGGGATAGTCTGATGCATATCAATATTTCTACCGGTCAGGAGGAAGTGCCTGTGGCTACGGATATGCCGTCTGCTGAAGAAGATTCGTCCGAAACTCCACCTGCAACTCTCGAAATGTCTCCCAACGACCGTAAGTTTATGGATAAATTGGTTGAATTGATGGAGCAGAACATGGATAATGGAGAACTGGTGGTAGATGATTTGGTTCGGGAACTGGCTGTCAGCCGTTCTGTCTTCTTCAAGAAGCTGAAAACACTTACCGGATTGGCTCCGATTGAATTTATCAAAGAAATGCGTATCAAGCGGGCTACACAATTAATAGAAACCGGAGAATTTAATATGACCCAGATTTCGTATATGGTCGGCATTAATGATCCGCGTTATTTCAGTAAATGCTTTAAAGCACAGGTTGGAATGACGCCTACAGAGTATCGGGATAGAGTGGGGAGATAATAATAGGAAAGGAAAGAAATAGAAAGGGGGATGTTCAAAGCTCCCCTTTTATCGAAATCACCCTCACTACAACTATCTGTGGCGAGGGTGATTTTTTGTTTATGAGAGTTCCGATACATTTACCCTCATCTTGGTTATCCGAATTTATTTTTTAGGGTATAGATGATTCACAAGGCTGTTCATATACATTTCCAGGTTTGTATATTCCGGGCTTAATGTATATTTGGCTCCGTCTGAAGGATCATTGGGATTAAGGTTGTGTTTCTTTTCCCATTCATCGGGAATACCATCACCATCTGTATCAACAAGTGCTGTTTCTGATTTATATTCCGGCCATCCTCCTACATCAGACGGTTGGTCAATCATTCCATTCGTGCTTCCGTGAGAACCTTCGTAAGTATAAGTGCCTTTGAGAGTTTCATCTACGATGCGTTGGTCTATGGCGTCACGGCGATATGAAGCACCGGCAAACTCGAGAACATCTTTGTAGGCTTTCTTGGCAGGTTGCAAAGAAGTATGTTCGGCTATGTCAAATGCTTTTTTAGACAGTACTTCCTTTTCTGTGGCAAAGTCTTTTTTGATAACCAGTCCGTAAGAGTTATCCATATTCACTTTATAAAGAGCCTCTTTCTGCTTATCGGTCAGTTTGGGACAGGTAGGATCCATATAGTTACCTTTGAAATAGAATACACCATGAACACCTGCTTTATTGTTGTTTTTGCCATCATCGGCATACGCTGTAAACAAGCGTTTGAAAGAACCTTTTGTCGCACTGAAAGGTCCCGGTTTATAGTAGTTATTGATAAAGTTGTAGGAACCTCCTTCACCGGCATAAGCACCGTCACTGCCATAATTATAAATCACATTATTGAATAATTCCACTTTTTCATCTTCCGGACGACCCGTATAACGGCTTCCGCAAAGACGGGGTGTGCGGTTAGTGTGATGGGCGAGTAAGTTATGGTGAAAAGTAGCAGGTTGTCCACCCCAGATACCCCCATAACCATGTGCTCCCTTTTCGTGGATAGAATTGGCGAGACTTTCACTGATGATGCACCACTGAAGTGTGAAATTACGGTTATCATAGAATGTGGCACATTCGTCCGTACACCAACTCATGGAGCAGTGGTCTATGATAATGTTTTGGTGCGCTTTAGTACCATTCATTGCGTCGTCACCTTTTTGTTTGATGTCGACTCCCATACGGGAACGGATGAAACGGATGATTACATTGTCTGCCTGAATAGAGAATGTATAGTTTTTCAAGCAAATACCATCACCCGGAGCTGTCTGTCCTGCAATGGTCACATCACCATTGCTGAGTTTTAATGCTTTTTGTAATTCAATAATTCCGCTAACCGCAAAGACAATGGTGCGGGGACCTTTCTTGCTGATAGCCCAGCGAAGTGTCCCTTCCGAACCGTCGTCTGCCAGGGAAGTAACAGTGTATACAGCACCTCCGGCACCACCGATGGTATATTTTCCTGCTCCGTCGGCACCGGGGAAGGCGAGAACTTTGGAACGATCTGGAAGGACATTACCTGTTGATTGCTTTGGTATGGCTCCTATAGCTAAAAAAGTGAAGGCGGAAGCACATACCATTAGAGTGAGTTTCTTATTCATGTTTTCTTGTTTTTTTATTTGTAGAATCTGTGAATTGGCTAGTTATTTCTTGTGTAAAGGTATGAAAATGTAAATATCATAATGTGTATTTTTTGTTTTTTCCCTTTCTAGGCGTAGCTAAAAACAAAAAATACCATGCTAAAAACAAATATTGCACATATTAACGCTCCCTAGTTCGTATTTTTGTATCATAAAAAAATGCTCGCAAGGCAAGAATTTAAATTTTAATAATTAATCAATATTCAAAGTATGTCTAACAAAGTGAAAAACATGCGTAGTTGGCTGCTATTATTATTTGCGACGATGTCGCTTAGCCTGTCGGCGCAGACAATTACTGTAACTGGTAATGTGAAAGACACCACTGGGGAGCCGATTATTGGTGCTTCCATTGTAGAAAAAGGTAATACCACTAATGGTACTATTACTGATTTGGACGGTAATTTCTCCATTAAAGTGGACGGTAAAAAAACGCTGGTCATTTCATATATAGGTATGAAGACACAGGAAATTGCCATTCAAGGTAAGAAATCAATCAATGTAACAATGGCAGATGATTCACAGGCGCTGGAAGAAGTCGTGGTGATTGGTTATGGTACGGTGGCTAAGAAAGACTTGACCGGGTCTGTAGCTTCCGTCAGTGCGAAAGACTTGGCTGTTGTCCCTGTTTCCAATGTATCAGAGGCATTAACCGGTAAAATGCCAGGTGTATCTATCACTACTACAGAAGGATCACCTGATGCGGATGTGAAAATTCGTGTGCGTGGTGGCGGGTCATTATCTCAGGATAACTCTCCACTCTACATAGTTGATGGTTTTCCCGTATCCAGCATTAGTGATATTGCTTCTTCCGATATTCAATCTATTGATGTGTTAAAAGATGCTTCATCTACAGCTATTTATGGTGCAAAAGGTGCTAACGGCGTTATTATTATTACTACAAAATCGGGACGTGAGGGAAAGACTGAAGTAACATTCGGTGCTTCTTTTGGTGTTCGGAAACGTGTTGGTGAGGTCGGAGTATTAAGTCCTTATGAATATGTGTTGTGGCAGCAGGAATTAAACCAGGACGGTAACAATTATGGTAACTGGCAGGATGTCGATATTTATCGTTCGATAAAAGGAAACAATTATCAGGATCAGCTGTTTGGCGATACTGGTAGTCAGCAACTATATAATTTAAATGTCAGTGGCGGTACTAAAGACACTAAGTATGCTGTAAGTTATTCACGTAGCGATGAGAAGAGTATCATGATAGGATCAGGGTACACCAGAGATAACATTACAGCCAAATTGCAAAGCAAACTGAATAAATGGTTGACTCTCGATTTCAATAATCGTTTTTCCTATACTAAAATAGATGGTTTGAGTGGTGGTGCTGATACACAGGAATCCAGTAAGGCCTATTCTATTGTAGCGAGAAGTGTTATCTATCGTCCGATCACTCGTTTGTCTGATGATTTTGTAGATGAGGATACGGGCAATACGGATTATTCTCCTACTGAACGAATTGAAAGTACTTATAAGAAACAGACTCGTTTGCAAAATAATGCAAATGCCAGTTTGACTTGGGAACCGCTCAAAGGTTTGAAGTTCCGTTCAGAGTTTGGTTATGGTTGGAGATATAATAATGTAGATCAGGTTTGGGCGGCCAAAGCTACTAGCAATTCTAAATTTGGATATTCTGGACAACCGCAGGCTTATTTGACGAAACGTGTTCAAAAAGAATGGCGTTTGGCAAACACGGTGACGTACGATAAGAGCAAATTGCTCACGAAAGACGATAAACTGAATGTGATGTTGGGACAGGAATTGACCAGCTCAAAATATACTGATACAAATATGACCTCAGTAGGTTTTGACAAGGATACTACGATTGATCAGGTCTTGGCACAGATGGGAAATGGTGTAGCGTTGCCTACACAAACCTATATTGGAATAAACGATAATATGTCTTCTTTCTTTGGTCGATTGAATTATACATTGAAGGATCGTTATTTATTGACTGCTACGTTGCGTGCTGACGGTTCAAGTAGATTCTCAAGTGGCAATCGTTGGGGAGTTTTCCCATCAGTTGCTTTGGCATGGCGTATCAATGAAGAGGCATTCATGCGCAATAGTCAGGATTGGCTCTCTAACCTGAAACTTCGTCTCTCTTATGGTACTGCCGGAAATAATCGTATCGATGCATCCTATATGTACACTACTTATGCTTTGGCAGGGACGAGTGACCGTACTATTTATTTTAATGAAGCGGCTGCTCCCATGTTACAACATGGCGTTATGCTTGCCAATCCGGGATTGAAGTGGGAAACAACTATTACCCGTAACTTGGGAGTTGATTTTGGATTGTTCAACAATCGTGTTACCGGTAGTGTGGATGTTTATTGGAATACGACTAAGGACTTACTGATGCGTACAACACTTCCGGGAGCTTCTGGTTACTCTTACCAGTATCAGAATATCGGACAGACTTCTAATAAAGGTATTGAGTTCTTGACGGATATCGTTATTACTGATAAGAAAAACTGGGGATTGAACTTCTCGTTTAATATTGCCTACAACCGTGGTAAGATTGATAAATATCCCGGAGGATCTACTTGGGAAAGCAGTAGATGGTCGGGTTCAGGCGTTGTCAGCAATGAAGATTTCTATTTGGAAGAAGGAGGTCGTTTAGGTGAAGTGTATGGATACATGTATGATGGTTTCTATACAACAAACGACTTGAAGTGGAACGGAACATCTTGGGAAATCCGGAAAGATGCGGAAGGCAATCCTGTAGTGGCAAATTCATATTCAACAGTTACCGGTACTCTTGAACCGGGTGCAATGAAATTGAAAGATGTGGATGGCAACGGCACTATTGACGCTAAGGATAAGGTGCGTTTAGGGAATACGATTCATCCGATTACCGGTGGATTTGGATTTAATGGACGTTTTTTAAAGAACTTCGATTTTACGCTGTCTTTCAATTATCAGATCGGAGGTAAAATGATTAATGCAAGTAAAGCAGCATCAAGTTCTTATGACGGTTCCAGACAACATTATAATCTGAATGACAATTTTACTTTGGGTAATCGTTTTTCCCGTATAGATCCTGCAACTGGCGAGAATATGTTGAGTAGGAGTTATGCTAATAGTTATATTACGGCGAATGGAGAAGAAGCTTATTATGCTTATATCAATCAAGTGAATGGTTCGAAGAGTATTTTCAATCCGGCAACAGTTACTGGACGTCCTCTGACTAGCTGGGATGTGGAAGATGCTTCATTCTTGCGTTTGCAAACAGTGTCTATCGGATATACACTTCCGAAATCATGGACTCAAAAAATACACATGAACAATGTTCGTATTTATGCAACCGGGTACAATCTGCTATGTTTGACCAAATATTCTGGAGTAGATCCTGAAGTTGATTGCTGTACCAGCACACCGATGACTCCGGGAGTTGATTATGCTGCTTATCCAAAGAGTTTTTCTGTTGTAGGTGGTATCAATGTTACATTCTAAAGAAAGAATTTCATTATGAAAAATATATTTAAATCAATATTCTTAGCTGGAGCAACCGGAATGGTAATGTTAACCTCATGCTCCGATTTCCTGGATCAGTCATCTCCATCAGAGATGTTTCCGGAAAATGTTTATAATACGGAAAGCTATACTAAGCAAGTTTTGAATAGAGTTTATGCAGGGTTAGTCTTGGATCATACCTATGGTTGTCGTATTCCATTGAATCTTGCAATGAATACGGATGTGGAATTGGTGGATGCATTGACGGAAACGACCGTAACGGCAGACTCGGAACGTGGACTTTGTAACTATAATCCTACAAACTGGAATCGTTTGCCTACGAACTGGAGTGAAATGTACGAGATTATAGAAAATGCCAATCTGGTGATTGAGGGAATACGCGCTTCTGATATTAAAGATAATCAGAATATGCGCTACTATTTGGGTGAGGCACTCACTTTGCGTGCGATGGTTTTCTTCGATCTTGTTCGTAACTACGGCGATATTCCAATGAAAATGGAATCTACACAGACAGATGGTTCTAATCTCTATTTAGGAAAAACGGATAGGGATGTAATCATGGATCAGTTGTTGGTTGATTTGGAAGAGGCAGCCGGACTCTTGCCTTGGGCTGGAGAGAATGGCTATACTACCGAACACTGTACAAAAGGATATGCTTATGGATTGGCTGCGCGTATCGCATTGGCAGAGGCCGGTTATTCTATTCGTGAAAGTAGTAAGGCAGGTTATGTGAACCTAAGTGAACGTCGTGAAGGTCAGTTGGGATATAGCGACGTTACTTATCCTACAATGCGGCCGGGAGATGAGAAACGGGCGGAACTTTATCGTCATGCATTGGCTTGTTTGGATGCTGTGATTTTAGGTGGAAGACATCAACTCAACCCTAGTTTCGAGAATGAATGGGAACGCATCAATCAGTTGACTTTGGATCAGACTTATCAGGAAAATTTGTTTGAAGTGGCACATGGTATGAACTATTCCGGTGAAATGGGATATACGGCCGGTGTGCGTATGAATGCGGTAAGTACTCGTTTTGGTTTCAGCAACTCTTCGGGTAAGGTGAAACTGACTGCTCCATTTTTCATGTCGTTTGATTCGCAAGATACGCGCCGTGATGTGACTTGTGCTCCTTATGAGTTGAGAGACGCTACTTCTACTCAAACAATGCAAAGCAACGCGCCTTTCGGTATTTATGTAGGCAAATGGGATGTTCGTAAAATGACAGATGCATGGCGTAGCATGAATCAGGGAGTTAGTACCAAAACCGGTTACGGTATCAATTGGGTAGCGATGAGATATTCGGATATTTTATTGATGTATGCCGAGGTGGTCAATGAACTGTATGGTCCTCAGGGAGCCGGTACTTGTGGCAAAACTGCACAAGAGGCTTTGGCAGAAGTTCGTGAACGTGCTTTTCCTGCTTCGGTTCATGCTGATAAAGTTACTTCATATGTAGCATCTCTCATTAGTAAAGAGGCTTTCTTTGAGGCAATTGTAGATGAACGGGCATGGGAGTTGGCAGGAGAGGCTGTACGTAAATATGACCTGATTCGTTGGGGATTATTAATAGATAAAACGGTTGAGATGCTTGATACTTACCGTAATGCTGTGGTGAATGATGAATATGTGTCGAAGCTCTATTATAAGGAAAATGCTGCTGCGGAGAACTGGTATAGAATAGACTATTCTTCTATCTGCTGGTATGAAGAGCCGGAAACGAAAGATGATGCGGCTGCGGGATGGAAAAACGTCAACTTCTGGGGCAATGTCAAAAAGGATGGAGCTATTGATGATACAAACACCACTTATGATGCAATCAACTATATCAGCAATGGTCTGATTAAATATGATAAATATTTGGGATTCCAAGGTCCGGCTAACATAGTAAACCGTCATCTTCTTCCTTTGGGAGCGACTACTATCAGTGACTCCAATGGTCATCTGCAAAATTCTTATGGATTCTCATTCTGATAAAACTTATGAATAATATGAAAGCGAATAAATATACTAATATGCTGATAACCGGAGCTTTTGTTCTGGTATTAGCGTCATGTGTCGATGATAATGATTGGGGAACAGACAGTAGCTATAATCGTCCGTTTAGTCCTCATGACATTTCTGTATCAGCCGAGGCTACTAACGCAACAATTGAATTTGACCGTTTATCCAGTGTTGATTATTATCTTCTGGAGTTAAATCAAGATTCTCTTTATATGGAGGACTATCATGAAGGTTCTCGTATAGATACTGTCCGTACTTCTCCTTATTCACTTACCGAGTTGGCAGGGGAAACGGTTTATTTCCTCCGTCTGAAAGCTGTTTCTTCTTCCTCGGCTACGACTGCCTCGAAATGGTCGTACTATGAAGATGGTCAAAAGCGTTCTTTTAAGACGAAAGGTGAACAGATATTTGAATCTATTACTTCAGCCGATCGTGCGGAAAATTCTATTCGTCTGTCTTGGGCGACAGGAATGGACGTTACTCATATTGAGGTGTCCGTAGTGGACGATGGAGGCGGAAAAACTCTGTTGAAAACTGTAACTTTGACGGCTGATCAGATTCAGGCAGGTGCTTGTGTAGTAGATGGACTGGAACCTACAACCACTTATTCATTCGTAATTTATAATGGTGCTGCTAAACGGGGTGAACGTACCGCTACTACAGCAGCAGCTATGCCTGATGGTGACTTGAAGTATACGTTGGAAGATGGAATAACGGTAATTACTACTACTTTGATTGAAGAACTGGTAGAACAGGCACAAGCTGCTAGCGGAAATACATCTGTTGGTGTCACTATCGGTATTCCGGCAGGGGTGACAGTTGATATGAATGGTGTTTCTGAAATTGGAGAGATAACTACTCTGACAGTTCCGGAAGGAGCATCTATTACATTCTTTGGATTGGCCGGTGCAGAGAAACCTGTGTTGAATTTCCCTAAAACATTAGAAATAGGTGGTACTCATGGTTATATTCGCTTTGAAAATGTGATAATAAAGGATGGTGGAGCTGGTTATCTGATAAATCAATCGAATGCTATGCAGGTGGAGGAACTTTCTTTCAAAGATTGTGAAATCCCAAGTTTGGCTCGGAGTTTGGTTCGTCTGCAAGGTTCTAGTATAAAGACAATTGGAACTCTTAATATTGATAATTGTGTGGTTACCAATCAAGGTTCAGAAGCCTATGCTTTCTTATATTGGAATAATGCTGCATATACTGTCTCCAATGTGAATATTACGAACTCTACTTTCAATACAATGTTGCATAGCTTCTGCTTTTGCAGTACGCGGCCGGCAGGATTCGGCGTGTAGCCCATCTCCTTGATGATGCGCTGCACCTTCATTCTCACTTCATCGCTTACACCGACCCGGTTATGCAGGACCTTATCTACCGTAGCGCGGTGAACGCCCGCACGTTCCGCGATTTCCTTGATCGTTACTTTCATCGGGCTTTCACTTCCTCTCCGGTAAATAATAGCATATCCGGCAGTTCTCAGCAAATCATGCCGCCGGTTTCAGAAGCTCGTGCTCGCATTCTATCGAGCTCGTGCTCTTTGTTTTACGAGCTCGTGCTCGTTCCTCTTTGTGATGTTAATATAACCGAAACCGAATGAAAAGTCAACGGATTTTTTATTTATTTTTTTAATTTGGCAGGATAGCTAAATCCCACCGGAGGTATTTCGTACAGCCTGCCTAACGCCACATACACATCGCACAAAATTGCATATATAAAACTGACATGCAAAATGAACTGCACCCCATTTGTTAGACAGTATGATATACTATCTAACAAGTGGGGTGTTTTGCTATGCCAAAAGGAGTACCAAACAAACGATATACGCCGGAATTCAAAAAACTGGTGATTGAAACCATGCAGGAAGAGAAATTGAGTTACAGCGAAACCTGCCGTAGATTTGAGGTAAACAGCAGAGATCGAATCAAATCATGGGAGCGAATCTACCTGGAGGAAGGACCGGAAGGCTTTGCCGTTGAACGGCGCGGCCGCAGCAGTAAGGGTCGTCGGCCAAAGCAGTTGCCGAAGCAGGTAGAAGAAGATCTGCTGGCAGAGGTTCAGCGGCTGCGTGCGGAGGTAGACTACCTAAAAAATTTGCAAGCCTTGGTTTTGGAAGACGAGCGACGCCAGCGTAAAAAAACGCTGGTAGTTCAGAAGCTAAGGCAAAAACACGCACTCAGTATTCTTCTCTCGATCGCTTAACTGCCCCGCGCCACCTTCTACTATCATTTGAAGCAGATGCAGAAAGATGACAAATACGCATCTGTTAAGCCTGCAAATAAAAAGTCGAGCCCTCAAGCGGACTTGACAAAAGAAAATATCGCAGGCAGCAGGCAGAGAAGAGCGCAACACCAAAAGGCCGCCGCAAATGCGCCGACCGGAAGAGCCTGATTACAGCTGTTTATTTCGTGTGATGCAGACCTGTGGAATCCATATCTACAGGCGGCAGATCTTCCAATGTAGCGAAGTATGCCATCACCTTGCCGTAATAACGGCGCAGAAATTTATTGCCCGCAGCTGTCATGTAAACATAGTACGGCTTGCCCTCGGCACGCTTCTTGTCCATGAACTGGAAAACTGGTTCGTCTGCCGGAGTTCAAGAGAGAAGACCAGTTTCGGTTGAACATCGTGGGCTGTGCTATGCTCTGCGCGTTCATTCTTTCCATGCCGCAGCGGCCGGAGGTGGAGCGCCTGACGGACTATTATGCCAAAGCGATGATGACCGTTCCTATGCGGTGGTTTTGCCGCATGAGCGGTAAGCGCAAGTTCAGCGAAGAAAATATTGCGGTGATGAAGGCCACCGCAGCACTGAAAGCCGCAGACCGCAACCCGTATTCCTGGAACATGGATTTTATCGAATACCCCGACGGAAGCGGCTATGAGGGGCGCTTTACCAAGTGCGGCATCTGTGTGCTGACAAATGAGATGGGGCTGTACGACCTCACGCCCG
>ENA-USYV01003334-USYV01003334.1-human-gut-metagenome-genome-assembly--contig:-NODE-3334-length-11401-cov-3.319852_pt1 | contig 11401 bp, 9 predicted proteins | sample MGYA00250066_ERZ773514 | MGnify/ENA primary metagenome ERZ773514 (study PRJEB29103, sample SAMN06112049) | human gut metagenome | biome: human gut; feature: ankylosing spondylitis patient; material... | reverse complement strand
CGTGGACACCATGAGCGCGCCGAACGAGGAAATGCTGCCCTTCTCCTTCGGCTTTTCCGCGACGACGTGGATAGACTCGCCAAACAGGCGGAACTGGATCAGACCGGTGCGGATCGTGAAATACAGGCCCGCGACGATCAGAAACAGCGGCACGATGTACGGCTGATATAAAAAGCCGCCGATCGCATTGACCACACTGTCAATTTTGTCAATCATGATTTGTCTCCTCTGCAATTTTTCATTTTCCCCGCGGCAAAGCAGCCGCGCGATAGATAGTATACAAAAGATTTGTCAAAAATGCAACCATAATTCAGCAATGTGACAAAAACCCTGAAAAATACAGGGTTTTCTCCACGGTGCAGCCTCTTGCGCGGGCGGATATTTCGGCGTAAGATAGGGATACTTTCCACGCGGAGACAAGGAGCGAAACACACATGTTCACAGGCTTTTCCGACGCAACGATCGACTTTCTCTGGGAGCTGCGCTTTCACAACGAGCGCCCGTGGTTTCTGGAGCACAAGCAGGTATTTCTCGACACGCTCGACCGGCCCATGAAGGCGCTGGCCGCGGACGTGACGGCGGCGCTCGAGCAGGCGCACCCCGACCGGAAGTGGTATCTGCACGTGGCGCGCATCTACCGCGACGCGCGGCGGCTGCACGGCAATGGGCCGTATAAGGAGAACCTCTGGTTCACGCTGCGGTGCGACAGCAGCCGCGGGCCGGAGATCCCGGCGTTTTATTTCGAGATCACGCCGCACAACTACAGCTACGGCATGGGCTTTTACTGGGCGAAGGCGAACACGATGGCGTGCTTCCGCCGCGCGATCGACGCCGATCCCCTGCCGCTGACGGCGCTGGCCGAGCGCCTGAACGCGCAGGATACCTTCGTGCTCACCGGGCAGGACTACGCCCGCGCGAAGGGCGACCCCGGCGCGCTGCTGCGCCCGTGGTACAATAAGCGCGTGCTCGACCTCTCGTGCGTGCGCGAACACGACGACCTGCTCTTCTCCCCCGCGCTGACAGACGCGCTCGTGCGCGGGTTCGGCTTCCTGCTGCCGTACTACGACTATCTCGAGGCCGTGACGCGGCGGGAGGATGCGTGATGCGCTGCTTTGACGGCCACTGTGACACGCTCGCGCGCTGCATGACCACTGGCGAGGGTCTGCGGCAAAACGGCGGCCACGTCGATCTTGCGCGCTGCGCGGCCCTCGGCCAGCACGCGCAGATCTTCGCCGTGTTTGCCGACAGCAGCAAAACAAGCGCCCCGCTCTACATCGTCGCGCAGCGGCAGCACGCGCTGCTGGAGCGGGAATGCGCGCGCAATGCCGATCTCGTGCGCCGCTGCCGCACGGCGTGGGACGTGCGCGCCGCCTGGGCCGCCGGGAAAACGGCCGCGCTGCTCGGCATCGAGGGCGCGGAGCTGCTGGAGTGCGACCCGCGGCGGCTGGACGACGCGGCGGCGTGGGAGTGCGTATACGTGACGCTGACATGGAACCACGCAAACGCCCTCGCAGGCTCGCACTGCGACGCGCAGGCGCAGGGGCTCACGGCGCAGGGGCGCGACTTTGTGCGCGCGCTGTACGCGCACCGGATGCTGCCGGACGTGTCGCACCTGTCGGAGGCGGCGGCGTGGGACGTGGTGCGCCTCGGGCTCGGCCCGGTGATCGCCTCGCACGCGAACAGCCGCGCCGTGTGCGCGCACACGCGCAATGTCTCGGACGACCTCTTTTGCGCCATCCGCGACAGCGGCGGCGTGGTCGGGCTGAACCTCTACACGGACTTTCTCGGCGGCGAGGGCATGGACGCCGTCGTGCGCCACGTCGAGCATCTGCTCGACCTCGGCGGCGACAGGACGCTCGCGCTCGGCGGCGACCTCGACGGGTGCGACACGCTCGGCGGCGGCATCACCGGCGTGCAGGACTACCCAAAGCTCTATGCGGCCATCAAAGCCCGCGGCTATGACGCCGCGCTGCTGCAGGATCTCTTCGCCGACAACTGGCTGCGCGTGCTGCCGAAATAACGGAAACATAAAATGCCCCGCCGCAGAAACCTGCGGCGGGGCATTTTTCTCTATCAGGATATCTTACTCGAGCGGTTTGAAATCGGACTTCGGGTGGTGGCACAGCGGGCAGACGAAGTCGTCCGGCATATCCGCACCCTCGTACACGTAGCCGCAGACGGTGCAGACGAAGCCGACGCGCTTTTCCGCGGGCTTGGCCTCGTGCTTGACGAAGTCGGACGCCGGGTGCTTGCACAGCGGGCAGATGAAATCGGCCGGGAGCGTCTCACCCTCGTACACGTAGCCGCACACGGAGCAGACCCAGGTCGCCTTCTCGGCGGGGGCGAGCTTCGGCGGCGCGGGCTTGATGTGGCTGCGGTAGTAGTCATAGGTCACAGTCTCGTCGTGGCTGAAGAGCTTGGACTCCGTGATCTCGGCGATGAAGAGCCGGTGGCTGCCCTGGTCGTAGCTCTCGACGACGCGGCAGGAGAACATGGCGTTCGTATAGCGGTTGATGTAATACAGGCCGTTGTCGCTGCGGGCGCAGTCGGTCCAGTCTGCGAACTTGTCCACATCCGCGCCGGACTGGAAGCCGAAGTGCTGGAAGAAGGCAAACGGCACTTCCTTCGTCAGCAGCGAGAGGTTGAACACACCAGTGCGCTCGATCATGCCGCAGGTGTAGTTGGCCTTGATGACCGAGATGGAGATGCGCTCGGGCTTGTTGGCCATCTGGATGGCGGTGTTGATGACGCAGGCGTTGTCCTTATCCCCTTCGCGGGCGGAGAGTGCGAACAGGCCGTACTGGAACTTGAAGAGCGCGGCGGGGTTCTGCTTGCCCTCGTTGACGATCGGGCGCGGCTTCGGCATGGAGGCCACGAGCGCGTCCGCGATCTCGGCGAGCGCGGCGAGCTGGTCGTCCTTGAGCGAGGATTTGATGGTGAGCGTCTCGTTGAGGATGTTCACGTTCTTGAGCTTGGAGAGGATGCCGCGCATGAGCTTGCCGGCCGTCGGCGCCCAGGAGCCGTTTTCGATCAGGGCAATGGTGCGGTTCTGGAGGTTGTGCGCCGCGATGTCGAGCAGCGCCGTCTCCATGTTGCAGAAGATGCCGGCGTTGTACGTCGTGGACGCGAACACGAGGTGGCTGCAGCGGAAGGCCTCGGCCACGACATAGCTCGGGTGCGTGACGGAGACGTCATACATGGCGATGTTGCGCACGCCGCGCTCAGCGAGCATGGTGGCGAGCACCTGCGCCGCGTTTTCCGTGTGGCCGTAGACGGAGGAGTAAGCGATGAGCACGCTGCCCTCCTGCTCGGGCGTATAGGAGCTCCACTTGCTGTACTTGTCGACGAACCAGCCGATGTTCTTGCGCCAGACCGGGCCGTGCAGCGGGCAGATCATGCGGATGTCGAGCGTGGCGGCCTTCTTGAGCAGGGCCTGCACCTGCGTGCCGTACTTGCCGACGATGTTCGTATAGTAGCGGCGGGCATCGGGCAGCCAGTCGTGCTCAAAGTCGTACTCATCGGCATAGAGATTGCCATTGAGTGCGCCGAACGTGCCGAAGGCATCGGCGGAGAAGAGCGTGCCGGTCGTGGTGTCGAAGCTGACCATGACCTCCGGCCAGTGGACCATCGGCGCCATGACATAGGCAAACGTGTGCTTGCCGAAGCAGTAGGTATCGCCCTCGGCCATGAGGATGGCGCGGGCGTCAATGTCAAAGGTGAAGTAGTTGCGGATCATGTCGCGGATCTTCGCGTTGCAGATGATCTTCGCCTCGGGGTAGCGGCGCACGGTCTCCTCGAGCGTCTTGGCGTGGTCGGGCTCCATGTGGTGCACGACGATGTAGTCCAGCGGGCGGCCGCCAAGGACATGGGCGAGGTTTTCAAAGAATTGACCGGCGACGGACTGGTCCACCGTGTCGAGCAGGACGGTCTTTTCGTCGAGCAAGACGTAGGCGTTGTACGACACGCCGCGCGGAATGGGGTACACGCTCTCAAACAGGGCCAGACGGCGGTCGGATGCGCCGACCCAATACAGATCCTCGGTCATTTTCACAGTGCAGTGCATATTGGTCTCCTCCTTCTCGTTCCCCGGCTCAGCCGAGGAGTTTCAACAGCTCTTCCTTCGGCGTCACGCCGATCTTCACGGCCGCGGCCTGGCCGCCGCGGAACACCATCAGCGTCGGGATGCTCATGATGCGGTACTCGCCCGCGAGCTCCGGCTGCTCGTCCACGTTGACCTTGCCGAACTTGTATTCCGGGTGCTCGGCGTCGAGCTCCTCGACCACGGGGGCCATCATGCGGCACGGGCCGCACCATGTCGCCCAGAAATCCACGAGCACGGGCTTGTCGGACTGCAGGACCTCCTGCGCAAAGTTTTCTTTCGTCAGTGTAATCATGATGATCTTCCTTTCTGGAATTGTCGTCTGTATTCGTATGTGCTGATTTTAACAGATTTTCCACCCGCGTTCTGTGGCAAAGTCACATTCCGGCGAGGCGGCGCAGTTTTTCGGCGTCCGCGACTGTGACCGTGCCGCGGCCGAGCGAGACGATGCCGTCGTCGGCGAAGTGGCGCAGCATGCGCGTGACGGTCTCGCGCACGGCGCCGGTGTCGCGCGCGATCTGCTCGTGCGTGGCGCGCACGGGCGCGCGGGCGTGGTCGGACTCGTCCCAGAGATACTGTGCGAGGCGCTTGTCAAAGCTCGTGAACAGCAGCTGCTGCATCCCCCACATGACATCGGAAAAGCGCTCGGTCGCAAGGCGGTACATGCAGCACTCGACATGGATGTTCTCCGCCGCAAGCTGCTGGAACACGTGCGCGCCGAGGATGAGCAGCTCCGTCGGCGCATCGGCCACGAGCTGCACCTCGAACGTGATCTGCCGGATGACGCACGCCGCCGCCAGCACGCAGGCGTCCCCGTCCGTGAGGCGGTAGAGCGTGATCTCGCGCCCGTCGTCCGAGAGCATGCATGCGCGCAGGCGGCCGCTCTGCACCCGGATCATGCCGAGACACTGCCCGTCGCACCCGTGCACGAGCGCGCCGCGGTCATACTGCGCCAGGCGCGCGCCGCGCCGCGCAAGCTCGCGCTGCGGCTCGGTCAGGTTCGGCCAGAAGGGCAGCTGCTCGAGCGCCGCGGCCAATCGTTCGTTCATATCCGTTCCCCCATCGCCGCCGGACACACGGCGGCGCTCTTTTTTGACCAGCATAGCACAAAACCGCCGCCGATGGAATCCCCACGGCGGCAATTTTTGGCGAGATTTTTTCCGCATCCCGCCCGACAGCACGTTGACAAACCGGCCGCCGAACGGTACGATAGCAGCAGAAAACACGCAGCAAGGGAGGGACGCGCGATGCGGGCGCTGTGTTACGCGCAGACAAACATCGGCTCCGGCCGGGACAACAATGAGGATAACTACTACTGCAACGGCACGTTCAAGCGCGACCCCGCCATCCCCGTAGCCGAGGCGGCCGCCGAGCAGGAGAGCCGGCGGCTGATCTACGGCGTGTTCGACGGCATGGGCGGCGAGGCCAACGGCGAGCAGGCGGCGCTGCTGTGCGCGCAGACGCTGCACCAGTGCAGCAGCGACGAGCCGTTTGACGCGCTTGATTTCTTCCGCCGGGCAAATGTCGCCGTGTGCGACATGATCGCGGCCAGCGGCCAGATCGGCGGCTCGACCGCCGCGACCGTACACCTGACCGGCAACCGCGCCTACTGCTGCAATGTCGGCGACAGCCGCATCTACCTGCAGCGCGGCGGCGCGCTGCAGCGCATCTCGCGCGACCACACCAAGTATCAGGAGCAGCTCGACGCCGGCGCTGCCGCAGCAGACGCGGCCGACAACCCGGACAGGCACGTGCTCACGCAGTATCTGGGCATGCTCGGCGCGCGCCAGCGGCTCATGCCGTATTTCGCGGCCAGCGTGCCGCTCGCCGTGGGCGACCGTCTGCTGCTGTGCACCGACGGGCTGACCGGCAAGCTCAGCGACAGCCAGCTGCAGGCAGCGCTCGGCGCCGACCTGCCGCTGCCGGAGCTGGGGCAGGCGCTCATGGCGCAGGCGCTCGCGGCCGGGCCGGGCGACAACATCACGCTCGTGCTCATCGAGATCACGGCGCTCGACGCGGAGACGGCCGTGCCCCTGCCCCAGCCGCCGGCCGAGGAACTGTCGCAGACGCGGCGGTTTGAAGTGCCGGCCGCGCGGATCGCCGAGCAGGAGACCCAGCGCAAAAAGCACGCGCACGCGCGCCGGCGCGAGATCATCCTGACCGTGGCCGTCGTGCTGGCCGTGCTCGCCGCCGTGATCGCGGCGCTGTGGCTCGCGGTCGGCAGCATCCCGCGCAAGCACCCTGCCCCAGCGTCCACGCCGGTGCAGACCGTGGCCCCCACGCCGACGCCCGTGAGCGTGAACCCGCCGCAGATCATTCTGCCCCCGCCGCCGACACCGAAGCCGGAACCGTCCCCGGAGGTCACACCGGAGCCGTCGCCCGACACGACGCACGTGCCCGAGACCGCCGCACCGGAAAACTTACCCGGTTGACGCGCAGCGCCCGGATGCGTATAATAGCATTGTGAAAGATTCGACACCTTTCGAGGTGCATGAGGAGGAACATCGGATGCGCACACACCACGCCCTGCAGCCCCGCACGCCGGAGCAGGCATCCTACAGCATCGGCCGCCGCGACGGCAAGCAGTTTCTGAAGCTCTACCGCAGCTACCTGCACGGCACGCTCGCCGGAACGCGCGAGCCGGTGTATGAGGGCACGGTCGTGGAGAGCGCAGACGACTGGCGGCTGACCGCCGTGCTCGCGCTCGCGCCGATGACGCTCGCGTTCGCGTACCTGATCGTGATGCTGTTTTTCGTGTTCCTGTGATATTTCATATTACAACAGCCCCACCGCCGGAAACGGCGGTGGGGCTGTTTTTTTGTCATTCACTTTTCCACGTGCGCGCCCATCAGGTACTGCGCGCCGAGCGGGCCGGACAGCAGGCCCTGCACGTGCGTGTTGCACAGGTAGGTGTCCGTGTACCAGTAGAGCGGGCAGACAGCACCCGTCTGCATGAGCAGCGTCTCGGCCTGGTGCATGAGCGAATAGCGCTCGGCCGTGTCGCCGCTGCTCTGGATGCGGTAGAGCAGCGCGTCATACGACTCCGCCCAGGTGCAGTTGTCGCGCGTGCGGCCGTCGAGCGTAACGCTGTAGCCCGCATAGTCCGCGTGCGCGCCGCGGCCGAGGGCGACGCAGTTGCTGCCCGCGCCGCTCGCCCAGAGGGAGAGAAACGGCATGGGATCGTCCACATCGGCGCTGAAGCTGCAGCGCGTGATCGAATAGCCTCCGGCGGCGCGGCTGGCGAGGAAGGTGTCCATGTCCTGCGCCGTGACCGCGAGCGAAATACCGTAGCGGCTGTAGAGCTCCGTGAGATAGTCCGCGATGGCGACATGGCCTGCCGCGTCGGACGTCAGGTACGTCAGCTCCGGGAAGCCGGCGCACACGCCCTGCGCGCTGACCGTGAACCGGCCGGACGACTCCGCCGCCTGCCGCAGGAGCGCGATGGCCTGCTGGCAGTTGGCCTCGTGATCGCTGCCGTAATAACCGCCGCCCTTGCCGTCCGCGCCGTTGTGCGCGGTGAAGGCGCTGCCGTCGGCGTCCGAGACGCCGGGCGGTATGGGCGCGTTCGCGCTCTGCTGTGCGCCGGGCGTGATCTCGCTGCACAGATAGCTGCGGTCGATGAGCAGGGCGAGCGCAGTGCGGATCTGCGCGCGCTCCGTCTGCGAGAAGGCGCTCAGCGCCGGGTCGCTCATGGAAAAGCAGAGGCTGTACGTGCCGAGCTGGCTGACGGTGCGCAGCTCGGGCGCGTGATTTGCACGCAGGTCGTCGAGCGCGTCATCCGGTACGGGCCAGCTGAGCGCGTATTCGCGCGCGAGGAAGGCGGACGCCGCAGCGTTGGCGTCGCTCTGAAAGACGAAGCGCACCGTCTCGGCCGCAACGTTGTCCGCGTCCCAATAGGCGGGATTTTTCGTGTAGGTGAGGCCCTCGGTCGTCCACGCGGCGACCGTGTACGGCCCGCTGGTGACAAAGGCCGCGCCGTCTGCCGTCCAGCTCGTGGTGTCCGCCGCGCCGGAGGGCACGGGTGCATACGCCGGCTGGGCGCACAGCTGCAAAAACGTGGGCATGGCCTCCGCGAGCACAACGGTGAGCGTGCGCCCGTCGGCCGACGCCGTGACGTTCAGCCGCCCGGTGCCGTAGCCGTCGATGCAGGCGAAGAGATACGGCGCCGCCGCGTCACTGAGCGTGCTCGCCCGGTTCCACGCATAGACGAAGTCCGCCGCCGTGAGCGGCGTGCCGTCCGACCACGTGAGCCCGTCGCGCAGGGTGAACACATACTGCACGCGCCCGTCGGGCAGGGACTCCGGCTCGGGCAGGGCCGCGCACAGCTCGGGCGTGAGCTCGGCCTTGCCGTCGCCGCCGGCGCGGTAGCCGGTCAGGCCGGCAAAGAGATTGACGACATACGTCGCGCCGATGCCGTTTTCCGTGCGCGCGGGGTCGAGCGCTGCCGGCCCGACGCCGAGGCACAGCGTCAGCGGTGCGCCGGCATCCGGCGCGCGCACGGTGCTCTCCGATGCGCGCGTGCAGGCGCTGAGCAGCAGCGCCGCCGCGATCAGGGTGCACAAAAGGGCTCGCTTCATGCCGGTCACCTCCTGTCGGGTGCAAGTAAGCGGTAAGATTTTCCGTGCAGGCGTATCTTACCACACGCGCCGCGAAAATGCAACGGTTTCCTGCTCAAACTCCCCACTTTCAAAGAAAAATGGTGCGCTCCAGAATCGGATCGCACCACATTTCGCGGTATTTCGACGAAAAAATGGGGTTTCGGTCAAAAAGCCCATGTCCCGTCCCGGAACATGGGGACGGTGCGGCCGTCGCGGCAGTGCGCCGTAATGGCCAGATCCGGCGTACCGATCATGAAATCCTCGTGGATCATGGAGTCGTTCACGCCGAGCGCGCGCATCTCCTCGAGCGTGCGGTTCGGGTAGTCGCGGATGGTATCGATGAAGCCCATGCCGAGCGCGAGGTGGCAGCAGGCGTTTTCATCAAACAGCGTGTTGTAAAACAGGATGCCCGTCTGGTTGATGGGGCTGTCATACGGCACGAGCGCGCACTCGCCAAGGTAGGCAGAGCCTTCGTCCATGGCGATGAGCTTTTGCAGCAGGGCCTCGTTCGTGCGCGCGTGCGCCTCGACGGCGCGGCCGTGCTCGAAGCGGATGGAGAAATCCTCGATGAGCTGGCCCTGGTACGACAGCGGCTTCGACGAATAGACGATGCCCTCTGCCTCGCCGCGCTTGGGCGAGATGAAGCACTCCTCCGTGGGCAGGTTGGGGTTAAAATAGCTGCCGCCGATCGTGTACTCCCCGCCGCCGCAAAACTGCGCCTCGGGGATCATGCCGACGGTGAGGTTCGTGCCGTTGGATGCATGGTACTCCAGCGACGCGATGCCGAGGCTGTTGAGGTGGTCGCAGCGCGCTTGCAGGTCAGCATTGTGCGCGTTCCACGCGGCGATGGGGTCGTCGTCCACGCGGCAGGTGTGCAAAATTGCCTCCCAGAGCTTTTCGACGGCGCGAGCCTTCGTCTCGTTGGGGAACACCTTTTTCGCCCACGCCACGCCGGGCACGGCCGCGATGCACCACTGGTAGCGGCCCTCCATCTGGTCGCGGTAGGGCTTGATGACGCCATAGCGCCCCTGTCGGGCGCGGGCCATCTTCGCGGGGCTGACACCGCGCAGGCCGTCCGGATCTTCGCTGAGCAGGTAGATGCGGCACGGGAGCGTATCGACATAGTGCTGGAGCTTCGCGCGCTCCCAAGCCTCGACGGTCTGGAGCGTTTTGACACTCTCGCGCCGGATGGCGAGCTTTTCGAGCGCCTGGTGCTTCCACGTGACCGTGACCTTGCGCGCCCCGGCGTGATAGCACGCATCGGCGACCATGGTCACGAACTCCGGCTGGTCGAGCTCGGCCTCGATGACGACGTCCTGCCCTTTCTGCACACGCGCGCCGACCTCCCCGATCAGCCGCGCATAGGCACGCAAAACGGTTTTTTTCATATCAGCTTTCCTCTTTTCCGTGGTGTTCGGGCAGCGTGACCGTGAACGTCGTGCCGTGGCCCGGCGCGCTCGTGACGGCGACCGCGCCGCCGTGGAGCGTGACGATCTGCTGCACCATCGACAGGCCCAGGCCCAGACCGGCGTTTTCCTGCCGGCTGGGGTCGGCCTGATAGAACCTCTGCCATATTTTATCCAGATTTTCCTGCGAGATACCGATGCCGTTGTCCTGCACGGTCAGCTCGGCCCCGGCAGCCGTGCGCCGGAGCGCGACATGGATCCAGCCGCCGTCCACGCCGAACTTGAAGGCGTTATCAAGCAGGTTCTGCACGACGCGCGAGATGAGAAAGACGTCCATGTCGATGAAGATGCCCGGCTCGGCCGCGCAGCTGATGCGGATGCCGCGGCGCGCGACCATGGCCTGCTCGTCGCAGATGACGGTGACGAGATCGGAGAGGTCGGCATACTCCCAGTTGACCTTCTGCGTGCCCTGATCGAGCCGCGTGATCTCGAGCATGCTGCGGATGAGCGCCGACATCTTGTGCGCCTGCCGGTCGATGACATCGAGTGCCGCCTGATAATCCGCGGGCGTCTGCGCGTTTTTGCGTGCGTCCTCGCAGGCGGCGAGGATGACGGTCGTCGGCGTGCGCAGCTCGTGCGACACGTTTGCCACAAACTCGCGGCGTGCGTCATCCAGACGGCGCTGCTCGGTGACATCGTGAATGACCGCGATGACGCCGCCCTCGCCGTCCAGTGCGCCGTAAGGCGCTAGTGTGACGGACAGCACGCGCCCAAATCGCGTAATCTCGTTCGTAAGGAAGCTGCGCGAGACGGTTTCGTCCGTGTCCGGCATGTCCAGATCAGCGAACATCTCATCAAAGCTCAGCTTCTGCTCCACACGTACGCCCAGCAGATTTTCGGTTGCCGGATTCATGTGGATGAGCGTGCCGTCGGTCGTGAAAGCGGCTACGCCGTCGGTCATGTGCAGGAACAGCGTGTTCAGCTTGTCGCGCTCGCCCTGCACCTCGCCGACCGTGTTTTTCAAACGGTGTGCCATGTAGTTGAACGAACGGGTCAGCTCGCCGATCTCATCCGACGACTGCACGCCGAGGTCCTGATCGAAGTTGCCTTCCGCGATCGACCGCGCACCCTCGGTGATGCGCTCGATCGGCGTGGTGATGGTCTTGCTGAGCAGGAAGGACAGCAGGATAGCCGCCAGCAGGCCGAACATCATCGCCTGCATGACAATCTGGAAGAACCGCCACGACAGGTCGGAAATCTCCCGCTTGTTGTCCGCGATATACACGATGTAGTCCACC
>ENA-USYV01003329-USYV01003329.1-human-gut-metagenome-genome-assembly--contig:-NODE-3329-length-11410-cov-2.800847_pt1 | contig 11410 bp, 7 predicted proteins | sample MGYA00250066_ERZ773514 | MGnify/ENA primary metagenome ERZ773514 (study PRJEB29103, sample SAMN06112049) | human gut metagenome | biome: human gut; feature: ankylosing spondylitis patient; material... | reverse complement strand
CAGTGATACCACGTTCTGTACCAGCCAATTTAGCTGTAAATCCAGACAGGAAGTAATACTGAGCTTGTTCCGGGTTCCTGCCTGCCAGTTGTCGACTTTGACACCCAGTCGGCCACTCAAAGGAAAACCTGCATACGGCCAACTCCAGCGACCATCGCTTACGGTCAATTGTTGACGAGTAATTTGCCACGGCAAATCGAGCAACGGATCGCCGTTATCCCGTGCCAGCACAATCAATTGCCCGCTATTTTCCTGCCAGTCCAGCTCTGCATCCACCAGTGACGGTTCCTGCGGCAAGTTTAACGTCGCAGTAGCATGCCCACTTACAGGAAGTCCATCCGGCACGAGCGGCATAGTAAATTCCCCCACCAGTTTAACCGGCGGCTGATTTTCAAACGCGACGACATCCAGTTCGCTGACTGTAAGTTGTTGCCCTTTCAGCTGGCCTTGAAATTTAACTTTTTCGCCCTGATAACGCAGTTGCTGGATATCAGAGGTTAATGCGAGAGAGAGTTTTCCCTGCCATTCCTGCCAGGGAGAAAAAATCAGTTTATCGATATTGATCCAGGTGTTAGGCAGCATGGACTGCCACTGCGCGAGGGTTTTTGGAGCAGCTGGCGATTGCTCCGTCTGCGGCAATTTCGCCAGACAAGCAGAATCAAGTTCTACCGTGCCGACGTTCAATAACCAGCGGCTGGGATGTGAAAGGCTGGCGTTGGTGATATGCGCAAGCTGACAATCTCCCACCAGATAACGGAGATCGGGAATGATTAAACCTTTACGCGTAATGCGTGGGCTTTCATCTAATGCAATACGTGTCCCGAGCGGTAGCCAGATGCCCGCCAGCGTGGGAACCCACAGCCCGAGCGTCATCAGCAGCGTCAACGGCACAAGAATAATCAGTAATAACAGCGCGAGAACGGCTTTATATTTACCCAGCATGGGTAGTTAATATCCTGATTTAGCGAAAAATTAAGCATTCAATACGGGTATTGTGGCATGTTTAACCGTTCAGTTGAAGGTTGCGCCTACACTAAGCATAGTTGTTGATGAATTTTTCAATATCGCCATAGCTTTCAATTATATTTGAAATTTTGTAAAATATTTTTAGTAGCTTAAATGTGATTCAACATCACTGGAGAAAGTCTTATGAAACTCGCCGTTTATAGCACAAAACAGTACGACAAGAAGTACCTGCAACAGGTGAACGAGTCCTTTGGCTTTGAGCTGGAATTTTTTGACTTTCTGCTGACGGAAAAAACCGCTAAAACTGCCAATGGCTGCGAAGCGGTATGTATTTTCGTAAACGATGACGGCAGCCGCCCGGTGCTGGAAGAGCTGAAAAAGCACGGCGTTAAATATATCGCCCTGCGCTGTGCCGGTTTCAATAACGTCGACCTTGACGCGGCAAAAGAACTGGGGCTGAAAGTAGTCCGTGTTCCAGCCTATGATCCAGAGGCCGTTGCTGAACACGCCATCGGTATGATGATGACGCTGAACCGCCGTATTCACCGCGCGTATCAGCGTACCCGTGACGCTAACTTCTCTCTGGAAGGTCTGACCGGCTTTACTATGTATGGCAAAACGGCAGGCGTTATCGGTACCGGTAAAATCGGTGTGGCGATGCTGCGCATTCTGAAAGGTTTTGGTATGCGTCTGCTGGCGTTCGATCCGTATCCAAGTGCAGCGGCGCTGGAACTCGGTGTGGAGTATGTCGATCTGCCAACCCTGTTCTCTGAATCAGACGTTATCTCTCTGCACTGCCCGCTGACACCGGAAAACTATCATCTGTTGAACGAAGCCGCCTTCGAACAGATGAAAAATGGCGTGATGATCGTCAATACCAGTCGCGGTGCATTGATTGATTCTCAGGCAGCAATTGAAGCGCTGAAAAATCAGAAAATTGGTTCGTTGGGTATGGACGTGTATGAGAACGAACGCGATCTATTCTTTGAAGATAAATCCAACGACGTGATCCAGGATGACGTATTCCGTCGCCTGTCTGCCTGCCACAACGTGCTGTTTACCGGGCACCAGGCATTCCTGACAGCAGAAGCTCTGACCAGTATTTCTCAGACTACGCTGCAAAACTTAAGCAATCTGGAAAAAGGCGAAACCTGCCCGAACGAACTGGTTTAATCTTGCCGCTCCCCTGCATTCCAGGGGAGCTTATTCAGATAATCCCCAAAGACCTTTCATCCTCTATTCTTAAAATAGTCCTGAGTCAGAAACTGTAATTGAGAACCACAATGAAGAAAGTAGCCGCGTTTGTTGCGCTAAGCCTGCTGATGGCGGGATGTGTAAGTAATGACAAAATTGCTGTTACGCCAGAACAGCTACAGCATCATCGCTTTGTGCTGGAAAGCGTAAACGGTAAGCCCGTGACCAGCGATAAAAATCCGCCAGAAATCAGCTTTGGTGAAAAAATGATGATTTCCGGCAGCATGTGTAACCGCTTTAGCGGTGAAGGCAAACTGTCTAATGGTGAACTGACAGCCAAAGGGCTGGCAATGACCCGTATGATGTGCGCTAACCCGCAGCTTAATGAACTCGATAACACCATTAGCGAAATGCTGAAAGAAGGTGCACAAGTGGATCTGACCGCGAACCAGTTAACGCTGGCGACCGCGAAACAGACATTAACTTATAAACTGGCAGATTTAATGAATTAATAGCTGCCACAGCTTCCGGCGGCAAGTGACTGTTCGCTACAGCGTTTGCCGTTGGGTAATGCACACATTCCAATAGCCGTTCCGTCAAGTTGACGGGCAACGGATAGCGAACCACCAATCATCGCGCAATTTGCTTCACCGCTACTGGACATGGACGCTTTTAAACCAGGCGCCACATGCGCCGCAGTTGCCTGCTGAACTGGTTCACTACTACACGCCGATAACAATAAAGCGGCACACCCGACCCACAACACTGCTCGCATCTTTACTTCCTCTAATCTTTAAACCAAACGACACCGCCGTAAATAATAGGCAGCACAGACGACTACGTCGAGAACAACTATGTGTGTTGCAACGCATTGTTACTTTTTTATGGCTATTTTTTTGTCCACTGTTTGATCAAAACATTCATTACGCTGATGTGGGGGACACAAAAGCGAAAATGCAGAAGAAAGCCATTTGCTAAAATTGAAGGATTACTACTGGGCGCGCAGCAATTTCGTGCGCCCCTCATTTGCGCAATGTAAGGGTGTCGTATGATCACAATTGATGGTAATGGCGCGGTAGCTTCGGTGGCATTTCGCACCAGTGAAGTTATCGCCATCTACCCTATTACCCCAAGTTCCACGATGGCGGAACAGGCCGATGCATGGGCCGGAAACGGCTTGAAAAACGTGTGGGGAGATACGCCCCGCGTGGTTGAAATGCAGTCAGAAGCTGGTGCTATCGCGACTGTGCACGGCGCTTTGCAAACGGGTGCTCTCTCGACATCATTTACATCATCGCAGGGTTTACTGCTGATGATTCCGACGTTGTACAAACTGGCGGGCGAACTGACGCCGTTTGTACTGCATGTAGCAGCGCGTACCGTCGCTACTCATGCGCTCTCTATTTTTGGCGATCATTCAGACGTGATGGCCGTGCGCCAAACCGGTTGCGCCATGTTGTGTGCAGCAAACGTTCAGGAAGCGCAGGACTTCGCTCTCATTTCACATATCGCAACACTAAAAAGCCGTGTGCCGTTTATTCATTTTTTTGATGGTTTCCGCACGTCCCACGAGATCAACAAAATCGTTCCACTGGCTGACGACACGATTCTTGAACTGATGCCGCAGGCAGAAATTGATGCTCATCGCGCCCGGGCACTCAACCCGGAACATCCGGTGATCCGCGGTACGTCCGCCAATCCTGACACTTATTTCCAGTCTCGCGAAGCCACCAACCCATGGTACAACGCGGTCTATGACCATGTTGAACAGGCGATGAATGATTTCTCTGCCGCGACAGGTCGTCAGTATCAGCCGTTTGAATATTACGGGCATCCGCAAGCGGAACGGGTGATTATCCTGATGGGCTCTGCCATTGGCACCTGTGAAGAAGTGGTTGATGAATTGCTAACCCGTGGCGAAAAAGTTGGCGTGCTGAAAGTTCGCCTGTACCGCCCCTTCTCCGCTAAACATTTACTGCAAGCTCTGCCGGGATCCGTACGCAGCGTGGCGGTACTGGACAGAACCAAAGAACCCGGTGCCCAGGCAGAACCGCTCTATCTGGATGTAATGACCGCACTGGCAGAAGCCTTTAATAATGGCGAGCGCGAAACTCTGCCCCGTGTCATTGGTGGGCGCTATGGTCTTTCATCCAAAGAATTTGGCCCAGACTGTGTACTGGCGGTATTTGCCGAGCTCAACGCGGCTAAACCGAAAGCGCGCTTTACGGTTGGTATTTACGATGATGTGACCAATCTGTCACTGCCGTTGCCGGAAAACACCCTGCCAAACTCGGCGAAACTGGAAGCCTTGTTTTATGGCCTTGGTAGTGATGGCAGCGTTTCCGCGACCAAAAACAATATCAAGATTATCGGTAATTCCACGCCGTGGTACGCACAGGGCTATTTTGTTTACGACTCCAAAAAGGCGGGCGGCCTGACGGTTTCTCACCTTCGCGTGAGCGAACAGCCGATTCGTTCCGCTTATCTCATTTCCCAGGCTGATTTTGTTGGCTGCCACCAGTTGCAGTTTATCGATAAATATCAGATGGCTGAGCGTTTAAAACCTGGCGGCATTTTCCTGCTCAACACGCCGTACAGCGCAGATGAAGTGTGGTCGCGCTTGCCGCAAGAAGTTCAGGCCGTGTTAAACCAGAAAAAAGCGCGCTTCTATGTGATTAACGCGGCGAAAATCGCCCGCGAATGTGGCCTGGCGGCCCGTATTAATACCGTCATGCAGATGGCTTTTTTCCATCTGACGCAAATTCTGCCTGGCGATAGCGCCCTCGCAGAATTGCAGGGTGCGATTGCCAAAAGTTACAGTAGCAAAGGCCAGGATCTGGTGGAACGCAACTGGCAGGCTCTGGCGCTGGCGCGTGAATCCGTAGAAGAAGTTCCGTTGCAACCGGTAAATCCGCACAGCGCCAATCGACCGCCAGTGGTTTCCGATGCCGCCCCTGATTTCGTGAAAACCGTAACCGCTGCGATGCTCGCCGGGCTTGGTGACGCCCTCCCCGTTTCGGCGCTGCCGCCAGACGGCACCTGGCCGATGGGCACTACGCGCTGGGAAAAACGCAATATCGCCGAAGAGATCCCCATCTGGAAAGAGGAACTCTGTACCCAATGTAACCACTGCGTTGCCGCTTGCCCACACTCAGCTATTCGCGCAAAAGTGGTGCCGCCTGAAGCGATGGAAAACGCCCCTGCCAGCCTGCATTCGCTGGATGTGAAATCGCGTGATATGCGCGGGCAGAAATATGTCTTGCAGGTGGCACCGGAAGATTGCACCGGTTGTAACCTGTGCGTCGAAGTTTGCCCGGCGAAAGACCGTCAGAATCCAGAGATTAAAGCCATCAATATGATGTCTCGCCTGGAACATGTCGAAGAAGAGAAAATCAATTACGATTTCTTCCTCAACCTGCCAGAAATCGACCGTAGCAAACTGGAACGTATTGATATTCGTACATCGCAGCTGATTACACCGCTGTTTGAATATTCAGGTGCTTGCTCCGGTTGTGGCGAGACGCCGTATATTAAATTGCTGACTCAGCTCTATGGCGACCGGATGTTGATCGCTAACGCCACTGGCTGTTCTTCAATTTATGGCGGTAACCTGCCCTCTACACCGTATACCACCGATGCCAACGGTCGTGGGCCGGCATGGGCGAACTCTCTATTTGAAGATAATGCCGAATTTGGCCTTGGTTTCCGCCTGACGGTCGATCAACACCGTGTCCGCGTGCTGCGTCTGCTGGATCAATTTGCCGATAAAATCCCGGCGGAATTACTGACGGCGTTGAAATCAGACGCCACGCCAGAGGTTCGTCGTGAACAGGTTGCAGCTTTACGCCAGCAACTCAACGATGTTGCCGAAGCACATGAACTGCTACGTGATGCAGATGCACTGGTGGAAAAATCAATCTGGCTGATTGGTGGTGATGGCTGGGCTTACGATATCGGCTTTGGCGGTCTGGATCATGTATTGAGTTTGACGGAAAACGTCAACATTCTGGTGCTGGATACGCAATGCTATTCCAACACCGGTGGTCAGGCGTCGAAAGCGACACCGCTGGGTGCAGTAACTAAATTTGGCGAGCACGGCAAACGTAAAGCGCGTAAAGATCTTGGCGTCAGTATGATGATGTACGGTCATGTTTATGTGGCGCAGATTTCTCTCGGCGCGCAGCTGAACCAGACGGTGAAAGCGATTCAGGAAGCGGAAGCGTATCCGGGGCCATCGCTGATCATTGCTTATAGCCCGTGTGAAGAGCATGGTTACGATCTGGCACTCAGCCACGACCAGATGCGCCAACTCACAGCTACCGGCTTCTGGCCGCTATATCGCTTCGATCCTCGTCGTGCCGATGAAGGCAAACTGCCGCTGGCGCTGGATTCACGCCCGCCGTCAGAAGCACTGGAAGAAACGTTACTTCACGAGCAGCGTTTCCGTCGTCTGAATTCGCAGCAGCCAGAAGTGGCAGAACAGTTATGGAAAGATGCTGCAGCTGATTTGCAAAAACGCTATGACTTCCTGGCACAAATGGCCGGAAAAGCGGAAAAAAGCAACACCGATTAAATGCTCTGGATAAGGATCATCCAATTCTAAAAAAAAGCCCGGACGACTGTTCGGGCTTGTCTTTTTATATGTTGGAAAATCAGTGGCAATGCAATGGCCCAACAGAAAATAAAATCTGTGACAATAAAGGCATATAACCCGCGCAGAATAACGTATAGAAAATTAAAAGTATAATTTTTATTTTGTATGTATTATCTTCGATACATTCACCAGACTTATTATCATTTCAGAGGAATTATTTGATTAAGGTTTTACTTAAGGCGTAACAAATGATATTTATCGGCTAACTGAACTTCTCCTTTAGGATGTTTTCACTCCCCGAAATGGGGATAAAAGGCAAATAAAATAACTAAAGGATTTTTTCAATGAAAAGCAAAATACTGGCACTCTTAATCCATGCCCTGCTCGTCGCAGGTGCTGTACATGCAGCAGAAATTTATAATAAAGACGGCAATAAATTAGATCTTTATGGCAAAGTTGATGGCCTGCATTATTTTTCTGATAGTTCTGCAAAAGATGGCGATCAGAGCTATGCGCGTCTTGGATTTAAAGGCGAAACACAAATTAACGATCAACTCACTGGCTATGGTCAGTGGGAATACAATATTCAGGCAAACAATACTGAATCCTCAGAAAACCAATCCTGGACTCGTCTGGCATTCGCCGGATTGAAATTTGCAAATTACGGTTCTTTCGATTACGGACGTAATTATGGCGTAATGTACGACATCGAAGGCTGGACCGATATGCTGCCTGAATTTGGCGGTGACTCTTATACCAATGCAGACAACTTTATGACTGGTCGAGCCAATGGCGTCGCGACTTATCGTAATACTGATTTCTTCGGTCTGGTAAATGGTCTGAACTTCGCGGTGCAGTATCAAGGTAACAACGAAGGAGCCAGTAATGGTCAGGAAGGCACCAACAACGGACGTGATGTTCGCCATGAAAACGGTGACGGCTGGGGTCTTTCCACAACATATGATTTAGGCATGGGCTTTAGCGCTGGTGCGGCATACACCTCTTCTGACCGCACCAATGACCAGGTTAACCATACTGCGGCGGGTGGTGATAAAGCAGACGCGTGGACTGCTGGGCTAAAATACGATGCTAACAATATTTACCTGGCAACCATGTATTCAGAAACGCGTAATATGACCCCGTTTGGCGACAGCGATTATGCTGTGGCAAACAAAACCCAGAATTTTGAAGTCACTGCACAGTACCAGTTTGATTTTGGTCTGCGTCCGGCAGTCTCTTTCCTGATGTCTAAAGGCCGTGACCTGCACGCTGCGGGTGGTGCAGACAACCCGGCAGGTGTTGATGATAAAGATCTGGTTAAATACGCCGATATTGGCGCGACTTACTATTTCAATAAAAACATGTCCACCTACGTTGACTATAAAATCAACCTGTTGGATGAAGATGACAGCTTCTACGCTGCCAATGGCATCTCTACCGATGATATTGTCGCTTTAGGTCTGGTTTATCAGTTCTAAATCCTCCTGCCCGCTGTTATGGCGGGCTTTTTCTGCTTATTCTTCCTCCTTTGATCTAAATTAAAAATGTGAACTCCGTCATTACACAAAAAGTGTCATCTGGCGTTACACTTTATGCGGATACTAAAACAGGAGGTTTTATGAACAGAACGATTCTTGTCCCTATCGATATTTCCGATTCAGAATTAACTCAACGCGTGATTAGCCATGTTGAGGCCGAGGCAAAGATTGATGATGCAGAGGTTCATTTCCTGACGGTAATACCTTCGCTGCCCTACTATGCCTCTCTGGGTTTAGCGTATTCCGCAGAATTACCGGCAATGGATGACCTGAAAGCGGAAGCCAAATCGCAACTGGAAGAGATCATTAAAAAATTTAAACTGCCAACCGACAGAGTGCATGTCCATGTTGAGGAAGGCTCGCCCAAAGACCGCATTCTGGAATTGGCGAAGAAGATCCCCGCTCATATGATCATCATTGCTTCCCATCGACCGGATATCACCACTTATCTGCTCGGTTCCAACGCCGCAGCTGTAGTGCGTCACGCAGAGTGCTCCGTGCTGGTTGTGCGCTGACACTAACGCCCGCACATTGCTGCGGGCTTTTTGATTCATTTCGCAAATGTGCTGACATTTTCCCCTCTAATCCGTACCATACACGCCACAGTTTTTTATATCAGATTTCTTATGCTGGGCGTTCCGGCATGACGCATACTCTTCTGATGCCATATAACGAATTGAGTCGCTTTTAAATGTCGCAAAATCAAGAAATTAGTAAGAAAGAACAATACAACCTGAACAAATTACAAAAACGTCTGCGTCGTAACGTGGGCGAAGCCATTGCTGACTTCAATATGATTGAAGAAGGCGATCGCATCATGGTTTGCCTCTCCGGGGGTAAAGACAGCTATACCATGCTGGAGATTCTGCGCAATTTGCAGCAAAGCGCGCCAATCAATTTTTCGCTGGTGGCTGTTAACCTCGATCAAAAGCAACCGGGCTTCCCGGAACACGTTCTGCCCGAGTATCTTGAAAAGCTGGGCGTTGAGTACAAGATTGTTGAAGAGAACACTTACGGTATCGTGAAAGAGAAGATTCCTGAGGGCAAAACTACCTGCTCACTGTGCTCTCGTCTGCGTCGCGGTATCCTTTACCGCACCGCAACGGAACTGGGTGCGACGAAGATCGCGCTGGGTCACCATCGTGACGATATCCTGCAAACGTTGTTCCTGAATATGTTCTACGGCGGCAAGATGAAAGGTATGCCTCCGAAACTGATGAGCGATGATGGCAAACATATCGTTATTCGTCCGCTGGCCTACTGCCGCGAGAAAGATATTCAGCGATTTGCCGATGCAAAAGCGTTCCCGATTATTCCGTGCAACCTGTGCGGTTCACAGCCTAACCTGCAACGTCAGGTGATTGCCGATATGCTGCGTGACTGGGATAAGCGTTATCCGGGGCGAATTGAGACGATGTTCAGCGCGATGCAGAATGTGGTGCCGTCGCATCTGTGCGATACCAACCTGTTCGATTTCAAAGGCATCACCCACGGTTCTGAAGTGGTTAACGGGGGTGATCTGGCGTTTGATCGCGAAGAGATCCCACTACAACCGGCGTGCTGGCAGCCAGAAGAAGATGAAAATCAGTTGGATGAGTTACGGCTGAATGTGGTTGAAGTGAAATAACCAGGATAGCGCCCGATGCGCAAGCGTATCGGGCTACTCTTATGGAGGCCGGATAAGACGCGGCCAGCGTCGCATCCGGCAATCCCGAATAAGATGTTTACTCTTGCACCCGGCAATTCAACATTTCATTATTTTAATAACCGCACCCGGCACGTTTTTCCTTTAATCTTCCCGCCCTGTAACTGTTTCCATGCTTTATGAGCAACAGCCTGACGGACCGCGACATAGACATGCGCCGGATGCACGGCGATTTTGCCAATATCTGCGCCATCAAGCCCGATATCTCCTGTCAGTGCACCTAATACATCACCCGGGCGCATTTTGGCTTTTTTCCCGCCATCGATACACAACGTTGCCATTTCTGCTTCCAGCGTCGCAATGGAACTATTAGCTGGCGGCGTTTGCCAGTTAAGTTTTATCTGCAACATGTCAGAAATGATATTGGCCCGCTGTGCTTCTTCCGGAGCACAGAAACTGATCGCCAGACCGCTATTTCCTGCACGAGCTGTACGACCGATGCGATGTACATGAACTTCAGGGTCCCACGCCAGCTCAAAGTTCACCACCAGCTCAAGCGATTTAATATCCAGACCACGCGCAGCAACATCAGTCGCGACCAGTACACGGGCGCTACCGTTAGCAAAACGTACCAGGGTCTGATCGCGATCGCGTTGCTCCAAATCGCCGTGTAATGACAATGCACTTTGCCCTACTTCATTCAGCGCGTCGCAGACAGCCTGGCAATCTTTTTTGGTATTGCAAAACACCACGCAAGAGGATGGCTGATGCAAGCTTAATAACCGTTGCAACAGAGGAATTTTGCCTTTGCTGGATGTCTCATAAAATTGTTGTTCAATGGGTGGCAAAGCATCTGTTGAGTCAATTTCAATCGCCAAAGGATCGCGTTGCACTCGTCCGCTGATTACGGCGATGGCTTCCGGCCAGGTTGCCGAAAACAGAAGCGTCTGTCGAGATGCAGGCGCAAAACGGATGACATCATCAATGGCATCGCTAAATCCCATATCCAGCATGCGGTCGGCCTCATCCATCACCAGCGTATTCAACGCATCCAGTGATACCGTGCCTTTTTGCAGGTGATCCAGCAAACGCCCCGGCGTTGCCACGATAATATGCGGCGCATGTTGCAACGAATCACGCTGCATACCGAACGGTTGACCACCGCACAACGTCAAAATTTTGGTATTTGGCAGAAAACGCGCCAGCCGACGCAATTCACCTGCCACCTGATCCGCCAGTTCACGCGTAGGACACAGCACTAAAGCCTGGGTTTGAAATAGCGACGCATCAATTTGCTGTAACAAGCCGAGGCCAAAAGCCGCCGTTTTGCCGCTGCCGGTTTTCGCCTGCACGCGAACATCTTTTCCGGCAAGGATCGCCGGAAGCGCGGCGGCCTGCACCGGCGTCATGGTTAAATAACCCAACTCATTAAGGTTCGTGAGTTGGGCGGGAGGCAAAACATTCAGGGTAGAA
>ENA-USYV01003326-USYV01003326.1-human-gut-metagenome-genome-assembly--contig:-NODE-3326-length-11420-cov-35.055012_pt1 | contig 11420 bp, 15 predicted proteins | sample MGYA00250066_ERZ773514 | MGnify/ENA primary metagenome ERZ773514 (study PRJEB29103, sample SAMN06112049) | human gut metagenome | biome: human gut; feature: ankylosing spondylitis patient; material... | reverse complement strand
TTAGCCGTTAGCATTATGATTGGATAAGTGTATTTCTTTCGGATAAGCTGGCAAAGTGAAAAGCCGTTCATATCCGGGAGCATAATATCCAGAATGGCAAGATCAATGTCGCCGCTTTCAATACACGACATGGCATCCGTTGCGCAGTAAAATTTATAAACGACGTAATTTTCGTTTTTCAAGTAGACCTCCAACAGATCCGCTATATCTTGCTCGTCATCTATAATCAATATCTTTTCAGACATATTTTCAACTCCTTTGCTCATATATCCAATTAAGTATAGCAAATACAACATCTAAATTCACAATGGATTGCCTGAGAAATTATTAAGATTTTCCTAACTTTCGAATTTAGGCAACTCAAAATGCTAACGCAAATTACATATCAGTTTTTTATGTGTCATACATATTCTCCAATATACTTCCATATAATGCACAGATTGACTTCACAATTGCATGCCATGAAATATCAGCAGCATAAGAATAATTTTTTTGATATGTTTTCCATAAGGTCTCCATAACCGGACTTGATTCAATTTCATCAAATATTTCTCTTATATCCTCAGCTTCTATCAGGTCTAATGTTCCCCTTTTTTTGGCTGTAGCCACAAGTGCAGTCCATAAAACTTGTTTTTGGAGTTGTTCTCCATACAACTTTTGTAAAATATAAATATCATAAAAATCTCTCATTCGTGTATTTGTAACGTTTCGACTAACAACAGTTTCCAATTTTTCAGCCAATACCGTTTCCAGATTATATGCCCATACCTCAATAGTGCGGTCTTCAAGCATAAGATTAAATTTGTACTTGATTTCTCTTGGTGTAATTACATCCCCTGTAGAAATATCAATCTTTAATGGTGTGATTACACCATCAAATTTCGTTTCCATGCTTACACGAACACCAGGATAATCTGCTTCTTCCATGATTTCCGATATCCGTTTGACCCGAAATGAAACACCATCGTCCAGTGGAATTGATATAATTTGGGATATAATCATTTCTACATCCTCCACACTAACATTAGTGCCTTTTATGGTAGCATCCAGATCCATAGTAGCTCTGGCATCCAGACCAACCATCGCCGCCACAAGCATTCCACCTTTTAATATAAACTGGTTTTTATACTCTGATAAAGAAATTCGTTCTAAAAAACGTTCCATCATATAATTCCGCATCAAAATCTGTGCATCTGCGGATTTTTTCTTTGACAGATTACGAATTAAATCCTTTAATTGTCTTGCCGTTGTTATCATCTAAAGTAACACCTCCAAATATGGTCTAAGTATGTTTTCAACATGAAACATAGCTGCGTATTTCATAAGCATCCGTAAGTTTTTATCCTTACGTTTTGCATATTGTTTCAATGCGTCTTGAAAAACCTGCATTTCAACATTTTTTCTGCTACGAAGCAGATCACAAATTGTTCTCTCCATGTCATAAACGGGAACGGAATGTCCGAATGATGTCTGCATAGCTATGATTCCTATTTCATGTAAATCCTTTTTTACTGTGTACACTTGAAAACCGTCTTCCTGCAAACGACTTGGATTATATCCAGTTCTTACTGTTATGGTATATTTCAAAGGCTCTCTGTCCGTTAAATCATGAAAAAACAATGCAGTTTCATGAGAAAATACAGCTTGACCACAACGTAAATGCAAAAGGTACATTGCATCTGTCCACGTATCCGGCGATACATACACACCATGAGCAGCTTGTTCTAATCCTCGTTCCTTCACATATGCATAAAACACAGACTTACTAATTCCATTATTTAGAACTTGAAATGTCTGAATTGTCCCTCCATATTCACGCAACAACAAATCTAATTTTTCAAACTGAGTCATATGCTTTCTCCTTTCGTGCTAATATGATAATATATATTAGCACGAAAGTAAAGACATATAGTACCAATAAAATATCGGTATTTTTGTTTTAATGATATCCCCTTGTTTCTCGCCATCCCTTTACATACCACCTTATTCCAACATATACCAGTTGCACGAATAATAAGAGAAATAGCAGATTGATTGGCAATGTTGTCTTTATCCACTTCCCAAAGTAGATAGCTGTTGCCATGCTTATAAGTATTACCATTATGGTAATCATATCCCAACAGCACTTCTTATATAACTCTGCAATCTTTATCCCTATAAATGCTACAAGTATTCCAGCACCCACCAAACATCCACCGCAGATCAGTATTCTTATCAGCCAGTATATAATTCCGGCAACGACAGGATTGGATATTCCATTACTAATCTGTGCCACGGTCTTTCCTGTCAGTACAACCCAGCCAGCAATGGTCTGTGTGAAAGTGGCGATTGTATCAAAGAATACCACGCAATCAGAAATAAATATTTTTGACCGTATCATCTGAAAAAGAGTAGTTGATACGGAATACCATATCAGCAGAAACATCAATGCTTCATACATGGCTGTTTTTGTTTTATATCTGCCTGCCAGTTTTTCCCTCTGCATATCATACTTTTCCTTAGCTTTCAGATAAGCTGTCTGTTTACAATTCCCGCACTTTTGATAGAGTACCGGCTTTTCAACCGGTATCTCTACTTTTTTCTGATGGGAGAGTGCATAATCCCGTTCCTGTTCTGCCTGTCTCTGCTTATCTCGACATTCCTCTATCATGGCTTGGACGGTGTGTGTTTTCTCTTTCTCGCTCTGCAACAATTCTTTTGTTTTCCTCAAGTCGTTCTTTAAGGCTTGAATGTTCTCTGTTTTGTTCTCGCTGTTTAACTTCTCGTTCAAGGTCAGCGATTCGTCGAGCTGCACTTTCAGTTCCCTGATAGTCCGGTCTTTCTGGTCGAGTTCTTCCTGCATCTGCTCTGTCAGCAGAAGCAACTCTTCCAGTTGATCGTCGCTCTTTGAGTTTCTTAATTCGTTCATCAATCGACCTTCCTTTCTCTAATTGCTGTTCAAGTTCAGTAATTCGCTGTTCTGTTTCTGCAATAGCCGGTTCTCGCTGTTTAATTTCTGTACTAATTCCTGCCATTGCTGATTCTCGTCTGTAAGTTGCTGTATCTGGTCTGTCTTTTCTTCCAGAAGCATCAGCAGTTCTTCTGTATCCGGCAAGATTTGAAGCAGTTCTGATAATTCGCTCTCTAATTGCTGCAATCGTTCTTCCTGCTCCTGAAAGCACATCAGCTTCTCGTCCTTTTCCTGTATCTCCTGAAGCATCTCTGCCATGATATTCTGCTGTTCCTCTATCTGTGTAATCATTGCTTCCATCATGGGAATTACTTCTTTGCTTTCTTCTAATGTCATTCAACCACTCCCTCCACATCGACAATGCACCGGATACCTTACCAAAGGTTGCAATTACCTTTTGCAGCAGTGCATTTTGTTTTTTTATCATCTGGTTTTCCTCGACCTTCCATGAACCTTTCCTTATCTGCCCGGTGAGATATTTTTCCTCAATCTTCCTTGCATCTGCACCCTCATGAATCGTAGGGACTTTCAATTTGCCCTGTCTTTCATAAGAGCGGTGGTCAATCAGATTGTCTATGGATAAATGCCGGTTACACATCTTTGCCCATTCGCTTCGCCATAACTCACAATTCTTTGGATTGTTCCAGCCGGTAGCGTCAGTCAGAACCCTTTTCCATTGTTTTCTGTTTCTTGCCCCGACTTTCTGTACTCCGTTTTCATCAAGTACCGGAATACGGATTCCATGACGGTCTGGATTTTTCTTATCCTGCCACCAGTCCGGGTGGGATTCATCAACCACGATATTTCCGTCAGTATCTCTGACAAAATCCCAGTCCTTGACTTCCTTGCTGCCCCATGAGTGGTCTGGATTGAATGGTCGCATGGTTACAAGTAAATGCACATGTGGGTTCCCGTCGCCCTTATCGTGTATGCTCCAGTCGGCACACATTCCCTCGTCCACGAAAGTCTTTTGAATATATTCGGTTGTATAATCAATCTGTTCCTGTCTGCTCCATTCTTTCGGCAGGGAAAATTCAAATGAGCGTCCAAGCTGTGCATCTGCATTTTTTTCTATCTTCAATACCTCATTCCATAGACGCTGTTTCTGAAATGTGATTTTAAACTTTTCCAGTGCGGCATCTTTATCATCCGCTCTTTTATAACGGATAGACTGTTGAAACCTTTTTATATTTTCTTCCGGTACATGCAGCCATTCAGGAGGTGCATTTTCGCACATCATCAGACTGGTGTAGACGACTTCCTTTTTGGAAGTATAGTAACTGATTCTGCCTGTTTCCTCATTCTTCATCACATCTCCATTAAGATATGCCGATGCGGATATGACAGATTTTCCTTTACTGCGCCCGACAATCTTTACTGTAAAGTGAAATATCGCCATGATACGATTCCCCCTTTCTGCCGTATCCGGCATTGATTTCCGACAGCATCTTCTTCTGGTTTGGCAGAAGTGAAGCTGTCGGAACGCCCTCTGCGCAAGAGTGCCCCCTGCGGCATGAGCAGGTCTGGCTGAAAGCCCCGCCGACGGAACGAGCCCGGCAAGCGTAAGCGCAGACCGGTTGCCACTTGTGGCAAACTTATAAGGACGACCTCTGGTTGTCCATAAGTGCGCCCTTCATTCAAAGGCAATGAAGGGAATGGAAAAACCACTCCCTCCGCCATTACACTTCCTCCATATCTGTAAGTGGCTCTTTCTGCATCGCCTTTGAGAAAAACTTTCCGTTTGTTTCCTGCCTTTTTAAGAAGCCTATCAACTTTGGTAAATCTTCCTCCTCAATCGGACAGCCAAGAACCGATTCCACCGCTCCTCCAATCTGACAGAGCCTGTGGGTTCGTTTTTTACTTTCTTCCGCTTTCTTTCTCTTTTCCAGTTCCTTCCGCTGTGCTATGAGCTTTTTTGTAGCTTCAATGCTTTCCTGTTCCTTTTTCTCTAATGCACGTATTCTTTCTTCATAAGTCTTTGTTGATTTCGCCATATCGTCTTCATCCTTTCTTTTTCCGATAAACAACAGTTCCCGGTTGCATATCAGGAGAAGCACATGGTATAATCCTCTTGCGTGTAGGTATATCATGGCTTCGGTCTGATAGAACCTTTGGCGGTTTCGTAGGAAGCCGCCTTTTTAAGTTGCCACATTTCTTGTGACAGTTTTTACATTTCCTTTATCCCTCAGATCTCGCCCCTCGTTGGCTTCCATGAACTTTTCCAGAATGTCAGTTTTAATAAGGACTTTTCTTCCGACCTTTAATACCGGAAGCTTCTTCCATTCAACCAGCTTTCTCAAAGTGTTTCTGCCAATTCCTGTATAGTCGGCTGCTTCCTCGATGGATAATGCAATCTTTCTTTCCGTCATCTTGTCACCTCCTTATGAATTGCATTATGCAATTTTTGTTGTGCTGTTAGTATAGCGGTTTTATATTGTGTTGTCAAGCGTTATGAAATTTTAAAAATAATTATTATATTGCATATTGCAATTATGTGAGGTACATGCTATAATTCATACATACCGAAAAAGGAGGCAATCAGCATGAAAGATAAAGAACTACGCAAGCTGATAGGCAGCAGGGCAAAACAGCGTCGTCTGGAATTAAATCTGACACAGCCTTATGTTGCAGAGAAGATGGGAGTTACAGCTTCCACAATCCTGCGTTATGAGAATGGTTCGATTGACAATACCAAAAAGATGGTGCTGGAAGGTCTTTCGGAAGCACTTCATGTATCTATTGAATGGCTCAGAGGGGAAACCGATGAATACGAAACCGATATTACGGATAAGAAAGAATTACAGATTCGTGATGCAATGGGCGATATTCTCAAACAGTTACCTCTCGACCTTAGTAAAAAGGAAGATGCTTTTTCCAAAGATTTACTGCTGTTGATGTTAAAGCAATATAACCTGTTTCTGGAATCATTCCAGTTTGCCTGCAAGAATTACAAGGGCAACACGAATGAAGCTGATATTGCAAAAGTAATGGGGTTTGAATCGAATGATGAATATAACGAGATTATGTTTCTCCGGGAGATCACCCACACTGTTAATGCCTTTAACGACATGGCAGATATCGTAAGGCTTTATTCCAAGAAACCGGAAATGGCAGAACAAAGGCTTGAAAATCTTTTATCAGAAGTTTTGTATGAGGATTCCGATTCGGTATAGAACGACAACCGGAGTTATGATATACTTACACGCAAGAAGCATTTCATCAGTTCCGATTGTCTGATATCGAAAGGAGACACACGATTATGGCAAAAGGATCTGTAAGAAAAAAAGGAAAGAAATGGTACTACCGCTTCTATGTAGAAGATGCAAGCGGCAATCTGGTTCAGAAAGAATACGCTGGAACAGAAAGCAAAAGTGAAACGGAAAAACTGCTCCGTCAGGCAATGGACGATTACGAAAGCAAGAAATTCATTGCAAAGTCGGAAAATATTACAGTTGGAGAATTACTTGATATATGGGCAGAGGAAGAATTAAAGACCGGTACTCTCAGTAATGGGACAGTCCAGAATTACCTTGGTGCTATTACCAACATCAAGAAGCATCCAATTTCAGAGAGAAAGTTGAAAAATGTAACATCTGAGCATTTACAAGCCTTCTTCGATCTGCTTTCCTTTGGTGGCACTTATCCAGATGGTTCAGAAAGAAAAAGTTACAGCAAAGATTACATTCGTTCTTTCTCGGCAGTATTACAGCAGTCATTCCGGTTTGCAGTATCACCAAAGCAATATATCACTTTCAATCCGATGCAGTATATTAAGCTGAAATACCAGACGGATGAGGTTGACCTGTTTTCTGATGATGACATGGATGGCGATATACAGCCAATTCCACGAGAGGATTATGAAAGACTGATTGAATTTCTACAGGATTACAATCCACCGGCAATACTTCCAATCCAGATAGCTTATTATGCAGGACTTCGTATCGGTGAAGCCTGTGGTCTGGCATGGCAGGATGTAAATCTTGAAGAACAGTGCCTTACAATCAGACGCAGTATCCGATATGATGGTTCAAGGCACAAGAATATCATCGGACCAACCAAACGAAAAAAGGTAAGGATTGTTGATTTTGGAGATACACTGGCAGAGATTCTTCGCAATGCCCGAAAGGAACAGCTTAAAAACCGAATGCAGTACGGAGAACTTTACCACAAAAACTACTACAGAGAAGTAAAAGACAAAAACAGAGTTTACTATGAGTTCTATCATCTGGACGGAACAGAGAATGTTCCAGAAGATTATAAGGAAATATCCTTTGTCTGCTTAAGACCGGATGGAAGTTTGGAACTGCCAAGCACGTTAGGAATTGTTTGCAGGAAGATTGCTCAGAAACTGGATGGATTTGAAGGATTTCATTTTCACCAGTTGCGACACACCTACACAAGCAACCTTCTGGCAAATGGAGCAGCACCAAAGGATGTGCAGGAACTGTTAGGGCACTCAGATGTCAGTACCACCATGAATGTCTATGCACACTCTACAAGAAAAGCCAAGCGGGAATCTGCAAGGTTACTTGATAAAGTGGCAGGCAATGACTAAATAAAACTTTCCCTTATTTCCCTTACGATTATCTCATAAGGGCAAAAATAAGGGAAAATACATATCGTTTCGCTAATGCACAGGCTGGAAAGCCTGTAAAATAGGGAAAGTTAGAAATATATTTCGGCAAACACGAATTTACAGGAGAATATGAAGATCATTTGGATAGATGGTACTTTTGGAATTGGAAAGTCTGCTGTTGCTGCTGCGATTGTTGAGGAAATACCACAGGCACATCTGCTCGAATTCGATGCATTGCAAGAAAAATATAAGCCAACTTCAGTTTCTGATTATTTTGGGAAAAGATATCCAGAAGCTAAAAAATATTTGGTTGATGCTCTCGTCGATGAAATAACAGAAATAATACAAGAAGGAAGTTGCGACTGTTTAGTTATTCCAGTTGCATTGATTAATGATTATTGCAATCAGAAACTTATAGATGGCTTCGCAAATATTGAGAGTCACCATTTTATATTAACGGCCAAGAAAGAAATCCTACATCAACGCATAAATAACCAAGAAAATCGAGACATCGATTTGGCAGTAACCTATATGCCAGAGGCAACACAGTATTTAAGTAATCACTATTATGATGCAAGCAGAATAGATACGTCTAACATGAGCATTGATAGTGTTGCAAAAGAAATAATTGAAAGCATAATTCGGTAACTTCAAGTTTTGAGGGATGACAAGCGGATCAGTATGATATTAATTGAAAATGCGTATATGGTTGATTGGTGTGTGCGGTAATATACTATATTCAGAAAAACTATTCAGGAGGGTGTTAGTGTGAGAAAATCAGATTGGGCAAAATGGTTGATCGTGATTCCGGCAATGCTAGGCATTGTGTTGGTAACCTATGTGGATCGTACAACAGATATCTGGGGATTTGGTGCATTTATCTGCCAGCTGATTGCGATTTTAGAATTGGCTTATGGTATGCGAATCGCGATGCTGGCACAGAGTAGAAAGAAGTCCTACCGGTTAACACCGGAAGAACGACATGAGTATGCACAGTATTTATATGAGAAACAATATCAACGTTACCCTGCTGTGGCGAATCAGATGCTTTTGGTTATGGCAAGGATGAGTATACTTCTTGACAATTATGAACGGGCTACACAGGAGCTGGAAGATATTTGTATAGATAAATTTAATCCGGCACAGTTGAAGGTGTATTATTACCTGAAAGTGGTTACAGCAGTAGTGGCAGGAGATACAGAAGGGCTTCAAGAGAGCCAGATGCGTTATGCAGGGATTCCGGATACTAAATGTGTATATCCGCCAGAAGCTGAGCTTGCTGAATGGATAGAGCAGAGAGATACAGTGCAGATGGCAGAAGCACTGAAAAAGGTAGTGCCGGATAAGAAAGAGCATCCGGTACGGATCAGTGTCATTACTTTGATTCTTGCATATAGTACCTTCTTTTACGGATTGTGGTATGGTATAAACCGTGATATGGGATATGAAGTGAGATATCGTTTCGCAGAAATATCGATTGCTGTTATTACAATCAGTCTGGCGATTCTTTTAATCTGGGGAATCGTAAGCATGTACAGACACAATTGCCAGGCATTATCCATACAGCCTGGTAAAAACAGAGTGGCATTAATAATCATTTTTGGAGCTGCTGCGATATTTACACTTTTGATTATTGGAATGAGTGGTCTGAGTGTAGTGTTCGGAATGGATGGAGCGGAGACGGTGACTGGTCATGACAGCAAATATACGTATATAACCGTGCAGGAGGATTATGGCGGCGAGCGGAGATATCGAACCAATAATCCATTTATTATGCAGAGTATGGATGGTCTGTGGTGGTCTTCGGAGATAATGGATGTTGAAGAAGATAACGAAGAATTATCGGATGCGGATACAGAGGATTCCCCAGTGACAGAAGATACTCAGAACGGAGATGTGGTAGAAGATTATGAGGCAGAAGGACAGCATGATGGTCTGACGATTCAGAATGCGATGCTGGCGGTCTATAATTATCTTCAGGAGAATAATGCACTTCAAAATATGGCATTCAGTTACACTGCGAATGCAAAAGGAGAAATCTATGGTATTGTCAGTGAAACGCAGGAAACAAAAGATGGTAATACGGTAAATGTAAAATATTGTCTGTATGACAACGGGGCGAAGACGGATGCGGATGGTAATTCTTGCGAAGAACTGGTGTTAGAAAAAGTATATCCAGACGGTAATTACGAGACCGAATTGGTAGATTTTTATCTGGTAAATACGTATACGATGCAGGTGACAGATGAACAGAAGAATACGTGGTAAAATAAATTCTGGGGAAGTAGGTGCATTATATGACAATGGGAGAAAGAATAAAACAACTGCGAAGTGCAAATGGGTTTACACAAGAAATGCTTGCAGAAAAAACAAATGTGTCCCGTTCGGCGATTGCAAAATGGAAAGCGGCAAACTAAAATTATTCGGATTGAAAAATCGGAATTTACAGAACTACAAAGAAAGGATACATATTATGGAAGGAAGATTAATAGCATTTGTTATTTGGGTAATAATCGGCGTATTATTTATTGTAATGGGCATTTATGATTTTAATTCCAAGAAAGCAAAACCTTTCGGTTTTTGGGCAAATGCTGAGGTAGCGCCAATAGAAGATGTGAAAGGCTATAATCGTGCTTTGGGCATATTGTGGTGCGTGTATGGTGTTTTGTTTACGTTAATTGGATTGCCTTTATTAGATGGGCAGAATTCGGGTTTGATTATTATATCTATATTGGGTGCAATGCTTATTAGTATTGCGGCTATGGTAGCGTATGTAGTAGGTATTGAACCCAAATACCGCAAAAAGAAATAAATGGAAACTTCAAGTTTGTCTGACTCATAAATAATTTAATAACAGGATTACGAGCACTTTAGCCACACAGAGACATTTAAGATTTACGATGTAGAGGAAGGAAAAGTAGTACATTCAGAAGTAATAGATACAAATGGAAGCGGACATGGTGCATTGGCGGGAGTTCTTAATGCCTTAAATGCCGATGTTTTGATCTGCGGCGGAATCGGAGGAGGCGCACAGACAGCGTTAGCGGCAGCTGGTATTAAGCTTTTTGGCGGAGTTTCAGGAGATGCGGATAAAGCAGTAGAAGCTTTTATCAATGAAACACTTGATTATAATCCAGATGTGAAGTGTTATCACCATGAGCACAGCCATGGGGAAGGACATACATGTGGTGAGCATGGGTGTGGAAGCCATAGCTGTCATTAAGAAGAATCCTTTTGTATTTGGATTGATTATTTTTCTTTTCCTGCTTGTCGAAAGTGATGGATGGAATGTATAATATTATTAATGATATAGAGCTATTTATTTTGGAAACAGCTTAATAAATTTGGAGGTATAAAATGAAAGCACATAAATATTGGTCAATTGGAGCAATAGTTACAATGGTTGGAACTTTTTATACAGGATATAAAGGGTTAAAAGCAGCACACAAATACTTTGCGTTTGGCTCTCTGATATGCTTGATTATGGCAGTCTATTCTGGTCATAAAATGATTTCTGGCAATAAGAGGATAAGAAAACAGATGGAATTGAAAGAGGTGGAGGAATAATATGTTAGAAGTAGGAAAAAAAGCACCGGACTTTGAATTGCCGGATCAGAATGGAGAAATACATAAATTAAGCGATTATACAGGAAAAAAAGTGATCTTATATTTTTATCCAAAGGATAATACACCAGGATGTACGAAGCAGGCATGTGGCTTTTCTGAGCGTTATCCACAGTTTACTGAGAAGGGAGCTGTTATTCTCGGAGTAAGCAAGGACTCTGTAGCGTCTCACAAGAGATTTGAAGAAAAATACGGACTGGCATTTACGCTATTAGCAGATCCGGAGCGTAAAGTTATTGAAGCATATGATGTCTGGAAAGAAAAGAAAAA
>ENA-USYV01003311-USYV01003311.1-human-gut-metagenome-genome-assembly--contig:-NODE-3311-length-11467-cov-5.057770_pt1 | contig 11467 bp, 10 predicted proteins | sample MGYA00250066_ERZ773514 | MGnify/ENA primary metagenome ERZ773514 (study PRJEB29103, sample SAMN06112049) | human gut metagenome | biome: human gut; feature: ankylosing spondylitis patient; material... | reverse complement strand
TTTTTTTTTTTTTTAATGATACGGCGACCACCGAGATCTACACTCTTTCCCTACACGACGCTCTTCCGATCTATTTCCTCAAGCTGGACGGCGTGGTATTACAGGAAAAATTGAAGGAATACGTGGGGCATACGCCGATACAGGTAGCAGCAGGCGCGATTTTAGGCATTTTGATTGCATTTATTCTCGATCCGATGTTCATATAACGAACATCGGATCTTTTCATTTTGGCTGATAGATGGTATAAATATAGGGATAACGTGTATTTAAGCGTTAAATGAAACTGAGGAAATGAGAACAGAACAATGGAACAGAGAAGAGACATAGAAAATATCAAACCAGCCTGCCGGTTAATTCTGGCGAGTGCGTCTCCGCGCCGCAGGGAGCTTTTGGAGCGGATTGGGCTGAAACCGGAGATTCATCCGAGCACTTTGGAGGAAAATCCGCTCTGTACGGAACCGGCGCAGGTTGTGATGGAACTGGCGGGACAGAAGGCGCGCGATGTGATGGCGCAGGTGCGTGAGGAGGCGCGGACGACGGGAATCCTATTTTCCGGGATTATCATTGGTTCCGATACCGTTGTCAGTGTGGATGACGAGATTTTAGGAAAACCGGCGGATCGGGATGAGGCGCTTGAGATGATCGGACGGATCCAGGGGCGCAGCCACCGTGTATACACGGGCGTGGCGATCCTGACTGAGGATCGGGAGAGCTGCTTTGCGGTTGAGACGCGGGTGGATGTATATCCGATGAGCGATGCGGAGATCGAGGCGTATGTAGACTGCGGCGAGTCGATGGACAAGGCGGGTGCATACGGCATTCAGGGAAGTTTTGCCGCGCATATCCGCGGAATCGATGGTTCTTACACGAATGTGATGGGGCTGCCGGTCGGAAGGCTCTATCAGGAATTGAAGCGGATCTGCCCGGAGAAGATAGAAGATCTGCTCAAGCATACGGTCTGAGGTGGATGGCGGATGGAAAGAAAGTTACTGTTCACGGGTAGGCACTTTTGGAACCGAAAGTGCCGTAAGAAAACGTGGTGGCAGACCGTGAACCAGAGTGGAAGGATTGACAGAACGCAGCGCTGCTGGTCATATGTGTGAACAGTATTCAAGTCGAACGTCCGTGAGACTTGGCGCGTGATTCTGGTCAGCGTAAGCTGACATATTCTTTACAGAATCACTGCGCATCCTCGCGGAGCGTTTATCTCAGTCGGAGACAAGGCTTCCACTGAGACAAATTTGCTATTACTCACCACCTGAAGAGGTGGGAGTCTTCTCGACTGAGATAAATCAGCCGCTCAGAGAGAATATGTGACAGGAATTGCTAAAATATGCAGGAGAAAGGGAGTATCCATGCAGAAACAGAAAAGGAAGACAAACCATATCCACCGGGCGGCGTGTGCCCTGCTTGCGGGGCTGGCGCTCAGCCTGGGGCTTTTGACTGGATGCGGCTCGGACGGCAGCACGATCGTGGTGGGAAAGAAGAATGAAAAGGGTTATTTCCGCGCGGAAGTGATGGTGATTGCCATGACGGAGAAAAAACGCTATGAGGAGGTCTGTACGGATCAGATCTGGGGCGTTTCAGTTGGAGAAAAGGGCGATGATTTTGAAACGTATCTAAAAAAACAGATCCGTTCGTTTATGGATGAGCTGAAAATCATGAACCTGCTGGCAGCCGATCGGGGGATTTCCCTGACTTCAGAGGAGCGGGCGGCGATGGACCGGGCAGCAGCCGAGTATTTTGGGCGTCTGCCGCAGTCGGCGATTGACTCGATGGGCGTGACAGAGGCGGATGTCCAGCATATCTATGAGGATTATGGTCTGGCGGAGAAGCTGGCGGGACAGCTCACGGACAATGTGGCGCTGGAGGTCAGCGACAGTGAGGCAAAGGTGATCCATGTCAGTCAGATAAAGACATCGGATGAGAGCGAGGCAGACGCCATCCAGCGGGCGGCATCGCAGGAAGATGCCGATTTCCAGTCCTGTGCCGAGGAGGCGGGGCTGACGGTGAGTGACCGGGTGCTGGGGCGCGGTGATGAGTCGGATGCCTATGAGAAAGAGGCATTTTCCCTTGCCGAGGGCGCAGTCAGCCAGGTGATCCATGCGGACGACGCGTACTATGTGCTCAAATGTACGGACGATTATGACGAGGACGAGACGGCGGCGCGCAAGGAGCGCATCTACGAGGAGCGGAAAAAACGCGCCTTTCAGGAGATCTACGACCGGTTCAGCAATACGATCTCCGTTTCTTACAGCAGCGGGCTCTGGGACAGTCTGGATCTGACCTCGGAGTTCGAGAAAAATGACGCGGATTTCTTTGAGATTTACGCGGAATATGCGATCAAATAGGTAGTCTGTACCTGGGGCGGGTGGATAAAAAGTAAACTTATTTTAAAAAAAAGGATAACAATTCGGAACAACCGCTTGACTACCGGGGAAAATTCTTCTACAATGAACGGTAATGTCCGGTCAGGCGGACATACTGTGGAGGAAAAATACATGAATATCATAAAAGCGGTCAATCTTGTATTTGATTATATAAGACGCGATGAAGAGGGGCAGGTAGAGGAAGTAAAGCGCGCCCTGGATCATGTGAATCTGGAGATTGAGAAAGGCAGCTTTGTGGCAATCCTGGGACACAATGGTTCCGGCAAGTCCACATTTGCCAAGCAGATCAATGGCATTTTGAGCCCGACTGACGGTACGCTTTTTGTATCGGAGATGGATACGAGGGACGAGGCGCATCTGTGGGATATCCGCAAAAATGCGGGCATGGTCTTTCAGAACCCGGATAACCAGATCATAGGAAATATAGTGGAAGAGGACGTCGGATTCGGTCCGGAAAATATCGGAGTTCCGACCGAGGAGATCTGGAAGCGAGTGGATGAGAGCTTAAAGGCAGTCGGGATGACGATGTACCGCAAGCAGTCCCCGAACCATCTGTCCGGCGGACAGAAGCAGCGTGTGGCGATCGCGGGCGTCATGGCGATGAAACCAGAATGTATCGTGCTCGATGAGCCGACGGCGATGCTCGATCCGAACGGACGCAAGGAGGTTATCCGCACCGTCCATGAGTTAAACCGGGTGGAAGGAATCACGATGGTGCTGATCACCCATTATATGGAAGAGGTGGTCGATGCAGACCGCGTGATCGTCATGGATGACGGTCATATCGTGATGGACGGCACGCCGAAGGAGATTTTCTCCCGCGTGGAGGAACTAAAACAATACCGGATGGATGTGCCGCAGGTGACGGAGCTTGCGTGGGAGCTTAAGAAAAAGGGAATTCCGCTTCCAGATGGAATCCTTCGTAAATCGGAGCTTCTGGACGCACTGGTACCGCTTTTGAAAGAGGAATAGAGATGGCAATACAGGTAGAAGATTTGTGCTACACCTACGGCGAGGGCACGGCGTTAGAGCGCCAGGCATTAAAGCACGTGAGTTTTGAGATTCAGGACGGCGAATTTGTCGGTCTGATTGGTCACACTGGATCGGGAAAATCAACCCTGATCCAGCATTTAAACGGTCTGATCAAGCCGACCAGCGGCGACATTAAGTATCAGGGTGTCAGCATTTACAGCCAGGGTTATAAATTAAAGGATCTGCGGAGTAAAGTGGGGCTGGTGTTCCAGTATCCGGAGTACCAGCTCTTTGAGGCAGATATTTTTACAGACGTCTGTTTCGGACCGAAAAATCTGGGGCTTCCGCAGGAAGAGGTGGAAAAACGTGCCCGCCATGCCTTAAAGCTGGTCGGCATGGATGAAAAATTTTATAAGCAGTCCCCGTTTGAACTTTCCGGCGGACAGAAACGCCGCGTCGCGATCGCGGGTGTACTGGCGATGCGTCCGGAGATGATGATCCTCGACGAGCCGACGGCGGGACTCGATCCGCAGGGGCGCGATGAGATTTTAGGTCAGATCGAGCGCCTGAACCGGGAGCACGGGCTGACGATTTTGGTGGTTTCCCACAGCATGGAGGACATGGCGCGCTACGTGGACCGCATCATGGTCATGAACGACGGCGTGAAGATGTTTGACGATACGCCGAAGGAGGTATTCCGCCATTACAAGGAGTTAGAGGCGATCGGTCTTGCCGCGCCGCAGATCACTTATGTGGTGCAGGGACTTCGGGAGCGCGGGATTCCGATCGACGACACGATCACGACGGTAGAAGAGGCGCGGGAGGCGATTCTGGCGCTGTATAACAAGCGGAGGGAGAAACAATGATACGGGATATCACAATCGGACAGTATTATCCGGTCGAATCAGTGGTTCACCGGCTGGATCCGCGTACCAAGCTGTTTGGAACGCTGATCTACATTATTTCATTATTTTTCGCGGACAACCTGCTCTGCTATGCAGTGGCAACCGTATTTCTGGCGATGGCGGTCCGCACCTCACGCGTACCATTTAAATTTATTGTGCGGGGACTTAGGGCGATCGTGTTCCTGTTACTTATCAGTATCAGCTTTAACCTGTTTTTGACGAGCGGACGGGTTATTTTCCAGATTGGATTTTTAAAAGTGACGCATGAGGGCTTGCGGCTGGCAGTTTTCATGGGTCTGCGCCTGATGTATCTGGTGATTGGTTCTTCGGTCATGACGCTGACGACGACACCGAACCAGCTGACGGACGGTCTGGAGAAGAGCCTTGGATGCCTGAACCGCATCCATGTGCCGGTGCATGAGATCTCCATGATGATGTCCATCGCACTGCGTTTTATCCCGATCCTGATTGAGGAGACGGATAAGATCATGAAAGCACAGATGGCGAGAGGCGCTGATTTTGAATCCGGCAATCTTGTACAGCGGGCAAAGAGCATGATTCCGATTCTGGTGCCGCTTTTCGTATCGGCGTTCCGCCGCGCGACGGATCTGGCGATGGCGATGGAGGCGCGCTGCTACCGGGGCGGAAGTGGGCGCACGAAGATGAAGCCGCTGCATTATGAGAGGAGAGACCGGATTACCTACTTGATTCTTCTGGCTTATCTGGGAATTGTGATTGTACTGCGGATCGTTTTTTAGCGAAAAAGGGGTTACTGTCCGCGGGTAGGCACTTTTGGAACCGAAAGAGAGGTGCATAGGCTGTGCAAGCTGTGTGCCTCTTGATTTTTGTATTTTGGTTAGTTAGAGCTAACATAAGGTGGAATGGAGAACAACAGAAGGAGGACTTCAATGGAATTAAAACAGCTTGAATATTTTATGGTTGCCTGTGAAAAAGGTAGTTTTAATCAGGCAGCAGAATGCCTATACACATCCCAACCGAATGTCAGCAAGGTGATCGGGATGCTGGAACAGGAGCTGGGGCGTGCGTTATTTGAGCGGACAAGCAGAGGGCTCAGGGTTACCCCATATGGAGAAACGGTCCGGGAGTATGCACACAATATTTTAAATCATGTGAGTCTTATTAACTCGCTGGCAGAAGATACGCAGGAACGGAAATTTACCGTTTCTACCTACCCGAGCAACATGATTGCGAGGCTTCTGACAGATTTTTATAAGAAATATGGCTGCGAGTGCCAGATTTCCCACCGGGAAGGCAGTGTGGAGGAGATTAGTGATCAGGTATCCCAGGGAATTTCGGAGTTGGGGATTGTGTATGTAGCACAGAAACAGGTTCCGGCATTCCGGCATATTTTGTCCCACAAAAAATTGTCTTTTCAGGAACTGGATGTCAAACCTGCCTGTGTTTATGTGGGACCAAATCATCCGCGTTATGAGGATGAGAGTATCGATTTTACCGAGCTTCCGCAGTTAAAATTCGTCAGCGGAATCCGGGATTTTTTCTCAATGGAGCATCATTTAAACCATGTGAGCCTGGGAGCGATCAGCACGGATATGCTGAATACGGTTGTACATACCAATAGCGATCATATGACAATGAATCTCCTGATGCAGAGCGATATCTGCAGCCTGGGAATTGATTTTTTATATGAGGATTATAAACAATATCCAATCCGTAATCTGAAGATCCGGAATAGTGAACCATTTCTGGTAATCGGATATATTTACCAGAATGAAGAAAAGCTGAGTGCGGAGGCAGCGTGGTTTTTAGAACATTTCAAAAAAATGCTTTAATTGTTTAGATATAACAAATCGTTATAGCAATCCCCCTGTAAAACGATAGTGGTTAGTTGTGCGTAACTATGTTATCCTTTTATCTGCCGGTAAAAACGAATTGTTTTAACAAAGTAGATAAAAGAGATGCAGGCTTTCAAACCTGCGTCAGGCATAACAGGAGGACATATATGAAAAAAAGTAAAAGACTCATAGCGGCAGCTGGTGTTCTTTCCGTGGCTGTCTTGGCTGGATGTGGCGGAAACGCTTCAAACAGTACAGAAGGGACAAAATCAGAGCAGAGTGCATCGGCAGAGAGCACGAAGGATGAACTGGTATTTGTTAATTATCGGGATATCCGTGATCTGAATCCACATCTGTATGCAGGTGAAATGTATGCACAGGAAATGCTCTACGAGACCTTAGTCAATATTACAGAAAATGGGTATGAGGGCTGCCTGGCAGAGAGCTGGGATATCAGTGAAGATGGAAAGACCTACACGTTCCACATCCGTGATGGAGTGAAATTTTCGGACGGAGAGGTGTGTGACGCCAACGCGATCAAGGCAAACTTTGATGCAATCATTGAAAACAAAGATCGTCACACCTGGCTGGAAATGATGAATCTTCTGGTTGGGGTTTCGGCTCCGGATGATAAAACCTTTGTGATCGAACTGTCGGAGCCGTACTATCCTCTGCTGACAGAGTTGGGAGTTACCCGTCCGTTTGCAATGATTTCTCCGAAGGCGATGAAGGACGGAAGCACAAAGGATGGCGTAAACGAATACATTGGAACAGGTCCATATGTCCTGACCGATTTTGTGACAGATGAGTATGCAGTATTTGAAGCAAACGAAAACTATTGGGGGGAGCAGCCGTCCATCAAAAAGATTACGGTAAAAGTAATACCGGATAATCAGACGCGTATCATGGCACTGGAAAAAGGGGAAATTGATCTGATTTTCGGTAAAAATATGATTGATGCGGATGCAATTAACCAGTATACGGGAAATGACAATTTTACGGTTGCGTTATCGGATCCGACCTCGACCCGGCAGATTGTACTGAATACAACCCGTGATATTCTGGATGAGAAGGAAGTGCGTAAGGCACTTCAGCATGCGACAAACAAAGCAGCGATTTCAGAAGGTATTTTTTATGGTCTGGAACAGCCGGCGGATACACTGTTTGCATCTACCGTTCCTTACTGCGATATCAATCTGCCCCCATATGAGTATGATGTGGAAGAAGCAACGAAGATGCTGGAGGAAGCAGGCTGGACGTTGGCTGGAGACGGCGTACGTGAAAAAGACGGCCAGAAAATGGAACTGGAGCTGCTTTATAACAGCGATAGTGTGACGGAAAAAGCGATTGCGGAGTACCTCCAGAGCGAATACCAGAAGCTGGGTGTCTCCCTGAACATTCATGGAGAGGAAGAACAGTCTTACCGTGATAGTATGAAGGCTGGAAACTTTGACATGGTATTTAATATCTGCTGGGGAACTCCGTATGACCCGCAGTCCTCCCTGGCGGCGATGCGCGCTCCGGTTTATGGAGATTTTGCGGCACAGCAGGGACTGGAAGATAAGGCAGATATCGATGATGCGATTACAGAGATCCTGGTTTCCACGGATGAAGAGCGCCGTCAGGAGCTGTATACATTTGTGCTGACCCGTCTGCATGAGGATGCGGTCTATATTCCGCTTACTTATGAGTGCAATAAGGCAATCTACCGTTCGGATCTGCAGGGCTTCCATTTTACGCAGACTCAGTATGAGGTTCCGTTCGCTGATTTCTATTTTGGAGAGAAGAAATAAAGGAAAAATAAATGAAACAATATATCATAAAACGAATCCTGTCGGCAATTCCGCTTCTTATTATCATTTCGTTTGTGTGTTTTGTGTTTATTAACCTGATACCATCCGATCCGGCGGAGGTGGCACTGCGCATCCGCCAGGTACCGATTATTACAGAAGAAGCGGTGGCACAGGTAAGGGCGGAACTTGGATTGGACAAACCATATCTGATACGATATATTTCCTGGCTGGCTGACTGTCTGAGGGGAGATTTTGGAATCAGTTACGTCAATCCGAGCCGTACAGTTGCGGGCGAACTGATGCGCTGTCTTCCGGCGACTCTGCAGCTTGCGGGTGTATCGTTTGTGATGGTTCTGGTACTGAGCATTCCGATTGGAGTGCTCTGTGCCGTTTATAAGGATGGTGTGTTTGACCGCATCATGCGGGCGATTGTTTTTATGACAACGGCGATGCCTGCATACTGGGTAGGGCTTCTTCTGATCTGGCTGGTTTCGATCAAGCTGGATCTGCTTCCAACGAGCGGAAGCGGGAGCTTTAAACACCTGATTCTGCCATCGTTTACGGTATCATTGAGTTATATATCGACGTATATCCGCCTGATCCGCAATAATATGTTGGAAAACATGAAACAGGATTATGTTCTCTATGCCAATGTGAGAGGCATTCCAAACCGGCAGATTCTTCTTAAACACATTTTGAAAAATTCGATGCATACTTGTATTGTAGCGATCGGAATGAGCATACCGCAGCTGATTTCCGGAACGATCGTCGTTGAGAATGTATTTGCCTGGCCGGGGCTTGGGACACTCTGTATCAGCTCGATTTTTAACCGGGATTATCCGGTGATCCAGACGTATGTGCTATTGATCGGAGTACTATTTGTCGGATTTAATTTATTATTTGATATTCTTCAGACAATTTCAGATCCGCGTCTTAGAAATGAGAGTCATTGATGGTAGGACGATTGATTCGAAACCGGGCGGCCGTTGGAACGATTGGTCTGGTGCTTATCGTGGCGCTCATAGGGATCTTTGCACCGTTTATCGCACCGAATGATCCGTATGCAACGGATATTTTAAATAAATTTGCCGGATTCAGCCAGCAGTATCCACTTGGTACCGATAATCTGGGACGGTGTATTTTGTCGAGAATGATTTATGGAATCCGTCCGACGCTGGGGCTGGCAGTCCTGACCATGCTTGGAACGATTGGCCTGGGAGCGTTGATGGGACTTTTGGCAGGTTATTTCCGCGGGATCGTGGAAGAGGTGATCATGCGCACAGTCGATGTAATGCTTTCATTTCCGAGCCAGATCATGGTGTTTGCAGTGGTAGCCCTGTTGGGAATCAGCGTGCAGAATGTAATTCTGGCCAATGTGTTTATTAAATGGGCCTGGTATGCGCGGATGATCCGGACAGGTGTTATGCAGTATCGTGACCGGAACTTTGTGCGCTTTTCACGATGTATAGGAACACCAGAATCTTTTATATTATTTCGCCATCTTGTACCGTCAATTGCGGCAGATCTGGCAGTTTTATCCTCTCTGGATGTCGGATGGGCGATTATCAATATTTCAACCCTCTCATTTCTGGGACTGGGTGTACAGGCACCGACACCGGAATGGGGAGCGATGCTGAGCGAGGCGAAGAATGTCCTCACCAGCAATCCGGTACAGATGCTGGTTCCGGGAATTGCGGTGGTAATTCTGGTAGCAGCGTTTAACCTGATGGGAGATGCCCTGCGGGATGTGCTGGATCCGAAGGAGGTGCAGAAATGAGCCTGAATCATGAGCGGGTGCAGCCGATTCTGCGGGTGGATGGACTGAATGTAGAACTGAAAATCAGAAATAAACAGAAAAAATTGGTCGAGAATGTAAGCTTTGAGGTAGAGCCGGGGCAGTGCCTGGGTATTCTGGGAGAATCCGGAAGCGGAAAAAGCATGACGGTAAAAGCAATTCTGGGACTTCTGGACCGCCAGTTCCGGATAGAAGGACAGGCATGGTTTGAGGGAAAGGATCTATGCCGGGCAGGACGGGATGAACTGCGGCGGCTACGTGGGCAGAAGATAGGCATGGTTCTCCAGAATCCGATGACCTGCTTTGATCCGCTTTACCGGATTGGAAGCCAGATGGCCGAGACCTTTGCAGCCCATACAGATTGGGATCGGGCAAAGATCCGGGAGATTTCCCTGGAAGTATTGGAAAAAATGAGAATTCATAATCCGGAGGAAGTGCTGGGGCAGTATCCACACCAGCTTTCCGGAGGAATGCTTCAGAGAATCATGATTGGGCTGGCACTGGCGATGAAGCCGGCACTTCTGGTGGCAGATGAACCGACAACGGCAATCGATGCCATCACCCAGGCTGAAATTTTGAAGGAATTTCAGCGGATCAAGGAAGAAAGTCATACGGCGATGATATTTATCTCCCATGATTTGGGGGCGGTTTCGAAGATTGCGGACGAGATCGTCGTGATGAATGGAGGAAAACTGGTCGAACAGGGCGATTTTGAACATATCTTAAGGCATGCAAAGGATCCGTATACACGGATGCTTGCAGAGACACGGCGCTCGGTCATGGAGCGCTACCGGCTTTGCCTGGATAATCAGGAGGAATTATGCTTGAATTAAAAGATATATGTGTCAGCTTCCGGAGTGAGCGTCAGGATAAATTGTTTGGAACCTCCAGGGACCAGGTGCTGTTTGACGTATCTTTGCAGGTGGAAAAGGGAAGCTGCCTGGGGATCTTAGGAGAAACCGGAAGCGGAAAATCGACGGTTGGACGTGTCCTTTGCGGACTTTTAAAACCGGATTCCGGGCAGGTGCTTCTGGATGGGGAGGAGATTTATCGAAACCGTCAGGGGAGAAAGAATCTGCAGAAGAAAATCAGTATTGTTTTTCAGGATTATACAACCTCGGCGAACCCGCGTTTCCGTATACGGGATATTCTGGCGGAGGGACAGCGGGCAGCAGCACGTAAAAAGGGAATCCGGAAGCTTTCAAGAGAGAAAATAAAAAAAGGTGCCGGAGAGCTGATGGAGATGGTGGGACTAAGTTCAGATTTTCTGGATCGATATCCCCATGAATTGTCCGGCGGTCAGCTCCAGCGAGTCTGCATTGCCCGGGCGGTAGCCTGCGAATCGGAGATAATTCTGTTCGATGAGGCGATTTCATCTTTGGATGCACATACGCAGGTGCAGGTTATGGATCTGCTTATAGATTTAAAGGAGAAACTGAATCTGACGTATGTATTTATTACGCATGATTTGACGTCGGTTACCTATCTGTGCGATGAGGTGCTGTTTTTATACCGCGGACATATCACAGAATGCCGTCCGGTCCGGGAGCTGGGAAAGACAACGGATGAATATGCGCGCAGGCTGCTGCAGGCGATCGTTTAGATGGAATTGAGTAAAAGGAGCAGAAAAGTTCTCAGAACAGGAAATAGAACATGAAAATATATGAAACGAAGGTGGAGGCAGGCACGAAGCAGTGGCTGAAAATTCCGGTGGATGAGGAATGCAGCCTGAAAGCGGCGGCTTTCTGTGGTTCAAGACCGGGAAAACGGTTGATTGTTACAGCGGGGGTACATGGCT
>ENA-USYV01003297-USYV01003297.1-human-gut-metagenome-genome-assembly--contig:-NODE-3297-length-11535-cov-59.825100_pt1 | contig 11535 bp, 8 predicted proteins | sample MGYA00250066_ERZ773514 | MGnify/ENA primary metagenome ERZ773514 (study PRJEB29103, sample SAMN06112049) | human gut metagenome | biome: human gut; feature: ankylosing spondylitis patient; material... | reverse complement strand
CTCGACAAGAACATCCAGATCCTGGAACTGGCGCAGGGCTTTGCCTATGCGCCGCTCCAAAAGGAAGCCATCCGCAAGGCCATGACCGAGAACTGCCTTATCCTCACCGGCGGCCCCGGCACCGGCAAGACCACCACGGTCAACGCCATCCTGCAGCTGCTGGAGAACGAGGCCGAACGGGTAGCCCTCTGCGCTCCCACAGGCCGCGCCGCCAAGCGTCTGAGCGAGCTGACGGGCCGGAAAGCCTCCACCATCCACCGCCTGCTGGAAGTGGACTACACCGGCGGCGTGGTCAGCTTCATCCACAATGACAAGAACCTGCTCAAGTGCGACGTCGTCATCCTCGACGAGATGAGTATGGTGGACGTCAAGCTGTTCCAGGCCCTCATTGCGGCACTGCGGTACAGCTGCCGTATTATTATGGTAGGCGACGCCGACCAGCTGCCCAGCGTCGGCCCGGGCAATATCCTCGGCGAGACCATCCGCTCCGGGCTGGTGCCGACGGTCTGCCTCAACGAGATATTCCGGCAGGCCGCTCAGAGCCTCATCGTGGAGAACGCCCACCACATCATCTCGGGCGAACCGCTGAAAAAGGGCGGAAAGACAGACGATTTCTTCTTCCTCGAAGCCGACGGCGACGCAGCCCAGAAGCTGGTCTGCGACCTTGTGACCACCCGTCTGCCCCGCAGCTACCAGTTCGACCCGGTGAAGGATATTCAGGTGCTCTGCCCCACGAAGCTCGGCCCCACCGGCACCCAGGCCCTCAACGCGGAGCTGCAGGCCATGCTCAACCCGCCAAAGAAGGGCAAGCCGGAGCTGCAGAGCGCGGCCCGGGTCTTCCGGGTGGGGGACAAAGTGATGCAGGTGCGCAATAACTACGAGATCACGTGGCAGCGCATCGGCGGGGAACAGGGTGTGGGTGCCTACAACGGCGACATCGGCATCGTGGAGTCCATCGACGTGCGCAGCCGCTCCATGGTGGTGCGGATGGACGACCGGCGGCTGGTCTATCCGGCGGAGAACCTCAACGAGCTGGAAATTGCGTATGCCATCACGGTACACAAAAGCCAGGGCAGCGAGTTCCCGGCGGTCATCCTCCCGGCGGCACAGGTGCCGCCCCGCCTGTGCTACCGCAACCTCTTCTATACCGGCGTCACCCGCGGGCGGAAGCTCTGCGTCGTGGTGGGCCGGCGGGATGTGGTGAACCGGATGATGTCCAACATCCGCCAGAACCTGCGCTACAGCGGCCTGGCCGCCCTGCTGGCCCAGGCTCTGCCCCCGGAGCAGGAGAACCTTTAAGGGTTTCTTTTTGGATACACCTGTGTTATACTATAATGTGTTTTGATGACCCGCGCCCGGAGATGGGCGATGGAAATAGAGAATGGGCAGCAGAGAAAGGAAATATCACGATTATGGCACAGAATGACATCGGTATCGATCTTGGTACGACGACCATCATCATCGCGCAGGAGGGGCAGGGCGTCGTGCTCAACCAGCCCAGCGTGGTGGCGGTGGATACCCGCAAGAACTGCGTGCTTGAGGCCGGCGACAAGGCCCTTGCAATGGTGGGCCGCACGCCCAACTACATCTCCGCCATCTTCCCGCTGAAGGATGGCGTCATCAGCGACCACACCATGACCCGGGAGCTCATCTGCCGCTTCGTCAATCAGGTCTACAGCTCCCACATGGTCAAGCCCCGTGTGGCTGTCTGCGTGCCTGCCGCCATCACCGGCATCGAGAGCGACGCTGTGGTGGAGGCCGTCATGGCTGCCGGTGCGCGTCAGGTCTACCTCATTGATGAGCCTATCGCCGCAGCTCTCGGCTCCGACATCGACATCACCGTGCCGGATGGCCGGATGATCATCGACATCGGCGGCGGCACCACCGACATCGCCGTGCTGAGCCTCGGCGGCAAGGTCAAGGCCACCAGCGTCCGCGTGGCCGGCAACCACTACGACGAAGAGATCCTGAAGTTCGTGCGCAACAAGTTCAGCATCGCCATCGGCCAGCGCACCGCTGAGAACCTGAAAAAGAACGTGGCCTGCTGCCCCCAGAAGGCAGATTTCAACGAGACCATGGAGATCAAGGGCCGCAGCCTGCTCACCGGCCTGCCCGTGCGCGTCAATGTTTCCACCGCCGACCTCTACGAGCCGGTCATGCGCCTGAGCGAGCAGATCGGCACCGCCGCCCATCAGGTGCTGGAGAAGACTCCTCCGGAGCTGGCCGGCGACATCTACCGCAACGGCGTCGTCCTCACCGGCGGCGGCGCACAGCTCCACGGCCTGCCGGAGTACCTGAGCCAGGAGCTGAAGGTGGAAGTGACCGTCTCGCCTGACCCCGTCAACTGTGTCGCGCTGGGTACGGCCATGAGCCTGCGTCTGGGCGACAAGCTGGAGACCGGCTTCATGGACGCCACCCCCCGCATGGGCCGCCGCTGAGAGGAAAGCGCTGTTCACAGAACCGTGAAAAACAACATGATTTTTGTTCATAGTTGTTGAATCGACCCGGAAAATATTGTATAATATCTTCAAATCGCTTTTTGCCGCCCGCCCCCCGGGCGGCAAAGAAAAAAGTAAATAGGAGGAAGACCATGGATTTAGGTTATGATGTGATCGTTACCATAACCGGTATTGTGCTGGTGTTTCTGATCCTCGTCCTGCTGATGGCCATCATCACGCTGGAGGGCAAGATCTTTGACGCCATGAACGGCAAGAAGGCAGCTGCCAAGGCTGCTTCTGCTGCAAAACCGGCTGCTCCTGTGAAACAGGCCGCTGCGCCCGCTCCTGCAAAGGCTGCTGCCCCGCAGGTCGAGGCCGGCATCCCCGGCGACGTTGTGGCAGCCATCATGGCAGCCATCTACTCTATGGGCAACGGCAAGTATGTGCTGAAGGCAGTCCGCCGCGGCAAGAATGGCTGGGGCAAGGCTGGCGTCAACGACACCACCGCACCCTTTTAACACAGGAGGAAAAACATGACTCAGTTTATTGAGACTCTGGTCGGTATTTTCCAGAGTTCCGGTTTTGCCAAGTTCGGTGAGCCGGGCGGCTGGCTGTACGCAGTGATGATCTGCGTGGGCTGCTTCCTGCTCTACCTCGCCATCGTCAAAGAGTTCGAGCCTCTGATCCTGCTGCCCATGGCTTTCGGCATGATCCTGGCCAACCTCCCCGGCAGCGGCGTCATCCACATGCAGTACTTCGTCGGTGACGGCCTCGAACACCCGATGTGGGGCGAGATCCTGAACAACGGCGGTCTGGCCGATATGCTCTACATGGGCGTCAAGCTGGGCATCTACCCGCCGCTGATCTTCCTCGGCATCGGCACCATGACCGACTTCGCACCCCTGATCTCCAACCCCAAGAGCCTGCTGCTGGGCGCTGCCGCTCAGTTCGGTATCTTCGGCACTTACATGGGCGCTCGTCTGCTGGCCGCTACCGGTCTGGTGGACTTCACCCAGAAGCAGTCTGCTGCTATCGCCATCATCGGCGGCGCAGACGGCCCCACCGCTATCTTCGTCACCTCCCGTCTGGCTCCTGAGCTGCTGGGCTCCATCGCCGTCGCGGCCTACAGCTACATGGCTCTGGTGCCTGTTATCCAGCCGCCTATCATGAAGGCTCTGACCTCTAAGAAAGAGCGTACCGTCGTGATGAAGCAGCTGCGCACCGTGAGCAAGACCGAGAGGATCATCTTCCCCATTATGGTCACCATCATCGTTTCCCTCATCGTGCCGGATGCCGCTGTTCTGGTCGGTATGCTGATGCTGGGCAACCTGATGAAGGAGTGCGGCGTCGTGGACCGTATCCAGAAGACCGCCGGCAATGAGCTGATGAACATCATCACCATCTTCCTGGCTCTGTCTGTTGGCTGCACCACCTCTGCAAACACCTTCCTGAACAGCCGCACCCTGTTCATCATCGTGCTGGGCCTCATCGCATTCTCCTTCGGCACTGCTGCCGGTGTTCTCTGCGGCAAGGTCATGTATATCCTGACCGGCGGTCAGGTCAACCCCCTGATCGGTTCCGCTGGCGTTTCCGCTGTGCCTATGGCTGCCCGTGTTTCTCAGAAGGTCGGCCAGAGCGAGAACCCCTCCAACTTCCTGCTGATGCACGCCATGGGCCCCAACGTGGCCGGTGTTATCGGTTCCGCCGTCGCTGCTGGTATCCTCATCAACATCTTCGGCTAAGCATTTCCTGAGATCCCCGCTCCATCGTGGTATTGACCGCGGTGGGGCGGTTTTTGTTTGCATTGTTTTTATGTACAACTTTTTTGAAATGTGATATACTATATTTTAAGTGATATATCCAGAAATGATTGAAAAGAACAGGTGAAACAATGGCAACAGATCTCGCACAACAATTCTGCGCTTTGCGTGATACGTATATTGAAAAGCAGTTCGGACGCCTGAACGATATGCAGCGGGAGGCGGTGTTCACCACCAACGGCCCTCTGCTCATCCTCGCGGGTGCAGGCAGCGGAAAGACCACCGTGCTGGTCAACCGCATCGCCAACCTCATCCGCTTCGGCTCGGCCCACGGCTCCAGATGGACGCCCCGGGAGGTGACGGAGGACGATGTGAAAGCCCTGCGCACCGCCATCATGACCGGCACCGACGCCCCGTCGTGGCTGGACGGGATGCTGCGGAAGGACGCCGTCCGGAGCTGGAACGTCATGGCCATCACCTTTACCAACAAGGCCGCCGGTGAGCTGAAAGAGCGTCTGCGCCGGATGCTGGGCGGGGAAGAGGGCGACGAGGTGTTCGCCTCCACCTTCCACTCGGCCTGCGTCCGCATTCTCCGCCGCTGGGCCGAGGAGATCGGCTACCCCCGCAGCTTTACCATCTACGACAGCGACGACTCCCAGCGTGTCATGAAGGCTGTGTACAAAGAGCTGAGCGTGGACGACAAGTTCTTCCCGGTCAAAAGCGCCATCAACCAGATGAGCCGCTGGAAAGACCAGCTCATCAGTCCGGAAGAGGCCCTGAAGACCCCGGCCCGGGACACGAAGGGCGCTCTTGCGGCCAAGGTCTATGCCGCCTATGAAAAGAAGCTCAAGGAGGCCGGTGCTTTCGACTTCGACGACCTCATCTACCAGACGGTCATCCTGCTGTCGGAGCACGAGGACGTGCGGGAGTTCTACCAGAATAAGTACAAATATCTGCTGGTGGACGAGTATCAGGACACCAGTGTGGCTCAGTTCCGGCTCGTGAGCCTGCTCACCGGCCCGGAAAAGAACATCTGCGTCGTGGGCGACGACGACCAGAGCATCTACCGCTTCCGCGGCGCGACCATTGAGAACATCCTCAACTTCGAGCGCATCTATAAAGGCACGAAGACCATCCGACTGGAGCAGAATTACCGCTCTACGTCGAATATCCTGAATGCCGCCAACTGTGTCATCCAGCACAACACCGAGCGCAAGGGCAAGACCCTCTGGACGAAGAACGGCGAGGGCGACAAGGTGCAGGTCTATACCGCCGAGAACGAGCAGGACGAGGCCAGCCATATCGCGGACGTCATCGGCCAGCACCTCAAAGAGGGCGGACATCTGGCCGACCACGCCATCCTCTACCGGATGAACGCCCAGTCAGCTCCCATCGAAAGCTACTTCACCCGTGCGGGCATCCCGCATAAGATCGTGGGCGGCCAGCGCTTCAACGACCGCAAGGAAGTCAAGGACATCCACTCCTATATGTCCATCGTGGCGAACCCCCGGGACGATGTCCGACTTCGCCGTATCATCAACGAGCCTGCGCGCAAAATCGGTGCGACGACCATCGAAGTCATCGCGGACTTGGCGGCTCAGCAGGGCATCAGTATGCTGGATGTCATCTCCCATGCCGACCAGTACGCCAAGCTCAGCCGCGCCATCGCGCCGCTGTTCAAGTTCTGGGACATCTACCAGAAACTGCAGGAATCGCTGGAAATGAAGACGCTGGACGAGTTCGCCTCCGATGTCATCGAGATCACCGGCTACCGCGCCATGCTGGAAGCCGACGCCGCCAAGGGCCACGAGGATGCCGCCGACCGTCTGCAGAACCTCGGCCAGCTGGTCAATAACGTCAAAAGCTACTGCGACCAGCACGGCGAAGAGGCTTCGCTGGAAGGCTATCTGGAGGACATCGCCCTCATCAGCGACATCGACAGCTACAACGAGAGCGCCGACCAGGTGGTGCTGATGACCATCCACTCGGCCAAGGGCCTTGAGTTTCCCTATGTATTCCTCATTGGCATGGAAGAGGGGGTCTTCCCCAGTGAGATGAGCAAGTATTCTGAGGCTGACCTCGAGGAGGAGCGCCGCCTGGCCTATGTGGGCATCACCCGCGCCAAGAAGGAGCTTTACATCTCCAACAGCGTCACCCGGATGCTCTATGGCCGCACCCAGCGCAACGAACCCAGCCGCTTTCTCCGGGAGATCGAGCCGGAGTACATCGAAGAGACCCGCAGCCCGGTGCTGGAGCAGCGCTCCCGTCTGGGCGGCTGGGGCAGCGGTTACGGCAGCGATACCGTGCCGGGCGGTGCGTCGGGTTACTCCGGCCCCTCCGGCTGGGGGCGTGCGGCCTCCGGTTACGGATCGGGCTATGGCAGCCGCAGCGGCTATCTGAATAAAGAATATAACGCACCAATGTCTAATAACCGAGGCTTTGGCTCCGATTACGCGGGCCGGGGGAGTGCTTCGTCGGGTCATGGCAGCTACGACTCCGGTTCGGGAAGCAGCGGCTTCGGCTCTGGCTATGGCCGTCCGGCAGCGCCCAAAGCGCCGGTCAGACCCGCAGGCGGCGGTGTGACGTCTTCGCCCCGTCCGGCAGCGGCATCCACCGGCCCCAAGCACTATGAGCCGGGCGACATCGTGGAGCACAAGGTCTTCGGGCGCGGCAAGGTGCTGAAGGTCAAGCCCGCCGCCGGCGACCAGATCGTGGAGATCAGCTTCGAGAAGGTGGGCGTGAAGAAGACCATGGCCAACTTTGCGCCCCTTGTGAAGATAACGACGGAGGAATGAGAAAAATGATGACTGTCCGATTGATAGCACATACGCCGGAGCCGGAGAAGGTCGTGGCGGCTGCGGCGAAGCTCTGCTACTCCGACGCCCACATCACCGACCTGCTGGACGGGCTGGATGAGGAAAAGACTGCCCGCTTTCTGACCATGCTCAGCGATTTGGGCCACGCCAGCCCCATCGAGCACGCAAGCTTCACCTTCGGCATCGAGGGCGTCAGCCGTACCCTGCTGGCCCAGATCACCCGCCACCGCATCGCATCCTTCAGCGTCCAGAGTCAGCGGTACGTCCGTCTGGATGATTTTCGCTACGTCATCCCGCCCGAGATCGAGGCCATCCCCGAGGCAAAGGCGGCGTTCATCGAGAGCATGAACGAGGACGCCAGGCGCTATCTCGACCTCGTGCAGAAGCTGGAAGACGGCCACACCGCCCGCCTGATGGCCGAAGGTCTGCCCGAAAAGCAGGCCCGGGCCAAGGCTTCCAAGCAGGCCAACGAGGACGCCCGCTTCGTGCTGCCCAACGCCTGCGAGACCAAGATGGTGGTGACCATGAACGCCCGCAGCCTGCAGAATTTCTTCCACCTGCGCTGCTGCAACCGCGCCCAGTGGGAGATACGGCAGCTAGCCGAAGAGATGCTGCGGCTGGTCTACCCGGTGGCACCCCATATCTTCCGCACCGCCGGCCCGGCCTGCGTGTCCGGCCCCTGCCCGGAGGGCAAGATGTGCTGCGGCCGCACCACTGAGGTGCGCGCCCGGTACGCCGCGCTGAAAGGGGAGAAGGCAGAATGAGCAAGGGCAGGCTTCTTGTCATCGAAGGGCTGGACGGCTCCGGCAAGGCCACCCAGGCAAAGCTGCTGGCCGCCCATCTGGCCGAGAGCGGTCGAAGGGTGATGGAGATCACATTCCCGGACTACGAGAGCGATTCCAGTGCGCTGGTAAAGATGTACCTCTCCGGTCAGTTCGGCGACAAGCCCGACGACGTCAACCCCTATGCTGCGTCCAGCTTCTATGCGGTGGACCGGTACGCCAGTTATAAGACCAGGTGGGGCAGCTTCTACGAGGCGGGCGGCATCGTCATCGCTGACCGCTACACCACGTCGAACGCGGTCCATCAGTGCTCCAAGCTCCCGCAGGAGCAGTGGGACGACTTCCTCCGCTGGGCCTTTGACTACGAATACAGGCTGCTGGGCCTGCCCGCGCCGGACGCTGTGGTGTACTTACAGGTAGACCCCGCCGTGAGCCAGAAGCTCATGACCGGCCGCTACCACGGCGACGAGAGCAGGAAGGACGTCCACGAAAAGGACATCGAATATCTGGCCCGCAGCCGCCGTGCCGCCGAGTACTGCGCAGAGCATCTGGGCTGGGCCACCGTCCATTGCACGGAAAATGGAGCCATGCGCACCATCGAGGAGATTCAGGCCGAGGTGCGGGCGCTGGCGGAAAAAGAGCTCGGATAACCGCGAAAATGGGAGGGATACTATCGATGTATCGTTTGATGCAGCCGTCGGATGAGGCGGCAGTCGTGGCACTGTGGCAGAAAGAACGCGGCGACAGCGCCGAGTTCATCAAGACTGCTCTGGAAAAGTTCGCCGGGGCGGAAAATATCTACGTCGCTGAGGAAAATGACGAGATAGCCGCTGCGGCGCTGGCGGTCCCCGTCACCCTCAAGGGACGCAGCGGCAGCTACCTCTACGGCCTCTGCGGGCAGGGAAGCCTGCTTCTGGCAGGACTCGTGGACTATCTCTGTGCGCAGCAGAAGCTGCGGGGCGCGGGCTTCACCGTGGCCGTTCCGGCCGGACAGGAGCAGGCCGCGCTGCTGGAAAACAAGGGCTTCCAGCGGGCTTTTGCCCTCCGCTGCCTGCCCCGGGAGGTGTCCCGCAACCTGTGGAGTCAGGCGGAGTTCGACTCCGTGACGGCCCGCAAGCTCTGTGAGCTGCGGGAGCGCTTCTATCCCGATACCGTCCAGTTCCCGCCGGAGCAGATGGCCGTCGTGCTGACCGACCTCTACGCCCGGGGCGCGACCATCGTGTCCAACGAGAAGGGCTACGGCATCTACTTCCGCCGGGAGGACACCCTTTATTTTGTGGAGCTGATGGCCGATGATGACCGCTCTGCCGAGGTGCTGATGGAAGCGGCCCGGGAGAAGGAGGTCATCGTGGAGCGCGCCGTCATCACAGTGGGTGCGGCTCAGAATCTTTTCCTCGGCGAAGGCACCCGGCAGGACTACGGCATGATACGGTTCGACGCGGAGCCTTTCGATGTGGAAGAAAGCTATATGCGGCTGATGATGGAAAGCTGAACGGAATGGTAAAGGAGTGTGTACATGGCACACGATGCAAAACATAGAAAAAGCAGAAAAGGCGGCGCAGCGAAAATGATCCTGATCGTGCTGCTGATCCTGGTACTGGCGGCGGGCGGCTGTCTGCTGGCCATCCGAAAAGAGATCAACGGCAGTGCCTCCGCTGGCGAGCCGGTGAGTGTGAGCATCCAGCAGGGCAGCGGCGTGGCAGCCATCGCCCAGAAGCTCAAGACGGCGGGCGTCATCAAGTACCCCCACGTCTTCCGCTGGTATGCAGGCAAGCAGGGTGCGGCAGGCAAGCTCCAATACGGTGAGTTCGACCTCGCCCCCGGCAGCTCCTACGACGACATCATCGAGGCACTCTCCGCCTACGCGAAGGCCGACAGCGTCCGGCTGACCTTCCCCGAGGGTACGACGGCCATCGCCATTGCGAAAAAAATGGAGGATGCCGGGCTGTGCAGCGCCGAGGACTTCCTCAAGGAGGCCAACACCGGCGATTTCAGCCAGTACAGGTTCTGGCAGTACGTCCCCGATGACAAGGACGCCCCGGACCGCTTTCTCAAGTGCGAGGGTTATCTTTTTCCGGATACCTACGATTTCCTGAAGGATGACACCGTCCATCATTACGTTGAGACGTTCTATTCTCACTTCGACAAGCAGATCACCGATGAGATGTATGCCGAGATGGAAAAGCAGGGGATGACCCTCTCCGAGGTGGTCACTCTGGCGTCCTTCGTGCAGGAGGAGGCCGGCAATGACCAGGACGATAATGTGGCGCAGGTGTTCCGCAACCGTCTGGCCGAGGGTTCGCCCTACCCCAAACTGCAGAGCAACACCTCCAGCTACGTCCAGAGCGACGCCGACAACAACTACCTCTGGAACTGGGTCGCGCCCTACTACGGCGGCTGGGACAGCATCCCGGAGAACATTCGGGAAGCCTACGACACCTACACCTGCACCGGCCTCTCCGCCGGCCCCATCTCCAACCCCGGCATCGCGGCCATCCGCGCGGCGCTTGACCCGCAGCCCGACGATGAGGCGAAGAATGCCTATTTCTTCGTCACCGACCTTGCCGGTCACTACTACTACGCCCGCACCTACGCAGACCACCAGAAAAACTGCGATGAGGCGGCGAAAGTTAATAAAAGTATGAAGTAAAAGAGGAATACCATGTTACAGATACCGGAACTTCTGGCCCCGGCAGGCGACCTCGAGCGCCTGCGGTATGCCATCAACTACGGCGCGGACGCCGTTTACTGCGCTCTGCCCGAGTTCGGGATGCGCTCTGCACCCACCAACTTCACCCCGGAGCAGCTGAGCGAGGGCGTCATCTATGCCCACGCCCGGGGCCGCAAGGTCTACCTGACCATGAACACCCTGCCCACCAACGAGGAGGCTGACCGTCTGCCTCAGGCCATCAAGGACGCTGCCGCCGCCGGTGTGGACGCCTTCATCGTGGCCGACCTTGGCGTGTTGGACGCCTGCAAGACGTTCGCGCCCGACATCGACGTCCATATGTCCACCCAGACCGGCATCACCAACTGGGCCGCTGCCCGCGCCGCCTACAACATGGGCGCGAAGCGGGTGGTGCTGGCCCGGGAGATGACCCTGCAGGACATCGCCACCCTCCGCGACAAGACCCCGCCGGAGCTGGAAATCGAGGCTTTCGTCCACGGCGCCATGTGCATGAGCGTCTCGGGCCGCTGCCTGCTCTCCAACTACATGGCAGGCCGCGACGCAAACCGCGGCCAGTGCGCCCAGCCCTGCCGCTGGAAGTACTATCTCAGCGAGGAGACCCGCCCGGGCCAGCTCTATGAGATCGGCGAGAACGAGAACGGCAGCTACATCCTCAACGCCAACGATCTGTGTACCGCGCCCTTCCTCGACCTCATCTGCAACGCGGGCGTGGACAGCCTCAAGATCGAGGGCCGCGCCAAGACGTTCTACTACGTCGCCAGCGTGACGGCGGCCTACCGCCGCGCCCTCGACCAGTATCTGGCCGACCCGATGAATGAGAACTTCGAGCTGCCGGAAGAGGTTTTGGATGAGCTGACCCGCACCAGCCACCGCCATTATTCGCCCGGCTTCTACTTTGGCCGGGAGCAGGCCCGTCAGGCCACCGACAGCGCGACTTACATCCGCGAGTGGGAGTTTGTCGGTACGGTGGACGGCTGGGAGAACGGCGTCGCCAGCTGCCAGCAGCGGGGCAAGTGGAGCCTCGGCGACACGCTGGAAGTGCTCTGCCCG
>ENA-USYV01003292-USYV01003292.1-human-gut-metagenome-genome-assembly--contig:-NODE-3292-length-11545-cov-4.568887_pt1 | contig 11545 bp, 8 predicted proteins | sample MGYA00250066_ERZ773514 | MGnify/ENA primary metagenome ERZ773514 (study PRJEB29103, sample SAMN06112049) | human gut metagenome | biome: human gut; feature: ankylosing spondylitis patient; material... | reverse complement strand
GAGTCGGCATTAAATACATTGTGAAAATGTGGAATCAAATGATCAAGTGCGAGTAAAAACAATATACCAATCCAGAACCCAACAACTGCCGGAACAAACGATAAAGTTCCCATATTCTTAGATTGTTCAATTGCCGGAATCAGAAGACTCCAGATTGAAGCAGCAACCATTATACCTGCTGCAAACCCTGCAAGTGCACGTTGCAGTAACTTGCTAAGTGTTTTTCTCATAAAAAACACGCATGCTGCACCTAGCGTTGTTCCAACAAATGGAATCAGTATACCTTCAAAAACATTCATTAGCATTATGTATTCCTTTCTGTATAATCAAAAGTACTTTCACATCGTTTTATTGTTAGTTTTAACTAACTATCATATATAAAAGAAACCGTGCAAAAAGCAAACTGTAATTTCACACGATTTTCCTTATGTTTAAGTATATCACTTCCGAAATCATATAACAATATAATTCTTTTAACAATTTACAAGAGAAAGATCATCCATGTATGCACGATCTGCAAAAATCTCAGATGCTGTGCGAAGTCCCTTGCTCTCAGCGATATCACCAAGAACTGCTCCTGCACAGTAATAAACGATCAGATCTTTGTCATACTCGCAGATTGCCTCACAGATCGCTGTGGAAATATCCTCGTCATACTGGCAGCCATTCCCCATTGCTCCATGAGGAGCGACATGCTGAAGCTTCATTCCGTAGCTCTTGGTAAATGCAGCCAGTGCTCCGATCTGGTATCTGACGTAATTCTTAACTTCATCATGAGAGAGAACCATCTTTCTTCGTCCAAAGCCAAGAAGATCCGGATATCCAGGATGGGCTCCAACCATAACGCCACGTTCCTTTGCCATGCGGACTACCTTATCCATCACCATCGGATCGCCTGCATGCCAGCCACATGCTACATTTGCTGTTGTGACATATTTGATGATCTCTTCATCGCCACCAAGCTTATATGCGCCAAAGCTCTCACCCATGTCACTGTTTAAGTCGATACTGTACATGTTGCTACCTTCCTTTCCTTCTTTACTTGTTGAAAGTATAACATGTTAAATAAAAATAATAAAATAGATTATTTTTTCAGAATATATTAATATTTTCTATATTTCTTTTGCAATAAATTTTACTTTTCTTTGATCCGTTCTTTGAAAAGCTGTTGACAAAGATTTTTATATATGATTAAATAGTCATATGAACATTAATTCATATATTCATATAAAAAACAAACGAATCAGCAAGGAGAGTTCATATGGAAGAAAAATTAAAGAAAGATTCCATGAAGTCCGCAGATTCCTGCGGCTGCGGTCACGAGCATGCGCATCACAGCCATGATGAGCATGAAGAACATCACGATCATGAGCACCATCACCATGATGAGCACTGCGTCTGTGGTTGCGAGAATCATGACCATGAAGATCATGAACATGAGCATCATCACCACCATGAGCACTGCGGCTGTGGTTGCGAGGATCACGAGCACGAACATCATGCACATGAGCATCATCATCACCATGACGAGCACTGCGGCTGTGGTTGTGAGGATCATAAACATGAACATCATGAACACGAGCACCTTCACCACCATGACGAGCACTGCGGCTGTGGCTGCGAGGATCATAAACATGAACATCATGAACACGAGCATCCTCATCACCATGACGAGCACTGCGGCTGTGGTTGCGAGGATCATAAACATGAACATCATGAACATGAGCATCATCATCACCATGACGAGCACTGCGGCTGTGGTTGTGAAGATCATAAACATGAACATCATGAACACGAGCACCTTCACCACCATGACGAGCACTGTGGTTGTGGCTGCGGGGATCACGAGCATGAGCACCATGATCACTCCCACAATGCTCTCACCGCAAAGCGTGTCTACATTCTGGAGAACCTCGGCTGCGCTCACTGTGCTTCCAAAATGGAGGAACGGATCCAGGCTCTTGAAGGCGTCGAAAGCGCTACCATTACTTTTGCAACAAAACAGCTTCGCTTAGGGGCTGCAGATCCAGACGCTCTGCTTCCGCAGATCCGCAAGATCTGCACATCCATTGAGTCTGAAGTTAAAGTTGTTCCGAGAAATCCAGCTCCGGCAGCTTCCACTGACACAACAACCAAGACCTATCTTCTGGAGAATCTAGGCTGCGCTCACTGCGCTTCCAAAATGGAGGAACAAATTGCAAACCTTGAAGGCATTTCCGAAGCAACCATCACTTTTGCAACAAAACAGCTTCGCTTAACTGCAAAGAATCCGGATCGATACCTGGATCAGATCCGTAAGATCTGTACATCCATTGAATCCGAAGTTCTTGTAAAAGAAAAGGATCCGAAGCCAAAGGCTCAGTCCCCAAAAACAGTGACTCACACAACCGCTTCCAAGAAGAAATTTTTCTCCAAGGAAAACATAGATATCATCTGTATTATCATCGGTGCAGTACTCTTCGTTGCCGGAGAGATCATGGAACACAAAGGCTTTGGTACCAGTGCCACTCTTCCTGTATTTGTGATCGCATACCTGGCGCTTGGGGGTGTTATCGTTGTAAAAGCTGCCAAAAACATCTCTCACGGACAGATTTTTGACGAAAACTTTCTCATGAGCATTGCAACACTTGCCGCTTTTGCCATCAATGATTCTGCTGAGGCCGTAGGCGTTATGCTCTTTTACCGCATCGGCGAGCTTTTTGAGGAAAAAGCCGTTGAACGAAGCCGCGGGCAGATCATGGATGCCGTAGACCTTCGTCCGGAAGTTGTAAACCTGGTCACAAGCGATGATATCCAGGTAATTCCCTCTGAAGAGGCTCAGATCGGAGACATTCTTCTGGTCCGTCCCGGAGACCGCATCCCTCTTGATGGTATCGTAATTGAGGGAAACAGCCGTATCGACACTTCTCCGATCACAGGAGAGCCTGTACCGGTTGCTGTAAATGAAGGTGATGAGATCACTTCTGGCTGCGTCAACACCTCCGGCCAGCTTAAGATCCGCGTGGAAAAACCTCTGGAAGAATCCATGGTCACTCGTATTCTGGATTCCGTAGAAAACGCGGCAGCAAGCAAACCGAAGATCGACCGCTTTATCACACGTTTTGCCAGGGTTTATACTCCTTGTGTTGTAGGAATCGCAGTGGCAACTGCCATACTCCCATCCCTTGTTACCGGAAACTGGCATTACTGGATCTACACAGCCATTACTTTCCTGGTAATGAGCTGCCCTTGTGCTCTTGTACTTAGTATCCCGCTGGCCTTCTTCTCCGGGATCGGTGCCGGTTCTAAAAAGGGTATCCTTTTCAAGGGTGGCCTTTCCATCGAAGGATTAAGTAAGCTCGGCGCTGTGATCATGGATAAGACCGGTACTATCACAGAGGGTAACTTCCAGCTTCAGAAGGTTGTTGCCACCGGTAAATACACGGAAAATGAACTCCTTTCCATGTGTGCAGGCTGTGAACAGAACTCCACACATCCTATTGCAAACAGCATCGTTGCTGCCGCAAAGGGACGTGAGATCCAATTTGAAAAACCGATCTCCCTGGAAGAAATTTCCGGTCACGGGATCGTTGCGGAAATGCCGGAGGGAAAAGTTCTCTGCGGAAATCGCAAGCTGATGGATAAATTCGGAGTTACAATCGGAGAATTAAAGGAAGCCGCTTACGGTTCTGAAGTATTTATGGCAGTAAACGGAACCTTCGCAGGATATATGCTGATCTCCGATACCATCAAACCTGACGCAAAGGAAGCCATTGCTTCTCTGAAAAAGCTTGGTCTCCACACTGTTATGCTTACCGGAGACTCCGAAGACAGTGCACAGGCTGTAGGAAAAGATGCCGGGATTGATGAGATCTATGCAAAGCTTCTTCCGGAGGATAAGCTCAATGCCCTGAAAAAGGTCCGCCAGGCACATGGAACTGTTATGTTTGTTGGTGACGGTATCAACGACGCTCCTGTTCTTGCAGGTGCTGATGTAGGCGCTGCCATGGGAAGCGGTGCAGATGCTGCCATTGAAGCCGCAGATGCCGTATTTATGAATTCCAATGTAGATGCGATCCCTCAGTCCATCACCATTGCACGAAGCACAAACCGTATTGCATGGCAGAACGTAATATTTGCCCTGGTGATCAAGATCGCAGTTATGATCCTTGGTCTTGCCGGACATGCCAACATGTGGATGGCCGTATTTGCAGACACTGGCGTTGCCATGATCTGCGTGCTGAATTCCATTCGTATCCTGTATAAAAAATAAGATCCGTTCTGCAGGGCAGATATCCTGCAGCGGATCCATACAACTCCCCAGTGATGCAGAAAAGAATTTGACCGGTGCGTTTTTTTCAGCTACAATAGAAGTTAACAGTTTGGAGGATGCGCAAATGAAGAAAACACATATAGATTACCCGATCAATGATGATACACTGTACCGGCTTGCCGACCTGTTCAAGGTTTTCGGTGATCCTACCAGGATCCGTATCCTGTACGTACTTTCTGTAGAAGAGCTCTGTGTTCAGGATATTGCCGATCGTCTTTCCATGACCCAGAGTGCCATTTCACATCAACTCCGGGTACTGAAGCAGATGTCACTGGTCAAATTTCGAAGAGATGGAAAAACCATTTACTACTCCCTGGCAGACAGCCATGTGGCAACCATCATGAATCAGGGACTTGAACACGTTACAGAAGAATAACCCATAAAACACAATGAAAAAAGCCAATCCGCTTCCTAATGGAAGAACAGATTGGCTTTTTTCTATGCCTTACTCGTGCATCATTTGTATTTATCCCTTGCCCTGTGGTGAAGCACCATCGCTCCGTATGCAGGCATCTTCACCTGAAGAATCCCTGCATCTGCAATATATTCTTCCGGCATTTCCGTATAACCCTCTCCAGAAGAAAGCATCAGGCGCTGAAAAGCCGTTGCTTCTTTCCGGCTTACACCGGTCTTCCAGGCTGTTACCCTTATGTCTCTCTCCTGATCCTGATTATTGAGGATCACTATGATCTGTTCAGAATCAGAAAAACGACCATAGCTCAAGCCCTGATGATCGTTCCACAGAAATTCCAGGGACCCCTTTGCAAGAATCGGATATGCCTTGTGTATGCAGATCATACGTTTATGAAAGTCCAGCATCTCCTGGTCTTCTTTTCCCCAGGGATAAGTTCTGCGATTATCCGGATCTGTAAAGCCGCAGACACCGGCTTCATCCCCGTAATATACCGTGGGCGCACCAGGCCATGTCATCTGGATCACAACAGCCTCTCTCATGATAGCAGGATTGATACCTGCAGATGCTGCCTCTGCGCCTGCGTAGGAAAGCCTTCCCACTCTGTGATTGGTTCTTGTCAGAAATCTGGAATGGTCATGGTTTGAAAGCTCATTCATGGCTCCGTAAAGTGCTCCCATATGCAAAGACTGCATATGATGCTTCATCGCCCCGATAAAGGCCTCACTGTTGCCATAAAGGTCCTCCCGGTACTCATCACTGTGCTTCTCCATTCCGGTCAGGAACCACGTTACAGGCTCCATAAAAGCGTCATAGTTCATAACTGTATCCCACTCATCACCGCGAAGCCAGCTTTCCGGATTTCCGTAGTGTTCTGCAAGGATCACTGCATCAGGATTGGCTTCTTTTACTGTCCTCCGGAACGCTTTCCAGAAGTGATGGTTAAAATCATTGCTGTGGCCCAGATCTGCAGCTACATCCAGTCTCCAGCCGTCTACGTTATACGGCGGCGAAACCCATTTTCTGCCTACATCAAGGATCGTCCGGCAAAGTTCCTCAGATTCTTCGTAGTTCAGCTTTGGCAGGGTATCATGGGTCCACCAGCCGTCATAGGTTGGATTATAGGGCCAGCGGTTCTGATCCTGGAAGCAGAAGAAAGAACGATAAGGGCTGTCCGCCGAAACATAGGCTCCCTTTTCGTAGCCTTCCTGATTTTCGTAGATCCGTTCCCTGTCCATCCATTTATTAAAGGATCCGCAATGGTTAAATACCCCATCCAGGATCACTTTCATTCCTCTTCTGTGAATTTCCTCCACAAGCTCCTGAAAAAGCTTATTACTGGCCTCCAAATTCCGTTTATCGGTCACACGGCGGATATACTTAAGGGCATGACTGTTGTCACTGTCTCCGGGACTTAACAGACCATCACAGTCCTCTACGATCCTTCCGATATGCGGATCGATATGATCGTAATCCTGACAGTCATACTTATGGTTGCTGGGAGAGACAAAGATCGGATTCAGATAGATCACATCCACTCCAAGCTCCTGAATATAATCCAGCTTATCCATAACTCCCTGAAGATCGCCGCCATAAAATTCCCGGACACCCATCACAGCCGGAACCTTTTCCCAGTTATCCACTTTTACGGAAGTGTCCCCGATATAGAAATATTCCCCTGTTTCCACATCATTGGAAGGATCTCCGTTACAGAAACGATCTACATAAATCTGATACATCACAGCACCCTTCAGCCACTCAGGCACATGATATCCGGGATAGATCTCAAATTCTGTCCTTTCCTCATGTCTGGTGCTTACACCATTTGTATCATAATAACAGGTAACAAGTCCTGAATGGATCTCAAAGTAATATCGTACAAGATCTTTTCCCATTACGATCTGTGCAGTATAATAATCAAAGCTTCCGGAAGTTTTTTCCCGCTTCATTTCCAGATATTCTCCGTCATGCACAAGACAGACGTTGTCCACGTTATTTCTCTGGGTACGAAAACGGATCGTAACTGTATCACCTTCCCGCGGCTCCACAGGTGTACGGTAATATTCCGTCCCGTCACTGAACATTGCGTCTTTATTTAATACCGGACTCATATTGAGTATATACCGCATCTTCTTTGCAGTCTCCATGCTTTCATATAACATTCTATCTTCCTCATTCCGTTTTTAGTACCATGTTTTAAATATATTATCTTAATTTTTCCATCCCGCAAGCATATATATCTGTTTTCTCAGTATTTCGTCTTTTATTTTTGGGCAGTAAAAAAGGCAGCTGGTTAAGCTGCCTTTTTTGGAGAAGGTATTTCTTCTTATGGGGTGTAGCAAAAACTATATAATGTATTGGGGGGTTTTTACGGTATTTATAGTACCATGTGTCCACCAAAAAGTGTGCACAAAGTTCACAAAATTCAATATTTTTTTTTGTGCATTTTATTCGTTTGTTTTTGCAACCTCTTCTTTTTCTGTTGTAAAAAGTGCTTCAAACTCTTCACGATGTATCTTTTCCTTCTCGAGAAGAAGGGCCGCACAGCTGTGAAGAACGCCGATATTCTCACGGATGATACTCTCTGCGTTCTCATGGCACTCACGGATGATACGGGAAATCTCCCCATCGATCTCTCTTGCCACTTCCTCACTGTAGCCTCTGGTATGTGCCAGATCACGGCCGATAAATACCTCATCGTCATCGTTGCCGTAAGCGATCAGACCAATTTTTTCAGACATACCGTATTTCATTACCATAGAGCGTGCAGTCTCTGTGGCACGTTTGATATCATTGGAAGCACCGGTGGTGATATCTCCGAAGATGATCTCCTCAGCCACACGTCCGCCAAGAAGCGTGGTGATATCCTCCAGCATTTTGTTCTTTGTATTAAACATCTCATCATTATCCGGCAGCGGCATGGTGTAGCCGGCAGCTCCCATTCCCGTAGGGATAATGGAAATGGTGTATACCGGATCCATATGAGGAAGTACATGGAACAGGATCGCATGGCCTGCTTCATGATAAGCTGTGATCTTTTTCTCTTTATCAGAGATGACCTTGCTCTTCTTTTCTGCACCGATCCCGACCTTGATGAATGCTTTCTTGATATCCTTCTGCATGATATAAGGACGGCCCTCTTTTGCAGCATCAATGGCAGCTTCGTTAAGAAGATTCTCCAGATCTGCACCTGTAAATCCTGCGGTTGTCTGGGCAATCTGGCGAAGATCCACATCATCTCCCAGCGGTTTGTCCTTGGCATGGACCATAAGGATCTCTTCTCTGCCCTTGACATCTGGGCGTCCCACATCGACTTTACGGTCAAATCGTCCCGGACGGAGGATCGCAGGATCCAGAATATCCACACGGTTGGTCGCTGCCATTACGATGATTCCTTCATTTACTCCAAAACCATCCATCTCTACAAGAAGCTGGTTCAACGTCTGCTCTCTCTCATCGTGGCCGCCGCCCATACCGGTTCCTCTCTGACGGGCTACCGCATCGATCTCATCAATAAAGATGATGCACGGTGCATGACGCTTGCCCTCTTCAAAAAGATCTCGTACACGGGAAGCACCGACACCGACAAACATCTCCACGAAATCGGATCCGGAAATGGAGAAAAACGGAACTCCGGCCTCTCCTGCAACTGCCTTCGCGAGAAGAGTTTTACCTGTTCCCGGAGGGCCCACAAGGATCACTCCTTTCGGGATCCTGGCACCTACCTTGGTATACTTCTGTGGGGATTTCAGGAAATCCACCACTTCCTCCAGATCCTCCTTCTCCTCCTGAAGACCTGCAACATCCTTGAACGTTACTTTCTTATCATCAGGGGACGACATCCTGGCTCTGCTTTTTCCGAAATTCATCATCTTCGCATTGCTTCCGCCGCCTCCAGACATCTGCCGGTTCATCATCATAAAGAAAAAGAGAAGGATCGCGCCGGTAAGCACTACCGGAAGTACTGTTCCGATCATGGAGCTGTCCTTGGGTACATTGCGGATCGTCGGATCGATATCATGTTCTTCAAGAAGCGCCTCCGCTTCCTTTACATCGGTTACGTAGACTGTCTTCTGACCATCTGAAACAATGTTTGCTGTTACATAACCGGTGGGCACTTCTCTGTTCTGATGGATCACCGCATCCGTCACTTTGTCTTCTTCCAGAGCCTTTTCCAGCTGGCCCATTGTGTAGCTGCCCTGGGTAGATACCTGGTCATTGAGATACAGATATCCTGCAATCAGTGCCACAATAAGCAGAAGGTACAGGCCTATCTTACCTGAATGCTTGCTCACTTGGTTAAATCTCCTTTCAGTCCTGAAGCTCCACTACTCCGATGTAAGGAAGGTTTCTGTATTTCTGGGCATAATCAAGTCCGTATCCTACTACAAACTCGTCCGGAATATTGAAGCAGCAGTAATCTACCTCTACATCTGTCACACGTCTCTCCGGTTTGTCAAGAAGTGTACAGAGTCTGATGCTTGCCGGATGTCTGCCCTTCAGGATACGCAGCAGATAGCTTAAGGTTCTGCCTGAATCAATGATATCCTCTACGATCAGAACATCTTTCCCGTCCAGTGGTTGATCCAGATCCTTGACGATCTTTACAACACCGCTGGATTTCGTATCATCACCGTAACTGGACACAGACATGAAATCCAGTGTTACCGGGCGTGTGATCCTCTTGGCAAGCTCACACATAAAGAAAACGCCGCCTTTCAGAACGCAGATCATGTGTACATCTTTTCCGTCATAATCCTTGTTGATCATATCTGCAACTTCCTGGATACGGGCATCTACCTCTTCTTCACTGAGTAAAACCCTGATTTTTTCGCTCATGCTAAAGCTCCTCCTTGGTAATGTAATTCTAACACTCTCCCTGTAGTGGAAGTGATCTTATACTTCTCGTTCATCCGTCCTCCCGGGATCCAGAGTATCTCAGATCCTACCGCAACAACCGGAAGCCTGTCTCTCATCTCCGCCGGAATCTTCTCATCAATAAAGATCCGGTTCAGCTTCTTTCTTCCGCCTTCACTGTTTACAGTAAGATAATCTCCCTGTCTTCTAGTCCGAACGCATGGACTATTTTTTATTTTATCATAATCAAACCATTTCGTATACTTTTTTTCTTCAATCTTCTGTTTCTTATAAGAAAAAATTTTCGACTCAAAAACTCCGAAAGGACTTTCCAGAATTCCAGGTACCGGAAGCTCCATAGACATTTCTCTGAGACCTGCTGATACTTTTTTTTCAGTGGAAGCAGCATTCTCTCTGTCTGATGCAGAGTTCTTTTTCAGACATACCCCTCTGTACTGTCGTATTACCCGCAGCGATTCCGGAAGGTTGATATAACGACCGTTTTCTTTTTTTTGAAGCGAAAGGACCTGGTCCACATGAAGAGATGTAAAGTCCTTACGTTTTCCTGCCAGTATCTCAAACGCCTCCATCACCGCATATTCCTGAAGGATAGGATCCTGTGCAAAAAATTTTTCATCCAGAAGATAGCCATTTTCTTTCCGGCAGCCTGCCAAAAGCTCCCTTCCCTTTTTCTGAAGATACGAATCTGCCTCTGCCAGAACCCGTGCGGTTTCTGCCATATGCTCCACCGCTTTTGCATTGATCTTCTGTTCCATAGCCGGAAGAATATGGTTACGGATCCGGTTTCTTGTATAGTCATCTGAAAGATTGCTGCTGTCTGTGATATAGGAAATACCTCTCTCTTTCAGATAATTGACGATCTCCTTCCGTTCTAAACACAAAACCGGCCGGATGATCTCACCATTTACCGCCTGTATCCCAGAAAGTCCCCGGATACCGGTTCCCCTTGCCAGATGATGCAGCATAGTCTCTGCCAGATCGTTGCGATTATGTGCCAGCGCAACCCGGAACTGTCCGTTCTTTTTTGACTGTTCTCCGGAAAAACCAAGTCTCTTTTTTTCCTCCTGAAACGCCTGTTTTCGCACGATCCTTCCGGTTTCTTCTTCTCCCAGCTTCCACTTTCCGGAAAGCTCCGGAACCGGATAATGCCTGGACCGGAAAGGGATTCCCCAATCCCGGCAGATTTTTTCCACAAACTGCTCATCCCTGTCCGCCTCCTGGCCCCGGATCCCATGATGGACATGAACCACTTCCATGGAAAAACCGATCTCTTTCTGAAGACTTTTCAAAATATGAAGCATTGCTATGGAATCCGCCCCTCCGGAAACCCCTGCCACAACCATATCCTCTGCTTTCAGCATCCGATTGTCTCTGATATATTTTCTTACACGTGTGATCATTTTTTCTCCTGTAACCAAAAATACTCTATTTTTTCCACAATCCTGCCACAACTACTGTCATATCATCCCTGGCATGATAATCACTGTATCCCAGGACCCTTTCCAGTATTCCCCGTCCCATCTCCCTGGGCTCTTTTTCCCGGACATCCATAATGATCTCCTTCATGGTTTCCTCTTCCCGTTCTGTAGGAAGCGCATCCAGAACTCCATCTGTCATCATGATCAGATAATCTCCATGATAAAGCTTCCTTGAGGCAGTATCAAAATCCAGCTGCTGGACCAAGCCTGCTGCAAGATTTTCCGAAGCAATGGATTCCACCCAGTGATCTCTTTTAATAAATGTGGAAGACGCCCCTGCTTTCAGAAAATCACAGATCCCGGTATAAAGATCCACCGCACAGATATCAACAGTAGAAAACATCCCTTCCCGTCCTTTCAATAGCAGTGCGGAATTCACCATTCTGGCAGCTGTCTCCTGAGAAAAGCCGGATTCCAGAAACTGTTCCAGAAGGCATCGCCGCCGTACATATTACCATGCTCCAG
>ENA-USYV01003261-USYV01003261.1-human-gut-metagenome-genome-assembly--contig:-NODE-3261-length-11648-cov-17.480598_pt1 | contig 11648 bp, 8 predicted proteins | sample MGYA00250066_ERZ773514 | MGnify/ENA primary metagenome ERZ773514 (study PRJEB29103, sample SAMN06112049) | human gut metagenome | biome: human gut; feature: ankylosing spondylitis patient; material... | reverse complement strand
TCCCATGCGGCACGTATATTCCCGCGGGCCATTTCCACATACCCGCGCGTCATGCCGCACAAAGGGCATTCCCGGTGCGGCACGGCCACGGAAGCCGCCAGTGAATTCATCCCGGCAGGACTGACTGTCAGGGCCATGAGGGACGGCGCCAACAACAGGAAGGACAGGATGGCCCATGCAGGCAGCCACACTTTCCTAACGGCAAACGGCATCAAGCTTGTGGGAAGGAAGCTTGAGCTTCCTGCGCGACTCCCGCAGCGTGCATACGAAAGGAAGATCCGGAAAGGCTATGCCGTTGGACTGACAGCAGGCTTCCAGCACCCGCCGATCAAAAGGGGCGTTGTGCGCGACAAGATGCGTAACGCCTTGCAGAAACGACGCCATCTGCGGCCAAAATTCCAAAAACGTGGGGCTGTCCTGCACGTCCTTCCACGTGATGCCGTGGACCCATGTGAACAGGACACGCCGCCTCGGGGGACGGATCAGGCTATACAGCGTGTCGACGACTTCGCCGCCGCGCACTTTCGCCAACCCTACGGCACAGGCGCTGTCCGGCTGATAGTCGGCGGTTTCAAAACCCAGAGCGACATATACGGGGTCGGCCATCGTGTCTTCCCAAAACAAAAAAGGCGGGGAAATCCCCCGCCTTTTCCTAAACTACAGGGTCCTTAATTCACCGATATACAACTTCAACTGCTGAAGCAGTTCCTTGGCCTTTTCGGGATGCTCGCCAGCCAGATTGTTCAGCTGGAACGGATCGGCCCGCCTGGCATAGAGTTCGTCCTGCTCGGGCACCGTCACTTCGGCCCCCTGAACGCACGTCCACATTTCCTCTTTCATTTCCCAAGGCTGCGGACAGACAGATGTTCAAGGACACTATGGAGTCTATCGGTCAGCCATGTATCCCGTCTAAGGTCGTTAATACTGTTGAGGACGCTGTAGACTTCGCTAATCAGCCTGGTATCGGTTATCCTCTTATCATCAGACCTGCTTTTACCCTTGGCGGTACTGGCGGAGGAATCGTTAATGATGAAGAAGAACTGAAAGAGATCACAAGGAATGGTCTTTATCTTTCACCTATCACTCAGGTGCTTGTTGAGAAATGTATCGCAGGCTGGAAAGAGATCGAGTTCGAGGTAATGAGAGACGCTAAGGGCAACGTTATCACTGTTTGCTCAATGGAGAACTTTGACCCTGTTGGTGTTCACACAGGCGACTCTATCGTTATCGCTCCTGCTGTTACGCTGGCCGATAAGGAATATCAGATGCTCCGTTCCGCAGCTTTGAAGATAATCGATACTCTTAAAGTAGAGGGTGGCTGCAACTGTCAGTTCGCTCTTAACCCTGACAGCTTCGAGTATGCTGTTATCGAGGTAAACCCTAGAGTTTCACGTTCTTCCGCACTTGCTTCTAAGGCGACAGGTTATCCTATCGCTAAGGTTGCAGCTCAGATAGCTATCGGATATACTCTTGACGAGATAAAGAATGCTGTAACAGGCAAGACTTATGCTTGCTTTGAGCCTGCACTGGACTATGTTGTTGTTAAGCTCCCTAAGTGGCCTTTCGACAAGTTCGTTTATGCTAAGCGTGAGCTTGGCACACAGATGAAGGCTACAGGTGAAGTTATGGCTATCGGCTCAACTTTTGAGCAGGCTATAATGAAGGCTGTAAGAGGTGCTGAGATAGGTCATGACTGCCTTATCTCACCTAAGATGCTTGATCTTGATGACAAGACTATCCATGACAGACTTTCTGACTGCACAGACGAAAGACTTTTCGTTGTATACGAGGCTCTCAGACGTGGAGTTTCTGTTGATGAGATACACAGCATCACTAAGATAGACGAGTGGTTCCTCTACAAGCTTTGCAAGCTTATTGACATGGAAAAGACACTCAAGAATGACTTCAATGAGGAAACTTATCTTGAAGCTAAGAAGATAGGCTATACTGATAAGGTCATCGAGAAGATAACAGGCAAGAAGATAGAAAAGCCTGTTCATGCTGTATTTAAAATGGTTGATACCTGTGCGGCTGAGTTTGCGGCTATGACACCTTACTTCTACTCAACATATGACAACGAGGACGAGGCAAGCGAGTTCATTGCAAACAGAGGTCATGACAGAAAGACTGTTATAGTATTCGGTTCAGGTCCTATCAGAATAGGTCAGGGTATCGAGTTCGACTATGCGTCAGTTCACTGCGTATGGGCTTTGAAAGAAAAGGGATATGACGTTGTTATCGTAAACAACAACCCTGAGACAGTTTCAACTGACTTTGATACTGCTGACAGACTTTATTTCGAGCCTCTTACTGACGAGGACGTTATGAACATCATCAGAGTTGAGAAGCCTGTTGGAGTTGTTGTGGCATTCGGCGGACAGACTGCTATCAAGCTCACAAAGCACATGGCTGAACATGGTGTAAACATTCTTGGTACTCCTCCTGACGCTATCGACGCTGCTGAGGACAGAGAGAGATTTGACGAGCTGCTTGAACAGCTTAAAATAAAGAGACCTCAGGGCTTTACGGTCATGACTTGTGACGAGGCTCTTGAAGTTGCAAACAAGATACACTATCCTGTTCTTATGAGACCTTCTTACGTTCTTGGCGGACAGAACATGATAATCGCATTCAATGATGATGATATCAAGGAATACATGGCTATCATTCTCGACCAGGGAATCGAGAACCCTGTACTTATAGACAAGTATCTTATGGGTACTGAGCTTGAGATAGACGCTATCTGTGACGGCGAGGATATTCTTATCCCTGGTATCATGGAGCATATCGAGAGAACAGGTATCCACTCAGGCGACTCTATTGCGGTTTATCCTGCATGGAACGTTTCTGACAGCTTGATAAACAGAATTATCGAGTGTTCAAAGAAGCTTGCTATCGCACTTAACACAAAGGGTCTTGTAAACATTCAGTATATTGCATACCATGATGAGATATATGTTATCGAGGTAAACCCACGTTCTTCAAGAACTATCCCTTATATTTCTAAGGTAACGGGCGTTCCTATGGTAGACCTTGCAACTAAGTGTATGCTGGGCGAGAAGCTGAAAGACATGGGCTACGGCACTGGTCTTTACAGAAATTCACCATATGTTGCCGTTAAAGTTCCTGTATTCTCATTCGAGAAGCTTATCGGTGTTGACAACCACCTTGGACCTGAGATGAAGTCAACAGGTGAGGTACTTGCAGTTTCTAATTCCCTCGAGGAGTCACTGTATAAGGGCCTTACTGCTGCTGGCTACAAGCTTGGCAAGAAGGGCGGAGTATTCATCACTGTCAGAGATTCTGACAAGGGCGAGATACCACAGACGGCTAAGATGTTTGCTGACCTTGGATTTAAGATATACGCTACAAACGGAACTGCTAAGGTGCTTCACGAGCATGGCATTGACGCTGAGGTAGTGGCTAAGATACACGAGAACGAGGACAACAACACTCTTACACTTATCGAGAGCGGAAAGATAGCTTACGTTATCTCTACTTCTTCAAAGGGAAGGATACCTACCAGAGATTCTGTTAAGATAAGAAGAAAGACAGTTGAGTGGAACATTCCTTGTCTGACTTCTATCGACACTGCAAACGCTATTGCGGCATCTATCAGAAGTAAATACACTGAGTCAACTACTGAGATAGTTGATATCAACAACATGAGAACTGAAAAGCAGACATTTGAGTTCACAAAGATGCAGGGCTGCGGCAATGACTACATCTACTTCAACTGCTTTGACCAGAGAATAGACAATCCTGAGGGTCTGGCACTCAATCTGTCTGACAGACACTTCGGTATCGGCGGCGACGGTGTTATCCTTATCTGCCGTTCAAAGGTCGCAGACGCTAAGATGAGAATGTTCAATCTTGACGGTTCTGAGGGCAAGATGTGCGGAAACGGTATCAGATGCGTTGCTAAGTTCATGAGAGATAACGGCATTGTTGACAAGGACGAAATGACTATCGAAACACTTTCGGGTATCATGACAGTTTCACTTATCCGTCACTACGGTGAGGTAAGCGGTGCTACTGTAAACATGGGCAAGGCTATTCTTGCTCCTCACCTTGTTCCTGTTGAACTTGAGCCTGACGAGAACGGCAGGGTAGTTGACAGAAAGGTGAACATTGCAGGAAATGACTACAACATCACCTGCGTTTCAATGGGCAACCCACACGCCGTTGTATTCATGAACAATGTTGACAGCCTTGACATTGACAAGGTAGGTCCTGAGTTCGAGCATGACAAGATATTCCCTGAGAGAGTGAACGCTGAGTTCATCAAGGTGATCGATGACCACACACTCAAGATGAGAGTATGGGAGAGAGGCTCCGGCGAGACTTGGGCTTGCGGCACCGGTGCTTGTGCAGCAGCAGTTGCGGCTGTTCTTAACGGATTCTGCAAAAAGGACGAGGAAATATCTGTTATACTTAAGGGAGGCACTCTTAAGATAAGATACACAGACGAGGCTGTATATCTTACAGGCGACGCTGTAACAGTATTCTCAGGTCACATCGTAATGTAAATTTCGCAGCGGACACTGCGTTAAAAAAGCGGCAGCCGCAGAGCGTTTTGAATGTGCTTTGCGGCTGTGTGCGTTTTATAAGTTTGACCCGTGAAACTTCGGGTCGCAAAAATGAAAAGGAGTTGGAATTATGCCAAGTATAAACGAAAATTTTCTCAAGCTGGAAAAGAATTATCTTTTTATAAACATTGCCAAGAAGGTAAAGGCTTTCACTGAGGCTCACCCTGAGGCTGACATCATCAGAATGGGTATCGGCGACGTTACTCAGCCTATCGCAAAGTGCGTTGTTGAGGCAATGAAAAAGGGCGCTGACGAAATGGGCGTCAAGGAAACATTCAAGGGCTATGAGGACAGCGGTGCAGGATATGACTTCCTGAAAGAGGCTGTTGCAGGCTACTACAAGAGCTTCGGTGTTGATATTCCTGCTGACGACATCAGGATAAACGACGGTGCAAAGTCTGACTGCGGAAACATTGTTGACATTTTCGGTGACGACAATGTAGTGCTTATCACAGACCCTGCATATCCTGTATATGTTGACACGAACCTTATGAACGGCAGAAAGGTAATTTATGCTGATTCAAACGAGGAGAACAACTTTGCGGCTATGCCTGACGAGAACGTAAAGTGCGACATTATTTATCTTTGCTCACCTAACAATCCGACAGGTTCTGTTTACACTAAGGAGCAGCTTAAAGTTTGGATAGACTATGCAAAGAAGAACAACGCTATCATCATTTACGATTCTGCATACGAGGCATTCATTACAGAAAAGGACGTACCAAGAAGTATTTTTGCTGTTGAGGGTGCAAAGGAATGTGCTATCGAGATGTGCTCACTTTCAAAGACAGCAGGCTTCACAGGAATGAGATGCGGATATACAGTTATCCCACACGAGCTTGTTGTTAAGGCATCTGACGGCAGTGAAGTATCTATCGCTCAGCTTTGGGGCAGACGTGAAGGCTCAAAGTTCAATGGTGTATCATATCCTGTTCAGTGTGCTGCTGCGGCTGTATTCACTGAGGCGGGTCAGAAACAGACAAGAGCAAACATTGAATACTATCAGAACAACGCAAAGGTAATGGCTTCCACACTTGACGAGCTTGGTATCAAGTACACAGGCGGCAAGAACTCGCCATACATTTGGCTGAAATGCCCTAACAACATGGGCTCATGGGAGTTCTTTGATTATCTTCTTGAGAATGCAAATGTTGTTGGCACACCTGGCGCAGGTTTTGGCAAGAACGGCGAAGGCTGGTTCAGACTTACTGCTTTTGGTGACAAGGACAGAACTGTTGAGGCTATGGAGAGAATAAAGAAGCTGCTTTCTAAGTAGTGAGGAGTTAGGAGTGAGGAATTATTCTTGCTTTTACTCTGATATTCTCGGATAGGTTTCATATGATTTTAAAAGGGCGGTTTTGACCGCTCTTTTTTTGTTCGCAAATTCTACCGCCGCAAAATCGCTTCGCTCTTTGCGGGGTGTGGTTGTAAAATGAGATAGTAAAAGCGGTGCAGAGTTTTTTACTCCGACACCGCTTTGTTATTTGCTTTAGTTTGTGTTTCTTCTACTTGGTAGTGGCTCTTTGCTAGGTTTGGCTATGCAACTCCTCACTTAGCCTACACCTTTATTCTCCGATACTCTCCCGGAGTCATATTTTCATACCGTTTGAACACCACGGAGAAATAAGATCCGTCCTGAAAGCCGGTTTCATCTGATATCTCGCCTATGGTCTTGTTGGAATACACAAGCAGATCCTTTGCGTGCTGTACCCTTACTTGCGCAAGATACTCCATAGGTCTGAGCTGAAAATTTTTCTTGAAAAGTCTGCATAAGTGCTGCTCGGATACTCCTGCGATTTTTGCAAGCTCGTTAAGCTTTATTTGCTCCGGATAATGCTCTTCAATATACTGCAATACGTCTGCCAAGGCAACAGATTGTGCGGTATAAAATGACGAAAGCCTGTTATCAGCTATTTTACGATATTCTATAAGAAAGTCGTAAAGCTGTGCTGAAGCGTAATGATTGCCATAAAGCTTATCACTTTTCAGAGTATAATAGATGCGTGTTATGATACGGCGCAATCTGTCCATATCTACACCTTGAATGGCGGTGAACTTATTAAGCTTCCACTGCTCCAAGAGGGGAATGACCTGTGAGCCGGAAAAGGCTATCCAATCCAGATACCACGCATCGCTTAGCGCATGATACTCATGTGGACAGAATGGGGGGATATAGAAAACAGTATCGGGCGGTATTTTTGTGGTTTCTCCGTTTATTATGACCTCGCCCTCCCCTGAGCGTGACAAAAATATTTGTGGGTACTCGTAGCCATCTGCACGTTTTATTGGAAACTGCCAGCTTTCAAGTCCCAGACCTACCACATAAAAGGGCAGGTTTTTTTCGTCGCCTATGACGGGATATATCTGTTTGTACATTATTTTGCACCCCCAATTTACATATCTTTATAATACCACTGGGTTTGGGGTTTGTCAAGATAAAACTATTCTTTTGCTGAGCTTTTAAAGAAAAGCGAAAAGATAAAGGCGAATGTCATGGCTGCAGTTATGCCTGCGGCGGAGGCGGTAAGTCCCCCTGTGAAAATGCCTAGGAAGCCTATTTTATCTATTTGTTCACGGACACCGTTATAGAGAAGATAGCCGAAGCCCGTGAGAGGGACAGTTGCGCCACAGCCTGCGAGGTCTATAAGTGGCTTATAAAGTCCCAGCGCACCCAGAAGCACGCCGCCTGTGACGTATGCCACCAGTATTCGTGCGGGGGTCAGTTTTGTGAAGTCCATAAGCACCTGTCCTATGGCACAAAAAAGACCTCCTATAAGAAAAGCCCATAGATAGTCCATTAGTTTGCTCCTTTCGTATCTTTTTCCCCTGACAGCCATACGAGATGTGATATAGATGGGATAGATTCCCCTTGCTGGTTTACTGTCGGCGACATTAGCGCACCCGTGGCAGCAAAGAGGATATTTTTTATTTCACCTGCACGGAGCTTCGGGAGAAAATAGCCGCACAGAACGCTTCCTGCACACCCACAGCCGCTTCCCCCTGCGTGGATATCCTGCTCGTCAAAGTCATAGAGCATCATGCCGCAATCTTTATGATTGTCACGGATATTTATATTTTCACGCTCGAAAAGCTCACAGAGAATACGGCTTCCAACTTTGCCAAGGTCGCCTGTGACGATATAATCGAAGTCGGATGGGGTCATGCCTGTGTCGGTGAAAAATGTGCTAATTGTGGAAAAGGCTGCAGGAGCCATGGCTGCACCCATGTTGTTGGCGTCGCTCACGCCCAAGTCAACTATTTTTCCGATAGTACAGCCCCTGATGTAGGGGGGCTTGTCCGAGGGGGCAACCACCAATGAGCCTGAGGCTGTGGCTGTCCACTGAGATGTGGGGCATTGGCGTGGGGCCGCAGGCGAGAATACCCGTACAAGGCTTTTCCTTCACCGCAATCCGCTCTCTGAGCAGATCTGTCACAAGCCCATGAAAGCCGAGCGACCCATCATCCGTTGCGATTTGCACATTGGCACAGGCCAGTGCAAAATCACGGGCCAGGATGCAGGCATCTGCATTCCGAAAGCCGAGAATCGCCTCGGTTTGCCCCGGCAATGTCTGCGCGACGCTTAGCAGCGGAGGCGTTCCAATGCCTCCGCCTATGAGAATAATCCCCTCCCCACTCTCCGGCAGAGAAAACCCGTTGCCCAAAGGCCCCAACAAATCGACAGCGTCGCCCATCTGCCGTTCAGAAAGCCAGGCAGTCCCCTTTCCACGCACCTCAAAAACGATGCGCAGAGCACCAATATTGCGGTCAATCTCACAAATGGAAATTGGCCTACGCAACGGCTGTTCGCCGCAGCGGATGTGGAGGAATTGGCCCGGCACGGCCGACTCAGCAAGTTCCGGCGCAAAGAGCAGGATATCAAAGGCCGCCTTGCTTAGACGGCGGATCGAGGCAATCCGCCCTTCTATCTGTAAGTATCCCATCTATTTCATCATCCTTTTCTCGGAAAACTGTAGCGAAGGGGCTCAGGCGAGATCAATCAGCTCAATATCCTCCAACGTGCGTTTATTGGAGAGGCAGCGCGTCAGCGCAAAAGCCAATCAGCATCAGTATCATTTCTGGCGCAATCATCAGATAAGAAATCAGAGTCTCCCGTTTTATACGTTTATGCTTTTTTCCCACATTAACTCAAACCTCCTGTATCTTGTCCTGCTGTTATTCACAGCAGGACAAAAATCAAATATCTAGTTGCCTGCAATGTCTGCTTTTCCTGTTATTTCAGCCGCCAAATCTTGCTCCGTTTGCTTCCTGATATTTCAGCATACTTTCCTGTGCAATATCTGCCGCTTCTTTTGCACTCATATTGTAAAGTGCATCCTGAATCATGGTAGATACAATTTCTTTTGCTTCTCCGGATAATGCAATTTCAGGTTTTGCTGTCTGTAATACCTCATCAGAAAATACTATGGCATTTGGATTGCTCTGATATACCTCCGCACCTGCCTCAATGACAGAGTTTCTCATACAATATGAAAACTTGGCTTTTGTATCAAATTCCGTCACATGATCTACATTCAGCCACATCCATGAAATAAAATCTTTGGCTCCTGCTATCTTTTCCTCACTGCTTTGATTACTTACCAGTACGTTCCACCCACCTGCAACACTGGCTGTATCACCTCCTGCCGTTGCTGCTGGTAATGGCACAACACCATACTTTTCTGAATCCACACGAAGAACCGACCAACTGCCGTTAATCTGCATTGCTGTCTCTCCATTTGTCAGAATTGAAATATCTGAAACAGATCTTCCAGGTGTCTCATTACAGTCTCCGGAATCCAGAAGATCCTTCCATAACTGCAATGCATTTACAACTTCTTCAGAATTTAAATTCGCCATACCATCCGATGTAAACAGGCTTCCACCCTGCATCCACACAAAAGGATAGAAGGTAAAGCACTGCCAATCACCCTTATCAACTTCAAAGGTAAATCCGGCATAATCAGCTGTATTCAGCTTTGCTGCCGCATCTTTGAGTTCCGCCCACGTTGTCGGTGGATCAATGTCATTCTGCTCTAGTATTTCTTTATTGTAGTATAATGCCACCAGATCACTGTCTAACGGAATTCCATAAATTTTCCCATCTCTCGACACCCGGTCAAATGCTGCATCTGTAAAATCATTTCTTATTTCATCGGTAATAATATCATCCAGTGGTTCACATACACCTGCATCAAGGTACTGGTTAATGATTGCCGGACTACACTCAAAGATATCCGGAGCTTCATTGGTAGCAAATGCAGTGGCCAGCTTTGTAGTCGTATACTCTTCATACGGAATAGCCAGAAACGTACAACCTCATTTTCAGTTTTAAATTTTCCTATACTAATAAAAGTTTGCGTATGTCCCACTTTAGGAAAACCTATTATTGCACTGCTCATAGGCTCCCCGAACTTTCCACTTCCATTTGCCTTTGGAAAAAACAATTTATACGCATCCAAATTCTCATGTTTTACTATGTAATCTTTTAATATCCACATATTTATGCGAGACTTTTCTTTACGTCCACTAATTTCCACATATTCCTTTCCATCCGTTGGTTTATCCTCAAAAAATACGATCTGCGATAACTTATCAAAAATATTAGATGTTAAGTCTCTTTCATGTCCCTTACTAATCAACGGAACTTTTTTTCCATTAACATTCATTGTTTTTTCCAATATTTCTGGATGTTCTTCATACATAAGATTTGTAAACTTGTAGCTCTCTGGTGAATAGACTATATCCGAAATGGCCCGCTCCATTTTTTCTCTCACTTTAACAAGTATATTATTTAATACCGGATATTGAGTAAATGTATCTATCGCACCAAATATTTTACTCTTATCCCGGTATGTAACAGCAACACCACCCTTAATATCTGTGTTTGAAAAAACTTTACTGCTATCTTGCTCATAATATTCCACCTTCAAGTGCTCGTCTTCCAACATTTTTTCATTCCATACTTTTGGTGTTTTTCCTGCATCAAATAAAAATCTTGCTGGTGTAATCAATTCCACCTTTTCAGCAATTTCATATGCTGCATCCATAAAACAATTATATATTGGATTATCAGATGTTCCTTCTTGTGTTTCCTGATATGGTGGATTTCCAATTACATAATCAAATTTCATCTCATCTACCTTCCTTCATGCTTTTGTACGTCAGCGACTTATCGCTGCGCCAGTCATAGATCCGGCAGTACACTTCTTCCGGGTCTTCTATATCCTGCTTTCTCGGCTCATCTGCTACCACAAAGTCAAATAGACTAAATTGATGATATTCCTCTTTGGGCTTTCCAAAGGGAATCGTCCCGGATATTCCATCCATCTGCCACAGGTTCCAGACAATAACATTCACAATCTTTCGCAGTTCTACATCTGTTGGAACTCTCCCCCACCTGTCCTGCATATAGTCCACAAAAGTTATGAGCAAATTGATTCTTGCAATCAGAAGGCTGTCTCCTTGAAATTCATAACCATACACACTCTGATATGCTCGAAGCACCCATTTGAACCATTCAGTTGCACTGTCTGTATTTTCATTTACCACACGCAGTTTTCTGTCTAAAATTCCTATCCGCTGCCTAATCTCAAGCAGTTCTCCGGTAGCTGCATCATAGCGTGATACAATGTAGGGAGCTTCACCGCAGGTAATCTCAAGCCTTTTGGAATCGACATATTTTTTCCATCCATCCGCTGTGTCAAACTCCACTTTTTCTGTGTTTACCAGCCAACCCTGCTCACATTCAACATTAAAAACATCTTTTCTTCCAAACCACTCCTCATCGCAATGGTTATTCATTTTGTTGCATATCCACGATGGCGTAAACACCTCTGCTTTGGCTCTGGTACGTTCCTGCTGTTGTTCCTTATTCTTTAGCACCCTCGGCTGTATCTCATATTGCGTAAATCCCTTTAAGATTTCTTCTGTCATCTGCTCAGTTTCCTTGATTGGAGTACCTTTGGAACTATATACCGATGTCGCAAATATAATATTTTTCTTTGTTGTCTTATCCTTCAGCAATGCTTTAAGATTTTCACTGACCGGATAAGTATTCAG
>ENA-USYV01003258-USYV01003258.1-human-gut-metagenome-genome-assembly--contig:-NODE-3258-length-11650-cov-8.488897_pt1 | contig 11650 bp, 10 predicted proteins | sample MGYA00250066_ERZ773514 | MGnify/ENA primary metagenome ERZ773514 (study PRJEB29103, sample SAMN06112049) | human gut metagenome | biome: human gut; feature: ankylosing spondylitis patient; material... | reverse complement strand
GCTTCATTAAAAATAGCCTCCTTATGATTTCAAAGCGCCTATAGACGCCGGCGTGTATATAAATATGCAGACACGCGCCTCATTTTTGCTCATTATATCATGTATTTGGCATTTGTAAAAGCTTTTTTTCTCAAAAACCGTTAAATTCCTGTCCATTTCTGTATTTTACCCCAGCATACCGCCCAGTGTCCCCCCGGCCACACACAATACCATTGTGGTCCAGAAGGAATTGCCCAATGCAGTTTCCGGCGTTTTGATCAATACGGATACCACCGCCAGTATCACGAAATATGCTGCCCCTAGCAGTGCTCCCCAAAGAAACTTCTGCGTCTCCATCTTTTTTCCTGCCAAAAATCCCGCCGTAAAGGTAGTTACGACATAAATAGCAGAGATTGCAATGGTCACCATTCCTTCCGTCAGATGCAATTTATACAATAAAAGTGCCAACAGACATAAAAGCAACAGTGTCAGCACATAGGATGCCAGCAGACATTTTGCCAGTGCAAGCACCGGAACCCCTTCTTTTCTCTCTACTCTTTTTTCCATGTTGCTCCTCCTTTTTACCTATGTAAAATGTATATTCAAATCATTCGGAAAACTTGACAACTATTCCTGTCCTATTGTATATTGTTGCTTAATAACTTATAAATGGGGCTTATGCCTACTACTATTATTTAAGAAGGAGTGAACTTTTTTGGATACCTCTGGTGTCATACAACTTGTTTCTATCGTAATTCTGATTTTTCTATCCGGCTTTTTCTCTTCTGCCGAGACAGCGCTGTCCACGGTCAATCGTGTACGAATGCGTACCCTGGAAGAGGAAGGCAGCAAGCGTGCTGCACGCGTCAACAAAGTCCTGGACAATTACAGTAAAATGATCAGTACCATTCTGATCGGCAACAATATTGTCAATCTGACTGCATCTTCCCTGGCAACAACATTAGCTATGCGAATCAATCTGGCTGTAGGTATCGCAACCGGTGTTCTGACCATTGTCGTGCTGCTCTGCGGCGAAATCGTACCCAAGACCTGGGCAATACTGTATTCTGAGAAGCTGGCCCTGACATATTGCAATGTAATCTATTTTCTGATGCAGGTGCTCACGCCGGTCATCTTCATTGTGGATCTGCTGTCCCACGGTATCATGAAGCTGTTACATATCGATCCCAACAAAAAAGCCAGCACCATGACTGAAAGCGAGCTGAAAACCTACGTGGACGTCAGTCATGAGGACGGTGTCATCGAATCCGAGGAACGCAAGCTGATCTACAATGTGTTCGATTTTTCCGATGCCCACGCCAAGGATATCATGATTCCACGCATCAATATGGTAACGGTCAGTCTGGATGCTACTTATGACGATGTTCTGGCAGTTTTCCGGGATTCCATGTATACCAGGCTTCCGGTCTATGAGGATGACAAGGACAATATTATCGGTCTGATCAATATCAAGGACTTTATCCTGACGGAGGATCAGAGTGCTTTCCATGTGGGAAACATTTTGCGTGATGCTTACTATACTTACGAGTACAAGAAAATCGCAGACCTCATGTATGAGATGCGGGAAAAGACCACCAATGTCTCTTTCGTATTAAATGAATACGGTGCTACCGTTGGTATGATCACTCTGGAGGATCTGTTGGAAGAGATCGTCGGTGAGATCCGTGACGAATACGATGAGGACGAGGAAGAACTGATCCAGAAGATGTCAGAAGATACTTATCTGGTGGAAGGCAGCATGAAGCTGGATGACATCAACGACGTTCTTGGAACAAATCTGACCAGTGAAGATTATGACTCCATCGGCGGTCTGATCATCGACTGTCTGGATCGTCTGCCGGAGGATGGTGAGGAAGTTACCCTGGAGAACGGTATTCACTTGAAGGTACAGGGTATCGACCAGAACCGTATCATCAAGGTACTGATGACGATTCCAGAACCCAACGAAGAACATGTGGAACACAGTTCCGAGACCTCTGAGAATCACGAATAACTCTGACGGTTCCGCAGTCCCTGAGGCACACGGACAGTCCTGGCACTCCCGCAGCTTTTGAGATCCACGAACCGCACCGGCACTTCCGCTCTTTTGAGGTCCACGAACTGCACCGGCACTCCCGCAGCTTTTGAGATCCACGAACCGCACCGGCACTTCCGCTCTTTTGTGAATTATGAATGGGAATAACGAAAGGAATACAAATGTCACAGGATAAAAATACACAAAACAAGAAAACAAAAATGCCTTCCAAACAGATCTTCGCGATCATTGGAATTATTCTGCTGGTGCTTTTATATGTCGTGACGCTTTTTGCGGCGATCTTCGACAGCTCCGCCAGCCACGCGCTATTCGCCACCTGCCTGCTAGCCACCGTGGCCATCCCTCTTCTCATCTGGATCTACACCTGGATGTTTGGAAAGCTGACAAACCGCTCCACCTTCGCAGACTTCCATCCGGAAGAAAAGGAGAACGAAAATAAATAGCAAGTTAGTTTGGTATAAAAAGCCCCAAAACAACGAATTCCGTACAAAAAAGTTCCGAAATCAGGATTTTTTGTACGGAATTTCTTTATTTTGCTTGTGTAGCGAAAATAGAGACTTTTTACATAGCAAAATCTTATGTTTTTGTATTTTTTTCGTAGAAATTGGCGTTTTTAATACAAACAGAACTCCCGAAGTGGCAGAAAGCCCTCAGGCAGATGTCTGTCGGAGAGTGTTGATATTTTCTTAACCTGTGGTAAAAAGTCAGGGTGGAGCAAACACGATGTTTGCGACAGGCGGTCGGCGACATGGATGTCGCCTGGAGCCGTGCCCGTTTGGATGAGAAATACTTGATCCACGGGTTTAGAAAATTCACACTCGGAGACCGATATCTGCCTGAGGGCTTTCTGCCACTTCGGGAGTTCGTCCGGTCTAAGGCTTCCTCCGCTACGAACCATTTAGCAGTCCACGCCGAGCTTACGCAGTTCCTCTTCCGCCTGCTCTTTGGTCAGGAAGTGGATGCCGTGGATACCCTGTTCTTCGGCCGCCTTCACATTCACCAGCGTATCATCCAGGAAAACGCTCTCATCTGCCTTTAATCCATAGCGTTTCAGAAGCAGCTGGTAGATCTCCGGTTCGGGCTTGATCAGCTGATCCTTGTAGGACAGGATGCCACCTTCCATCTCCGGCAGGAAATTCAACGCTTCCGCACATTCTGTCTCTGCCTTGTGTGAGAAGTTGGACAGATAATACACATGGTATCCCTTTGCTTTCAGTTCCTGTAACCAGGGAATAGCGTAAGCTCTGGGGGTTACCATGCCAGCGATATTCTCGAACGCCTGATGCAGTTCTTTCTCCAGTTCCGGTGCATCCTTTACAAATGCAGCCAGAACCTGCTCGTCCGTCCAGGCACCGCGGTCATACTCTGCCCACAGCGGATGCATAATAGATGCCTTTGCGATTTTTTTGATCATTTCCGCATCAAATCCCTTGTCCGCCAGAAATCCCTCCCAGCGATAGTCTGTCAACACATTGCCAATGTCAAAAATTATATTGCGTATCATAACTCTTCTCTCCTATTCGTTTTACTAGTCAAAGCAGTTCCGTTTCCGCCGGTATATCCTCTTTTTGCCGTCACTTTTATATCTTCGCTTCTTCCTGTCTGTCCAGCTCCATGATCTCCAACAGTTTCTCCGCAGCCGGAGCCATAGGCATCTTCGTGTTCCTAACGACACAGAATTGACGCTTCGGTATTATTTTATTGAATCTAAGTTCGAAAAGCAAGCCGGATTCCACATAATCTCTGGCAAAATCCCGCATCACACAGCCAACACCCAGATTTCGTCTCACAAACTGTACGATCATATCGCTGGTGGCCAGTTCGAACTCCGGCTGCACATATACCCCGTTTCCCGCCAGAAATTCATCCATGTAGCTGCGGCTGCTGGTATTTTTCTCCAGGAAAATAAGAGGCAGACTTTCCAGTTTCTGAAAATCCAGCGTCCGGTTCTTGTAGCTGAAAAATCTTCTTCCCGCCACGAAGACATCCTCAATCTCCCGCACCGGTATCATCTGAATATCAGGTCTCTCCGGAAACGGCGTACTGACAATTCCGAAGTCAATGTGTCCCTCTCTTAAATAATTCAATGTCTCCGGTGTCGGCGCATTGGTGACGATCACCTTGATCCCGGGGTACTGTTCATGGAACTTTTCCAGATAGGGAAGCAGATAAAACTGCAATGTCATATCGCTGGCACCGATGCGGACTTCTCCCAGTTCCATATTCTGCATCTGGTGAACCTTCTTCACACCCATTTCGATCTGTTCGTACCCTTTTGCCACATAGGAATACAACAGTTCTCCCTCACTGGTCAGCCGTACTCCCTTGGCCGCCCGGTGGAACAGGGCGGCATCCAGGGTATTTTCCAGCTGCTTGATGGCCTGACTGACCGCCGGCTGTGAAATTGACAGTTCCCCGGCCGCTTTGGTCACACTCCCACATTTTGCCACATAATAAAATACTTTATACGCTTCCAGATTATTGATCATATCTCGCTGTCTCCATCTCAAAATTACTATCAGACACTGGTTTTTGTTCCTTCACAGTAAAAATCTGTAACTATTCAGAGCCATGCAAAACTGCGTTCTGCGAATGCTTGCATTCAGCCAGATACTGTGTAATCAAAATTCCTGCCGGATTCATCGTATACTAAAAAGGACACGGGCTGATCTCATACCAGCACCATGCCCTTTCCATTCTCATTCACATTTTACAGATGTTTTTTCCATCAAAGATTATCCTATCTCTCCGCATTTGACAGCATTTATTTCTTCAAAGGGCTCTCACGATAGATGATATCTTCCCTTCCCGGGCCGTTGCTGACCATGGTGATAGGGAATCCGATCTGCTCCTCAATGAATTCCACATACTTTCTGCAGTTCTCCGGCAGTTCATCGAAGTTGCGGATACCGCGGATATCGCACTTCCAGCCAGGGAGCTTTTTCAGTACGGGCTTTGCCTTTTCCAGCTTGTAGGTAACAGGGAAATCAGTGGTAACTTCACCGTCGATCTCATACCCTACACATACAGGAATCTCATCCAGATATCCCAGTGCATCCAGTACGGTAAATGCCACATCGGTAGCGCCCTGCAGACGACAGCCGTACTTGGTGGCAACACAGTCGAACCATCCCATACGTCTGGGACGTCCGGTAGTTGCACCGAACTCACCACCGTCTCCGCCGCGGTGACGCAATTCATCTGCTTCGTCACCGAAGATCTCAGATACGAAAGCACCTGCTCCTACGGAAGAGGAATATGCCTTACTTACGGTAACGATCTGCTTGATCTCATAAGGAGGGATACCTGCACCGATGGCGCCGTAAGCTGCCAACGTGGAGGAAGAAGTTACCATGGGGTAAATTCCGTGATCCGGATCCTTCATGGTTCCTAACTGGCCCTCTAACAGAATGGTCTTGCCCTCTTTCAGTGCCTTATCTAAGAATGCGGATACATCGCATACAAAAGGTGCGATCATATCGCGATACTCATGCAGGGTATTTAACAGCTCTGCGGGATCGATCATGGGCTTGTGATACAGATGCTCTAAGATGACATTCTTCATCTCACTGACACGCTGTACTTTTTCCTGCAGCAGTTCTTCATCAAACAGCTCACTTACCTGGAAACCGATCTTCGCATACTTATCAGAATAGAAAGGTGCGATACCGGACTTGGTAGATCCGAAGGACTTACCGCCCAGTCTCTCCTCTTCATACTGATCAAATAAAATATGGTAAGGCATTACCATCTGTGCACGATCAGACACCAGAATCTTGGGCATGGGAACATTTCTGTCTGTGATAGACTTGATCTCTTTCATCAGGATCGGAATGTTTAATGCCACACCGTTACCAATCACGCTGGTGGTATGATTGTAAAATACACCGGAAGGAAGGGTGTGCAGAGCAAATTTACCATAATTGTTCACGATGGTATGTCCTGCATTCGCGCCGCCCTGAAAACGTACGATAATGTCCGCTTTCTCTGCCAGCATATCTGTGATCTTTCCTTTTCCTTCGTCGCCCCAGTTGGCTCCTACAACTGCCTTTACCATGTTTTCCTCCATTCTTTACCACAGTTTCTGTGATAAATCTACATCCAATATCTTGTTCCGGGTGATCCAAAGAAACTCCTGCTTCTCTTTCTCACACCGTTTTACAGTATACAACACTTTGTGGTATAAGTAAAATCAATATTTATTATATTTTATATAACCTACATCTATATTCAAAACGCGTAGCGTTTTGCCATGCGAAACTTAGAACTTCTTCACGAAAGAGCCTATGCTCTGAGTGATTAGAAGTTCTTTTCGCATTATTCTCTGCCGTCCCAACAGTAGGTGCACAGCTTCTCTCTGCCGATGCCCACGGACTCAATCATATCATCCAATCTCTGAAACTGCAATGTGGTGAACTTCAGCTGTTTGCAGATCCGTCCTACCATCTCCTCGTATTCCGGAGTATCGGGATTCACATAGTTCTTCAGATCGATTTCTCTGCCCTCCTGCTCAATCTCCTTGATCACACGGCGGGTGATCAGATCCATCTCGGAAGAAGATCTGGAAAAGTTCAGGTACTTGCAGCCATATAACAGAGGCGGACAGGCCGGACGGATATGTACTTCCTTTGCACCGCTCTGGTACAGGAATTCCGTGGTCTCTCTTAACTGTGTGCCGCGGACAATAGAATCGTCGATCAACAACAGACTCTGATCCTGGATCAGATCATGTACCGGGATCAGTTTCATCTTTGCGATCAGATTTCTCTGGGTCTGGATCGTCGGCATAAAGGACCTGGGCCAGGTGGGGGTATACTTAATAAACGGACGGGAAAAAGGAATTCCCGAACGGTTGGCATATCCCACTGCATGAGCGGTACCGGAATCCGGCACTCCTGCTACGATATCCGGTTTTACATTATCACGCTCCGCCAGCTTGGCACCGCATTGATAACGCATCTTCTCTACACTGATGCCTTCATAGGATGAGGACGGATATCCGTAATAGACCCACAAAAACGTACAGATCTTCATATCCTTGCCGGGCTTCACCAAGGTTCGTACACCTTCCGGTGTCACCACGGCGATCTCTCCCGGTCCCAGCTCTCTCACGGGCTGGTATCCCAGATTCAGATAAGCGAAGCTCTCAAAGGAGACGCAATAAGCCCCCTCCTTTTTGCCTACTGCCACCGGAGTACGGCCCATCTTATCTCTGGCCGCATAGATTCCCTTGGGTGTCATGATCAGTAAGGTCATGGAACCGTCGATGATCTCCTGGGCGTACTGAATGCCCTCCACCAGATTGTCCTTCTGGTTGACAATGGCCGCCACCAGCTCCGTGGCATTGATGTCACCGCCGCTCATCTCCAGGAAATGAGAATGTCCCTTCGCAAACAGATCCTTGATGATGGCATCCGTATTGTTGATCTTGCCCACGGTGGTAATAGCATAAGTTCCGTGATGGGAACGCACCATCAGCGGCTGGGGCTCAAAATCGGAAATACAGCCGATGCCCAGATGTCCGTGCATCTCATTGACATCCTTGTCGAACTTCGTACGGAACGGTGCATTCTCTATGTTGTGAATGGCTCTGTTGTAACCTTCTTCTTTGCTGTAGACTGCCATGCCGGCACGTCTGGTTCCCAGATGGGAATGATAATCCGTTCCAAAGAACAGATCAAACACACAGTCTTCTTTTGCTGCGACTCCAAAAAATCCACCCATTTTCGTCTCCTGCTTTCTTATCATTCTGTAACGATTCAGAGCCATGTAAACATCAAAAGATCACCGATGAATGAGGTTCTGAATAGTTTTCGTTTCCACAAATTACTTCAGCAGAAAACGTTTATACGTTGATCTCGGCCTTTACACCCAGTAAGTCCTTGTTGGCCTCTAAGATCGGGCTGATCACATTTTTCAGGAAAGCTTCCACCTGCTCTTTGGAACGTCCGATATACTTGGACGGATCCATGGATGCTTTCAGTTCCTCCAGTCCCATGGGGAATGCGGGATCTGCGGCGATCAGCTCCAGGAGGTTATTCTCTTTTCCTTCTACCTTCACATTGCGTCCGGCCTCCATGGAAAGCTCACGGATACGCTCATGCAGTTCCTGACGGTTGCCGCCTAACTTTACGGCATCCATCATAATATTCTCGGTAGCCATGAAAGGAAGCTCGCTCATCATGTGCTTTTCAATTACCTTCGGATATACTACCAGTCCGTCTACCACATTCAGGCACAGATCCAGAATACCATCGATGGCAAGAAAGCCTTCGGGAATAGACAGTCTCTTGTTGGCAGAATCGTCCAGCGTTCTCTCGAACCACTGGGTTGCGGAAGTAATGGCGGGATTCAGCGCATCCACCATCACATAACGGGACAGGGAAGCAATACGCTCACTTCTCATGGGATTACGCTTATATGCCATTGCGGAGGAACCGATCTGATTCTTCTCAAACGGCTCTTCCACTTCCTTCAGGTGCTGTAACAGACGGATATCGTTGCTCATCTTGTGTGCGGATGCCGCAATACCTGCCAGTACGTTAGCTACTCTGGTATCCACCTTACGGGAATAGGTCTGGCCGGATACGGGATAGCACTCCTTGAAGCCCATCTTGGCAGCGATCATGGGATCGATCTTGTCGATGGTCCCCTGATCTCCGTTGAACAGTTCCAGGAAAGAAGCCTGGGTTCCGGTGGTTCCCTTAGAGCCTAACAGCTTCATGGTACCCAGAACGTGATCCAGATCCTCCAGATCCAGTGAGAACTCCTGTAACCACAGCGTTGCTCTCTTGCCTACGGTTGTAGGCTGTGCAGGCTGAAAATGAGTAAATGCCAGGGTAGGCTGTGCCTTATACTTATCAGCGAAATCCGCCAGTTCCTTCATAACATTGATCAGCTTTTTTCTGACAAGCTTCAGTGCCTCGGTCATCACAATAATGTCGGTGTTGTCACCCACATAGCAGGAGGTTGCGCCCAGATGGATGATTCCGGCTGCCTTGGGGCACTGCTGTCCGTATGCATACACATGGCTCATAACGTCATGACGTACCAGTTTTTCACGCTCTTTTGCCACATCGTAATTAATGTCCTCAGCATGGGCCTTCAGTTCCTCGATCTGCTCATCTGTGATAACGGGCTTACCGTCCTGGGACAGTCCCAGTTCTTTTTCCGTCTCTGCCAGTGCAATCCACAGCTTTCTCCATGTACGGAATTTCATATCCGGGGAGAAAATATACTGCATCTCCTTGCTTGCATAGCGTTCGGATAACGGGCTCTGATATCTGTCTGTACCTGTACTCATTTGTCTGCTCCTCTTATTTTCTAATTTATTGCAACCATTCAAAACCCATCCCTCACATTCACAAAACCGTATGCTTCTCATACTTTCCCGCTGCTTCGCAGCTAATTTTGTTCATGTGTGGGATGGTGACTCTACTCGAGTCACCTTACAAATAAGAAAACTGCTACTTACATGCAGGCATGACGTATCAGTTTTTCTTATTCTGCGGTTTTCTGAATAGTTATTGTTTATTTGTCAAATTCTCCGCGGATATCTTCCGCAGGCGGTTCCATCGGGTATTTTCCGGTAAAGCAGCCCTTGCAGATGCCAAGATTACCGCCCACCAGTTCTTCCAGTCTCTCAATCTTCAGATAATCCAGGCTGTCCGTGCCGATCAGATCACTGATCTCCTTGATGGAACGGTTATATGCGATCAGCTGGTCTCTCGCCGGGACGTCTGTGCCGAAATAGCAGGGCCACAGAAACGGTGGTGAACTGACTCTCATATGTACCTCTTTGGCTCCGGCTTCCCGTAACATCTTTACGATACGGTCGGAGGTGGTGCCGCGGACAATGGAATCATCGATCATGATGACACGCTTGCCCTCCACGGCTTCCCGGATAGGGTTCAGTTTGACCTGAACGCTGCTTTCTCTGCTCTTCTGCTTCGGTTTGATGAAGGTTCTGCCCACATAGGCATTTTTCACGAAGCCCATGCCGTAAGGGATTCCCGACTGCATGGAATATCCCATGGCTGCGCAGTTGCCGGATTCCGGTACGCCGATGACCAGATCCGCATCCACCGGGGAATCCATAGCCAGGAACTTTCCGGCCAGAATACGGGAATCGTATACGCTGACGCCGTCGATAAAGCTGTCGGGTCTGGCGAAATAAATATACTCAAAAATACATCTGGCGGTCTCCGCAGGCTTTAATACATGGGTGGTATCGGACTCAATTCCTTTCTCCGGGGAAATGGTCACGATCTCGCCGGGAAGCACATCCCGGACGAACTCGGCACCTACCGTATCCAGAGCGCAGGTCTCGCTGGACAGAAAATACGCATTGTCTCTCTTGCCGATGCATAACGGCTTAAATCCATAAGGATCTCTGGCGCCGATCAGCTTTCTGGGAGACATCACCACCAGGGAATAGGCTCCCTTGATCTTCGTCATGGCTCTGCCCACAGCTTCCTCTACCGATTTGGAATTCAAACGCTCTCTGGCAATATGATAAGCAATCACCTCGGAATCAATGGTGGTCTGGAAAATAGCACCGGTATACTCCAGTTCTCTTCGAAGCTCCGGCGCATTGATCAGGTTACCGTTATGGGCCAGTCCCAGAGTACCCTTTACATAATTCAGTACCAGAGGCTGTGCATTCTCTCTGGTGGATCCTCCCGCTGTAGAATAGCGGACATGTCCCACACCGATGTCGCCTTTTAACTTCTCCAGCTGTTCCGGTGTAAATGCCTCATTGACCAGTCCCATGTCTTTGCTGCTTAAGACTTTGCCCTTGGGCCCATTCGTGTCACTGACGGCAATACCGCAGCTTTCCTGGCCTCTGTGCTGCAATGCCAGAAGGCCGTAATAAATCGTGGATGCCACGTCGTGTCCGTCGAAATCATACACGCCGAAAACGCCACATTCTTCCTTTAATTTGTCATTATTTTCTGTCTGAATATAAATGTTGTCCGTCACTTGTAAGCCTTACCTTTCCTGCCTGCCCCGTGAAAAAAAACCAAAAACCGTACCCTACAGATCCTTGCCTGTCAGCATCTTGTAAGCCTGAAGGTATTTGTCAATGGTCTTCTCCACGATGTCCTCCGGCAGCTTCCAGCCTTTTTCAGGGTTGGCTTTCAGCCAGTCACGGGCGAACTGTTTGTCAAAGGAAGGCTGGCCATGTCCGGGCTCGTAGCCGTCTACCGGCCAGAAACGGGAGCTGTCGGGAGTCAATACTTCATCCCCCAGTACCATGTTGCCGTTCTCATCCAGTCCGAACTCGAACTTGGTATCTGCGATAATGATTCCTTTGGTCAGTGCATAATCCGCACATTTTTTATAAATAGCGATGGTATAGTCACGAAGCTTGGCCGCATATTCTGCGCCCTTGCCGGGGAAACGCTTCTCCAGATATTCCACACTCTGCTCATAGGAGATATTCTCATCATGATCTCCGATCTCTGCCTTGGTGGAAGGGGTATAGATGGGCTCGGGAAGCTTATCTGCCTCCTTCAGACCTTCCGGAAGCTTGATACCGCATACGGTACCGTTCTTCTTGTAGCTTTCCCAGCCGCTTCCGGTAATGTATCCACGAACGATGCACTCGATGGG
>ENA-USYV01003250-USYV01003250.1-human-gut-metagenome-genome-assembly--contig:-NODE-3250-length-11670-cov-11.268869_pt1 | contig 11670 bp, 8 predicted proteins | sample MGYA00250066_ERZ773514 | MGnify/ENA primary metagenome ERZ773514 (study PRJEB29103, sample SAMN06112049) | human gut metagenome | biome: human gut; feature: ankylosing spondylitis patient; material... | reverse complement strand
ACGCTAAATGGAGTGAGCGGACGCCAGAACGAAAAAGGCGCAAGCAGATGGCGCAGTTGAATCTGGAAATAGTATAAGACTTGTTTTCATGACGAACGCAATACGGGGCAGCAAGCTATTCTTTCGCTTGCTGCCCCTTTGCTGTTATGCCTTTGCGCTATGCTCTTCCTTTTTTCCGCGGAAACAGCGAATCCCTGTAAACACAATCACCGCAACCGCCACGAAATCCACCACATAAATCGTGATTTTCCACCATGCAGGGCGATAGTATGCCACGCTGATGTTCATGGCATTCGAGTTGACCACCGTGTAGAGAATGTTCTTCACGCATTGGCGAAGGATCTGCATGTCCACCGGGTCGGATGCGTCGCACCAGTTCGGCTGAATAACGTCCGGCAGCGTCATGTCATTGCCCAAATTCAAGTCACCGCCTGCATATGCCATTTGCCGCAAATTCATGTAGGAGGTCGTATTGAAATCGGTGATGACCATGCCTTGGAAGCCCCATTCGTTCCGCAGGATTTGAGTCAGCAGCCGATAATCGCCGCCTGTCCAGCGCGTACCGATGCGGTTGAAGGAGCTCATCACTGCTGTGGTATGCCCTTCCTTGACCGCGATTTCAAACGGGCGCAGGTACAATTCGCGCATTGCTTGTTCCGTCACCCAAGTGCCCGAACCGTTGGAGGAACGATGCGTTTCCTGTTCGTTGAGCGCAAAGTGCTTCACGAAGCAGTAAACGCCCTTGCTGGCGCATCCGCGGATTTCCGCCGCCGCCATTTTGCCGTTGAACAGTCCGTCTTCGGAAAAATACTCGAAATCGCGACCGCCGAAGGGGCTTCTGTGGATATTGACGCCGGGCGCATACCAGCCGGAATACGGCAGATTGTTGCCCTTTCCATCCGCGCCAATCAATCCTTCCGCGCCTATCATTTCGCCGATGTCTTCCATCAGCTCCTGATTCCATGTCGAAGCCATGACGACTTCCGCACAGTAATAGCAGCACTTCCAGTAGATGCCGCTGCGATCCATGAAGTTCGTGAAGCCAGTCGGGCCATCTGTGTCGTTCGTGGCAGGCTTGCCAATGATGGGCAGTTCATTCGTTTTGAATGCGCCCATGTTGCACATTTTCACCATGTCCTCGACAGACAGCTTGTCCAGAATCGCATCCCAGCGCGGGTCATCATACGACACTCGCTGATTCTGCCCATTTTCATCCGTCAGCAGGTCGCGAAGCACCAGTGAAATGTCCGTCTGACTTGTTGCGGGAAGCCCCAAGTCAAAGAGCGCATCCGCCTCTTCATTGTTGTGGTCGCGGTTTTGAAGCGCTTCGAGATATTCTTCATCCACCGTTCGGTCATCCACAGAGGGCGCTTCCGGCATCGTGCCTTCCCAATCTTCGCGGGAAAGCAGCGTCTGGAGATGGTAATCAGAGCTGTCCAGTTCCAAGTCCGTGTAACGGTTTTCTATGGTATTGCCTGTTACCGGGTCTTCGCTAATGATAATGTCGTCTTTCACCGTGAACGGCACTTCAAATACGCGGTCATGCGCATTCTTGCTGACGTACAGTGCGTAGTCACCCGCATCCAGTTCAAAGCAGTTATCCCAGTTTTCGTTCTTGTCCGTATAGTCGTAGGATGCCAGATAGTACGGGTCGCAGGTCAGCGTCAGCGTGCATTCCTCGCCGGGTAAAAGCAGCGGCGTCTTGGCAAAGTCCAGCAGAACAACTTCGGACTTCTCCACGCTGCCGGGCGTATACGGCGCATGACCGTAGAGCTGCACAACGTCCTTGCCAGCGACGCTGCCCGTGTTCTTTACGCGCACAGTCACTTCCATCTTGTCGCTGACATCGCTGAGGACGAAGTTTTCCGGCGCACTTTCCAGTGTCCAGTCAAACGTCGTATAGCTCAGACCATAGCCAAACGGATACACCACTTCCTGCGCATACCATTCCGGGTCATCCGCGCCGCGCGTCTCGTAATAGCGATAGCCGACGTAAATGTTCTCCTCATAGTCCACAAAGTAGTAGTTTTCGTTTTCCAGCCCAAGATACCGGTCGCCGCTGTCCTTGCCGGTAATCAGATTATCGCCAAAGTTCTGCCACACCGGGCTGTTCTTGAAATTCACCGCGTAGGTATCAACCGTGCGCCCGGACGGATTCACTTCGCCGTTCAGGATGCGTCCCAGCGCATTCACGCCGGATGCACCGGGGAAGCCCATCCAGATAGCTGCGTCGATTTTGTCCTGATAGGCATAATAATCCGGATGCGTCAAAAATGCCAGTTCCATCGGCGAACCACTGTTAATCAGCACAACAACCTTCTTGAATCCTGCCTTGCAGACCGCCGCCAGCAAGTCCGTTTCGTTCTGATCAAGCTGCAGGTAGTGGTCGCTGTCCTGCCGCGCCCCTTCCACATCCTTCATTGAACGCGGCAGGTCAAAACCTTCGCCGCCGATGCGGGTCAGCACAACCAGCGCCGCGTCATTGTAATCCTTGTAGGTATCCGTGATTTCCTTCGTATACAAGCGCTGCGGCGTTTCCCCAATGGAGTAAAACACGGTATTCCCATCATCCAAGTTGGTGGAATTTTCTGAGCGGCGTGCGCCGGAGCGCTTATCATCCTCATAGAAGGGCTTCATCGCCGGATTGACCGCAAAGCCCGCATTCTGCAAGCTGGTATAGAGGTCGATGGCTGCGGACTTATCGCCGCCGGACGACCCCGAACCGCCATAAGCAAGGTTCACACTGTTCTTGCCAAACACAGTGATGCGGCTGCCTGATGCCAGCGGCAGCGCATTTCCCTCGTTCTTGAGCAGCACAAAGCCTTCTTCGCAGATGCGCTCGTTGAGTTTGTTCGCCGCCTGATAGACTTCGTCCTTGTTCGTGTATTCGGTGGTATACAGTGGTGTCACGCCCTCGGCATAAACCGCCACGTCGCGTCCCAGCAGAGAGGCCAGCACATCCTGCATGACAAACTGCGTCAGCACCGTCGCGACGGTCAGCAGAATCAGCACCAGTGCGCTGACAATTGCCCATACGCGAATCAGCTTTTTCTTCGTTTTCTGCGCCATGTTCTCCTCCGCGAAATCAGTACATCATTGGCAGATTGTAGTTTGCATCCCACGTTACAACCGCCGTCGTCGTCAGCTTGATGCAGTCCACCATCGGCGCTGTGCCTTGATACGTTCCCATGCCTTCACCCATCGGGTTCACGCTGTTATTCGTCACAAGGCGAATCGTGTTTGCGCCGACCTGCAAAGCGACGTTCTGAATAACAATGCAGTCTGCAAATTTTGCTCCTTTTTCCAGTGCAATCGCATCAAACATCACCGGCTGACCGTTGACTTCAATCGTGTAGTTATCGGGCGAGAGGCTGATGTTGTCCATTTCCGCCGCAACCCGCAGCGTCAGCACTGCATCCGACACCGCTTCGCTGCTCGCCAGATAGAAATCCAACGACAGCCCTTTTTTATACAGGTACGAGACATACTTGCCATTGCTGGCGTCCAGATTCGTCGCATCGTTGACTATCATGGATGCGCCGGATGCAGAACCGGACATGCCCGGCCCTTCCTTGCCCAGCAAGCTGGTCTGTTCGGCTTCAAACGTATACGTCTCTGCACCCATTTTGAGCGATTTCCATCCCGCATAGATGGTCGTTTCGCCTTCAATCGCGTTTTCCTGCACATACGGCACGGTGCAGGCTGCATCGGCATACCATCCGATAAATTCAAATTCGTCGCGTACCAGCGCTAAGGACAGCATCCGTGCCGTTTCACCGGATTTTACCTGCTGCACATAACCGTCCGGCAGTACGCCGTAATAGTTCAAGCTGTACGTCACAGGATAATACACGGCATCGTCCGCCAGCCAGTTCGCATAGAGTATCATGGGCTGTTCAACCACCTGCGCAAAATCATACAGTACCGTGCAGGCAGCATCGGTATACCACGCATCGAAGGTATAACCATCACGCACGGGTATTTCTGGCGCTTCTACGCCCTTGCCTTGACGTGCCGCTTCTTTTTGCGCTTCTGGTGCACCGTCGTAATTCAGCTCGAACGTCACTTCCGCGCCTTTTTCTGCCACATTGATATAAAAGGTCACGTTTTTGCCGCCGTAAGTCACTTTCACTGCCTTGCGGCCGGGTGTGTTTGTCTTGACGTTAGGCAGCTTCACATTTTCATCCGTCATCGGAATTTCAGCAGTGGTTTTGTCGCGGTATGTCACCAGCAGCACGCCGCCCTCTGCGGAAAATTCTTCCCCAACCCAGTAATCCATCTTCGTCGGTTCCTGCGCAACAGCAATCTTGCCAACTTTTTTCTCAGCCAGCACGCTCTGCCCCATCAAGCATAAGCAAATCATCAACAGCATCGCTGTAATTCGCTTCATAAACTTTGCTCCTTCCCTTTCATCAGAAAATCAAGGACGGATTCGCTTGTCCGCCAGCGCGAATCCGTCCAGTAACCAAATGCTCCTATATTACTTGACGTGAATCGTCAGCGTCAGCTGCACATAGACCCAGCCTTCGACCGTCGCCGTCGCCGTGACAGTGTAGTCGCCAGCCTCGTTGAATGTGCCGGAGGCGACGCCGTCCGCGCCAAGGTTCATGCCGGGAATCGCATCCGCATTCACAATCTTGATGTCGCTGACATCAGCATAGCGCGCCGTAAAGAGGGGCGTAATGATGTTCTTGCCGCCGCCCCAACCGCCGAACTTGTCGCCCACTTTGTATTCCAACTCTTCCACGATATGATTCTCATAGCCATTGAGAATCGCATTGGAGTTGGCGTTGGAGTACAAAACGCGCTGCGCTGCCTTGCGGACAGCGAAATACTGCGTTGCAGAAGGAACCGTCTCGTAGGTGGACGCATCCTCCCCTGCACGGCGCGCCGCATCAGCTGCTTCTGCGCTGGCCGTATCGGCCGCCACCAGCACGGTGTTCAGCTCTGCGCTCCAAGTACCTTCGGTGCTGGAGCTGTTGCCGCCCTTGCCCTTGCCAATCAGCTTGTTCGGGCCGCCAAGGGGCAGTTCATTGCCCGCGCGAACCATCAGGTTCGTATAGCGATATTCCGGATAGTCCATGTAGTCCGTCACGTTATGGCCGCAGAAGCCCCATTCGCCGCGGGTCAGCAGTTCCAGCAGCGCGTAGTTCGTCGAACAGGTGGACAAGCCAATACGGTTAAACGCCGTCATGAATGCGGAGTTGTTGCCTTCCTTGACCGCCAGTTCGTAGGGCTTGGCATAGATTTCGCGGATGGCCTGTTCGTTCGCCCATGTAATCACGCCGCCGTTCGTATTGCGGTTCGTTTCCTGATTGTTCATCATGTAGTGCTTCGTGTAGGTCACAAGGCCCTTTTCGGTCGCAGCACTGCTCAGCTCCGCCGCGAGTTTGCCGGCCAGCAGCGGATCTTCGGAGAGATACTCGAAGTTGCGGCCGCCGAACGCAGAACGATGAATGTTCAGGGAGAAGCCATAGAGACCATTGATATTGAACAGCAGCGCTTCGTTGCCCGTCATGATGCCAATGTCATACAGCAGCTCCGTGTTCCATGTGCAGCCCCATACAGCCGGCGTAACCCAGTTCGTACCCATCTGATTTTCGGGTGCCTGTGCGCCGCCGAACATCCCGCCATTCCAGAAGGGATGTGCCGCCGCGTCATACGCACCGTTCTGCTTCTTGCCGATAGCTTCTACCGCAGGCTGCCCGAATCCGCCGTAGGAGACGATGGTCGCCATTTCGTCCCACGTCAGCTGATTCATGTACTCGTCCCACTTCTTCGTGCCTTCATCGTCAGAGGCAACTGCCACGCCATCCACCACGCTCGGCTCGGTGTACGGCACGCCAGCCAAATCCGCCAGCTGAATCGCCGTTTTGCCGTTTTCATCGCGTGTACCAGCATTCTGCGTCCAAGTCGCAGGAACCTGCGAAACGTACCACGGCGAATCCTCCGTGTCATTCAGGCTGAAATATTCCTTCTGGGCATCCAGTTCATCAATAACTGCCTGATCCCAAGTGCGGTCTTCCTTCGTTGCGGCAGCCGGAACTTCCAGTCCGTCCGCACGGGACATCTGATTGTTTTCCAGCGTTTCATTGACAGAGATGTAGGCTTCCAGTCCTTCATCGCCGGAGAAGAGCGGCTTGATTTCCGCACCCGTGGTGTAGTCAGTCACGCACTGCAAGCCCGTTTCAACCGTGCGGGTAATCGACGCGATTTCTTCATGTGCGTTGCGGCGGATGGACAGCACATAGTCGCCAGCGTCAAGTTCGTAGCCGCGGAATTCGTTGGCGTTGGCGTCGTTCCAGTCAAACGATGCCATATCCTGTGCCACGAACTGCAGCGTCACCACTTCGCTCTCGCCGGGCTGAAGCTCCTTCGTCTTGCCGAACGCTGCCAGATTGACATACGCCTTTTCAATTTCGCCCTCGGTGTACGGCGCGGTGTAGTACAGCTGCACAACGTCCTTGCCTGCCACATCGCCCGTGTTCGTCACACGAACCTTCACCGTGATGGTTTCATTCGCCGCATGAATCACCCCAGTCGGCGCAATGTCCCCCTCGATTTCCTGCGTAAAGGTGGTGTAGCTCAGACCATAGCCGAACGGATACACGACGTTCTCGTCATACCATGCTTCGCCGGCATCGTGTCCCTTCGTCTCATAATAACGGTAGCCGACGTAAATGCCTTCGCGGTATTCCACGGAGTGATAATCCGTCATCGTATCGCCGACATAGACGTTGTTGTTCATGCGCTCGCCGTTTTCAAAATTCTGCCCATTCGAGCCGAAATTCGTGAACGTCGGATCTTTGGTGAAATCAACCGCGTAAGTATCCGCAGTGCGGCCGGACGGCGAAACCTTGCCAGAGAGGATGTTGCCGATTGCCGCCGCGCCGTCGTTGCCGGTATGACCCACCCAGAGAATCGCATCAACGCCGAGGTTGTCCTCCGTCTTCGGCGCATTCACTTCCGCCAGCTCCATCGCATTGGAGGAGTTGACAATCAGGATGACTTTGGGGAAATTCGCCTTCACGTAACGAATCAGATCTTTTTCCGTGTCCGTCAGCTCCAGCATGTGCGCATTCGGGTCAGCATTCTCGTCCTGCGCATAGCCGTAAGTCACTTCATCCCTGCCCTCCGAGCCGGAACGGGAAACAACCACCAGCGCTGCATCGCTGTAAGTATCGTAAGTGTAGGCGATGGAATCCGGAATATCCGTCGGCTTCACTTCTGCCGACTTTGTGCTGTAAAAGGACAGCAGACGTTCGTTGACATCAAAGCCCGCCTGCTTCATGCCATCTTCCAGCGAGGTTTTCGGCACACCGTACTGCCCCGGACGGCCAGAGCCAGAGCCACCGCCGCCCATCATGATGTTGGCAGCACGGAAACCGAACATGGACACCTTCGTCGTCGCACTATCCAGCGGCAGCACACCGTCATTCTTGAGCAGCACAAAGCCCTCTTCACCCACCTGAATATTCAGCGCCTTTGCCGCCGCGCGTTCCTGCGCCAAATTCGCGAAATCAGTGTAGTACTTGCCCTGCGAAAGCACAAAACCCGTCTGTGCGCCCGTCACCGGCACCAGCGATTCCTCCACCGTGCCTTCCGCAAACGCCGCAGGAATCGACGTACACAGCAACGCCGTGCAGCTGAGAATCGACAGCCACTTGGAAACCGTTCTCTTCATGTTTCATTCCTCCTCCTTTTGATTGATTGCCTCTCCGCAATCATCGGATAGCTGTATCTTAGCATTTTCCTCCCGTTTTGTGCTGTTTTTCGCGTATCCTTGCATTTTCTCCCCATAAACTTGACTTTTGAGCAGGTAGTTGTTATAATCATCATGCATCGCACCGTTTTTTCGTGAAATAGTGCCAGATAGCCGTATCTGCACATCTACTGCGCGATGAGGGAGGCAGCCATGATTCGCATTGCTATTGTCGAGGATGATCAAAGTGCCGATGACCAGCTGACCGCCTGTCTGGAAAAGCTGTCGCTGCAAAGCAAGGAAGTATTTGATTTATCGCATTATCCCGATGCCCAGCAGTTTTTGTTCGCGTTTCATTCGCAGTTTGACTTGATTTTTATGGACATTGAAATGCCAAACATGGACGGCTTGTCCGCAGCGCGCAGAATGCGTGAAATCGACAGCAACGTCGCACTGGTCTTTGTCACGAACCTTGCGCGCTATGCTATTAACGGCTATGAAGTCAGTGCACTGGATTATATTCTGAAGCCTTTGGATTACGATGCGTTCTATTTGAAAATGCAGAAGGTTCTTCGCTACTGCCAGACACAGCAGCAGCGCCGTCAGCAGAGCGTGGTGATTCCTACCGCGGACGGCAACACCCACTTGCCGCTCAGTGAGCTGCTCTATGTGGAGGTAGTGTCGCACACGCTGATTTACCACACACTTTCTCATGATTACGAAACGTACGGGACACTCAAAAACGTGGAGAAGGAATTGTCTCCGCACGGTTTTTTCCGCTGCAACAGCTGCTATTTGGTCAATCTGCAATACATTCGCCGCATTGATGGCTATACCGTCTATGTCGGCAAAACGCCGCTTGCAATTTCTCATCCCCGGCGCAAGGACTTTCTTGCCGCAATGACCCAATTCTGCGAACGGAGGGCAAATACTCAATGAATCTGACCAATATCTGGGGCTCTTTTAGTTATCTTTCTGCCCTCTTTGTCGCCGTTTATATTGTCGCGATGAAACTGCCCCGAAAAAAACTGTTTCCGCTTCGTCTGCTTTGCTGTACCGGCGTGGTCATCCTCTACAAATGCTGTTCTGATGCCTTTGTTTACGCCCTTCCGCCGGACGATACCGTGACTCTGCTTTCCCGTGTGCTGGATAGTTTTCTGCTGTATTGCCTATCGCTGCTGTCCATTGGCTTCTGCTTTGAATGCGATTTCTGGGCCATGCTGTTCTGTTCCACTGCCGGTTACTGTATGCAGCACATGAGTCAGCGAACGTATCTGCTATTAGTACGTTTCATCAGCGTTTCCATGCACCCACTTCTCAGAGCACTCATGCTGATTTGCATCACGGCGGGATATTATGTTATCCTCTATTTCACCATGATTCGAAAAGCTGACTACCGGGGAACGATGCTCAACAACCGCATACAGATTGTTGTCAGCTGTATCGCCGTGCTGGTTACAATTTTCTTAAATTCCTTTGCGCATCGTGCAGCCATCGGTTTTCCGTCAGTGCAGAGTTATATTATGGTATTTTCCTGCTTAACGGCACTGCTGTCCTTCTATGTGGAATTTGGCTGGCTTGCTGCACGCAAGGCAGAAATCGAAAAGAGCACCGTGCTGCAAATGGCGGAAGACGACAGCAAGCAATTTCAAATTGAGAAAGACATCATCGACCTCATTAACGTAAAATGCCATGACCTGAAGCATCAAATTTCCGCGCTGAACGGCGTGATTCCGCCCGATGAAGTCAAGGCGCTTCAAGAAACCGTCAACATCTACGATTCTATTTTCAAAACCGGCAATCATGCACTGGATATTGTGCTGACGAATCGCAGTCTCCTTTGCGAAAAGAAGGGTATCACGCTGACATGCAGCATCGACGGACAGCCGCTGCAGTTTCTCTCTGATGCAGAAATCTTCTCCCTATTCAGCAATTTGCTGGACAATGCCATCGAAGCTGTTGAGCAAATCAAAATTCCCAGCAAACGTCTCATCAGCCTTACTGGTCAAAGCACTTGCGGCACGTTTGTCATTCAGGAAGAGAACTATTTGCTTACTGCGCCGCAGTTTGAAAACAATCTGCCGCTGACCACCAAACAGGACAAGCGCTACCACGGTTTCGGCACAAAAAGCATCAGCATGATTTGCGAAAAACACCAAGGGCACTGCACCATGAACGTGATGAAGGATATTTTCGAGGTGCGGATTGTATTCCCGATGGTGGATGGTGAAGCGAAAAAAGTGTAAAGATGCATGGAAATCTGAACGCTATTATCCGCTCTTCTGTATTCAATTGGACACTGACTGCATCTTTCATGACGATATAACCACAGCGTCCGCGCTACATTCATTGGGATTGGGAAATGTGTTTCCAACAAGCTAATCGTCATTTTTAGCAAAATGACCCTGCTTGCCACTATCCATCCGTCGAAAAAAATTTTCCCGTCCGACGCAACTTTTCCGTTCAAAACGGCTTCCCGCTACCAGTTACGACGAGGAGAATACCGTGTGTCCAATACCGTTCTCCAAGAAAGTTGAGGCACAATGATGATGGAACCGAAAAATACCCCAATTTCTGTGGAAATTACAGACCCCAAGCCGGTTCAGCAAAACCGCTGTTACACAGTAGATGATCTGATGACAATGCTGGGTATGAGCCGCAAGAGCGTATATGAATTGCTGAAAAGAAGAGAATTCCGCTGGTTTCAGCTCGGACAAGGCGGTCACTACCGCATCGTGCGAGAGAGCTTTGAGCAGTGGCTGAGCGCAAAACTGTGAGCGCGTCAAGTCTGTCACCATGGCAAAAACGCGGCATCGACAGCGTGGCGCTCTGCCTGTATTTCTGCTATGCTTTGAACAGCTGTACGCCAGCCAATCCACTTACGTAAAAATCAGCGACAGACCGCTTGCGGAACAGAGGCGCATAGCGCGGGAATACGGTCGCAAGCAAGCCGAAAGCCTAATGCCGCGGCCGAAAATTCCGACGGATAAAGCGCTGTACACGCCACGCGAGCTGGCTGTTCTCCTGGATGTCACGGAAAAAGAAGTGTACAACATGCTGAAGCGTGAAACTCTTCCCGCACGCAAAATCAACGGGAGACTATGGGTCAGCCGCGAATCGCTGCAAAGCTATCTGACGGAGAACAACATCATATTGGCTGAATGGATGGAGAAATAAAGAATGGCCTCGATTATTGATATTGAACGGAAAGGGAAGTACTGCGTGGTCTATCCCTTTGCTACGGAAACCGGTGAGCGCAAGCAGAAATGGGAAACCTTCAAAACCCTGTCTGAGGCAAAACGGCGCAAGGCTGAGGTGGAATACCGGCAGGAACTTGGTAATCTTGTTGTACCCAAATGCAAACTCTGAACGAATTGTTGAATGAATATGTGTCGCTCTACGGCAAGAGCGTGTGGTCAATGGCGATTCACGCCAGCAATAACGGCCTGATTCGCAACTACATTTCGCCCTTTCTCGGCAATATGCAGCTGAACGAAATTACTGCCCGCGTGCTTGAAAAGTATTACGCGACGCTGCTGACCACAAAAGCCGTCGCCCGAATAACCGATTCGCCCTACAAAAAGACGAAAAACTATGTGGCCATTCCAACCATCCGAAAAATTCACAGTCTGCTTCGCAGCGCGTTTACACAAGCTATGAAGTGGAACCTGATTGAGAAGAACCCCGCGACCTACGCGACCGTTCCCAAGCAGGAAGAGAAGAAACGGGATATTTGGGACGCGCCGAGGCTGTTCCACGCGATTGAAATCTGCAAAGACGAGCGGCTGAAGCTCTGCATGAACCTCTCGTTTTCCTGTTCGCTTCGTCTGGGGGAGCTGCTGGGTTTGACATGGGACTGCGTGGATGTTTCCGAAGAGGCGATGCTGCGGGACAGAGCTTCGATTTTCATCAACAAAGAATTGCAGCGCGTCCGCAAAGACAGCATGAAAGCGCTGGGCAACAAGGAC
>ENA-USYV01003249-USYV01003249.1-human-gut-metagenome-genome-assembly--contig:-NODE-3249-length-11670-cov-13.110670_pt1 | contig 11670 bp, 6 predicted proteins | sample MGYA00250066_ERZ773514 | MGnify/ENA primary metagenome ERZ773514 (study PRJEB29103, sample SAMN06112049) | human gut metagenome | biome: human gut; feature: ankylosing spondylitis patient; material... | reverse complement strand
TGCAGTTCGGCACTGAATACGACCCGAAGGACGTTAAGTAAATAAGCGAAAGGACTGAATACTGCACAATGCAGCAGGATTACAACAATACGATCAATTTGCCCAAAACCGAATTCCCGATGCGTGCCGGTCTGCCGAAGCGCGAGCCGGGTTTTCTGGAAAACTGGGAGAAGAACGACCTCTACCATGAACTGATGAAGAAGAACGAGGGCAAGCCGCTTTTCGTTCTGCACGACGGCCCTCCGTATGCAAACGGCAATCTGCATATGGGTCATGCACTGAATAAGATCCTCAAGGATTTTATTCTGCGTTCGCGCAATATGATGGGTTATCAGGCTCCGTACATTCCGGGCTGGGATACCCATGGCCTTCCGATTGAGCGTCAGGCAATCAAGGCTTACGGCATGGATCGCAGCAAGGTTTCCACTGCGGAGTTCCGCTCCAAGTGTGAAGAGTTCGCACACGATCATGTCAATACCCAGCGTACCCAGTTTAAGCGTTTGGGCGTTATCGGCGACTGGGATCGTCCGTACCTGACCCTGACCCACGATTACGAGGCTGCTCAGATTGAGATTTTCGGCGAGATGGCTAAGAAGGGTTATATCTACAAGGGTCAGAAGCCGGTTTACTGGTGCCCGCACGACGAGACCGCACTGGCTGAGGCAGAGATTGAGTACAAGGATGTTCCGTGTAAGTCTATCTTTGTAAAGTTCGCTGTAACCGATGACAAGGGTGTTATCACCAAGCTGCTTGGTACCAAGGAGAATGTATATTTCGTAATTTGGGACGGACAGGTTATTAAACTGAAAGGCTACGGAGCCGAAGGTGTCAACGGAGGACCTGCGGGCGATTTATACATTACGTTCGTTATAGCCGAAGATCCGGTGTTCAAACGCCTGGGCGACGATCTGTACGTAGATGTGGAGGTAGATCTTTACTCTGCCGTATTGGGAGGCGAGAAAGTAGTCGACACGCTGGACGGTAAAGTGAAACTGAAGATAAAACCGGAAACGCAGAACGGTACGAAAGTCCGTCTGAAAGGTAAAGGATTCCCGGTTTATAAGAAGGAAGGACAATTCGGTGACTTGATTGTGACCTATTCTGTCAAGATTCCTACGAACTTGACCGACAAACAGAAAGAGTTGTTCCGTCAATTACAGAGTATGAACTAAAATGAATGAGTACTATGCAGACCGAATTAATAATTGTCAGTGAATACTGTCACAAATGTCATATTGAGCCTTCATTCATCGAAATGTTGGAAGAGGGCGGTTTGATTAACGTGCATACCGAAGGCGGTGAACATTATCTGCTTTTGTCGGAACTCCCGAACGTGGAACGTTATAGCAGAATGTACTATGACTTATCCATCAACATGGAAGGTATCGATGCCATTCATCATTTGCTGGAAAGGATGGAAGATATGAGGCACGAAATGCGTTCGCTTCGCAAACAACTTTTGCTGTACCGGGAACGGGAAATAGAAGATATGGACTGGTAAAAAAATAGAGCTTCTGTTTGATTCGAACAGAGGCTCTATTTATAGTAAACGGAGGCTCTGATTCATTCAATCAGAGCCTCCGTTTTTTCAGGATGTTTATGCCGTTATTTTATAATACAATATACGTGCAAATCTCTTCCAGATAGCGTGCGTCGATAGTGTCGAAGCTATCCAATGTATCACTGTCGATATCCAGCACCCCGACAACTTTCCCCTGCTTGAGGATCGGTACTACTATTTCCGATTTCGAGTCCGAACTACAGGCTATGTGTCCGGGAAACTGCTCTACATCAGGAACAATCAGTGTACGGGCTTCTTTCCAAGCGGTTCCGCAAACTCCTCTGCCAAAGCGGATGCGAGTGCAGGCAATGGGGCCTTGAAACGGACCCAGTACGAGTTCTTCCTCTTTCACAAGGTAAAAGCCTACCCAGAAGAAACCGAAAGTCTGCTTTAAGGCTGCTGCCATGTTGGCAAGATTGGCAATGAGATCTGCTTCCGTACTTACCAAAGCATGCAGTTGCGGAAGTAACTCCCGATACTTTTCTTCCTTGCTTCCTGTGTGGATGATTAAATTTTCTGCCATCTCTTTACTATTTGATTTGGTTCAGAATGCTCGGATCTTTTATCTTATCGTCTTCTGCAAAGAAGATAATCTTAGTCAGTATCTCGGCAGTCTTCGGATCTTCATCTACGAAAGGCAGGAACAGGCGTCCGCGATTTTGCGAATGTACCGGAAGAACGGCTATCTGTGCACCACCTTCCTGATGGATCACACCGCTGCCCAGATGAATATTGTACTTACCCAGTTTACCTTCGATGTGAGCAAAACTTCCTTTTATTGTCACGTTCTTGAAATGAAACAACGGCATCGTCAGTTCCACCAGTACGCTGCGCATCTCGATGGTAGAGTGGCTGGTTTCCGGGTCAACGCTTCCGGCATGGGCTACGCTTACTGCCAGGTCTACGTCTCTCATTACTTCGGAGAAGATGACAGGAGGAATCTCCGAGATTTTCATTAACTTGTAGTCTTTGCGGTTGTGGAAGCAGACATATTCTAATGTCGGAGCTTCGATGTCGGCAGGAGAGAACCAGTCTGCCATCGCATAGATGGTGGCGATGATGTTCTCTTTGTAATAGATCTTTTGGAGACCGTCTTCATAGTCGGCTACCCAGCGACGGCCTTTCAGTACGGCAACCGTTTTCTGCGGTTGGATCTGGTTGCCGGCATAGCGGCGGGATTGAGTGGCTTCTATTTCTTCCGGAGTCGGAACGTAAAGTTCGCGGAATACCTGTTTGAAAGGTTGGCGGATTGATTTATCGAACAGGAATTTTTGATAAGCATGCCAGTCTCCGCTTGTATACAGGTCTGTGGGGTGCGCGATGCGTAACTCGTCTTTCGGTTTTAACGGGAGGCAAACGGCATTTACTGTAATCAGCAATCCATCGGTGTAGAAGCCCGTCTGTCCGTTGCAGATGAAGACGAGATGTTTCAGTAATGGCCAGATAACAGGATTCTGCATCAGCTTGCGCAATTCGTTTTCTTCAAAATGAGTGCAGTCTTCCATCGCCTGTTCCAGCATGATGCGCGAACGGGTGTACTGGTCTTTCAGCTTTTTGTGTACTGCTTTCAGTTCTTCTATATACGGATGCTTTTTCAGCTTGGCAGGCATGCTGTTGAGCTCTTTGCCGTCTTTGATTTGCTTAATCTCCGATTTGCCTTCCTCGTTGATTTGTACATACACTTCTACGCCGTCTATCTCTTTGGGGGACAGGTAGGGAAGAAGTTCTTTAATCAGTTCGGTTTCCATGCTCCAGGTCAGGCGGGTAACGTCTCCGTAACCGGAGTTGCGTGCCAGGTTTTGCAGAGCGATGTTTACCGCTTTCTTTTCGCTTTCCTGTCTTTGAGCACCGAATTCCTTGCTCTCTTTCAGGAACTTTTGCAGGTATTGATAACGATCCAGCAGTTCTTTATCCGGCTTCCGTCCCAATGGGATGAGGCCGTAGCTCATCAATAAGTCTTTGTTGCGCTTGGCTATTATTTCTTTCTTTATATCTGCTGCCTTCACTGCACCGTTGGTAGCATCGGCAAACTTACGGGCACGGGTATGGCTGTTGCTGCATGAAATATATTTGGCGGCATTGTAGACCACTTCGAAGCGTTGCTTGCCAATTGTCTTAAATGCATCTTTGAACCAGTCGATGTCAAAAGCACCTTCCCGCAGGTCATCTACGTCGATGGGGGTGTAGCGGGCGATAATCGCTTTCTTCTTGTCGTCACACGTTTCATTGGTGTGGGCGTGGAAATAATAGGCTGCACTTGTCAGTCCTTTCCAGCCTATTGCCTTTTCAGTCAGTTCAATCCATTGTGGGGCGAACATGGCGGCTTCTACCAGTCGCTCGTCGCTGATTTCGGCTTGTTTCGCCAGTTTCTTCAGATTCTCGCTGGTGTCCGTAGGCAGGGGATGACAAGCATGGAGCAGACTGCTCAATACACCCCGTTTGGTGCTGCCCCAGTTGTAACTGTCACGTATGAAAGTATCTTTGCCGAATGCTTGCAGAATACGGATAAATGTTTCGGCTCCATAGACGTAGCTTAGTTCTTCTGCAAGGGAGGTGACTTGTGTCTCGGAGTCTCCACGTTTTAATTCAATTTCAAGAATCCGGTCTACCACCTTTTGGGCGAGGGAACGGAAGAGGGAGAAGTCGATGTTTTTGATATCGGCGTATCTTTCTTTTTCCTTGTTGAAACGAACGTTGTCGTTCAATACCATGGTGATTGCTTTGATCTGGCTGGGAGAGCTGATGCGTCCCATCATTTCACGGTATACTTCCTCTGTCGGGATGATTCCCAGCATCCAGGCACGGGCGAAGTCTGTGGCATGAAGATAAGAGTCTGTTTCCTCTAGTTCGGGGGTGTGCTCCATGTAGTTGGTGAGCTTATAAAGCTGATAGCGCACTGTGAAGTAACGGATAAATAGATCATCATTCATGGGCTTTTGAGGCATTTCGAGCCAGAAGTTCACGAATTTGTTGTTATGTATCGGATAAACGACCTGTTTTTCTCCGTATTCCAGTTTGTCCCGAAGCCATGCATGCTTACTGGTGTACTGGCGGAAGATGTTTTTGGTATTTAGCAAAGGCAATAGTTGGAGCAGCATATTGACGGCCAGGCGTTGATAGACGGCTTCATCTTTGTATTCGTATGCCAGTGCTTCGATGATGTCACTCATCTGTTCATAGTACGGCATCTTGCGGAGGTCTTTCTGCAATCCGCGGTAAGTGATGCCGGCATACATCCGGTTGACAAGCGGCTCAAAAGTATTACTTGATTTCTGGTCTGCCTTGATGTCTTCTTCATCTTCCTCGTCGGAGTCGTCTTCGTCTTTAGCGGTACCTGTCGATGCAAGCATGAAACTCATCATCAGCAATTTGTCGTAGCTTCCTATTTCTTCTTCGTAGAAGGCTTTCCACAATTCCGGGAATCCGAGTCCGCTCAATCCTCCGTAGTTGCTCCAGTTTATCAGGACACTGTTACCTACCAGACGTGCTTCTCCGTAACCATTTTTGAATTCTTCATTCTTGTAGGTTTCGATGTATTTGCTTAGTTTTTTGAAAACGAGTTTGGCCCTTCCAAAGCAGATGAATTCGAATGCTTTTTTAACGTTGAATCCTTTGTCCTGGGTAATTTCCGGCAGACTGACTTCAAGAGACGGATCGTACAGACCGAAACCGTTATCTTTGGTATAATGTTGTGTGACGCTCTCTTCTGTTCCATCGCCAATCAGAGATTCTATCAATACTTTTTCTTTCGGGTTCGGCTTCTGAATCTCTTTAACTGTCGGGATCAATTCCTGATAGATATCTTGCAGGAATTCTACATTGTGTATGGTCTTCATCATGTCCAATCCTGCCAGGCGGCGTTCGGCAACCTTGTCTGTTAGCAAGCGGCGGATGCTGTCGGCTAGCTGTTCTTTGGGCTGTTTCATCAGCAGGTTGATAGCATGGATACGCATTTCGCTGTATTTGAAGCGCAGTAACTCTTCTACTTTCTGGTTTTGTTCGGGCGATAAGGTCATCTCGGACAATGCTTTATATGCTTCTTCACGCACATCTTGCGAACGGTCTCCCAGTGATTGCAGTACATATTCTTCCTGTAGCGGACTGGTCGGTGGAGCTAATACAACACCGATATAGCCTGCCCGCATATAAGTATCCAGAGAGGGCAGATAGCTGCAAAGATCGTCTTTCAATGCAGAATTATTAGTCATCCAGGTGATATATGCCATTTTGAGAACGATTTCCGAACGGGTGAGTTCTGTGCTTTCCCAAGGGAATACATAAGGAGAATAAATCTCTTTGGCAGAGATGGACTGATAGATTTGCTTCAGATATTCATAATGGCGGACCGCCTCTTCTTTGCTATCAAAATAGTCGTGGAGTGACGGGGCGTCTTTGTGCCCTCCGTACCGGCTAAGATAGAGACCGGACAGATACAACGGTAAGATAGCCGCCACCACCGACGGTTCCTTATACCATCTTTCAAAGGCATTTTTACTGATGCGGTGGTTCATGCCGGAGTATTGCGTACAGCGTAAGAAATAAAGTAATGTCTGTACCTGGTATTTAGCACCTTTCTTGATAATTTCCGGTACGAGCGTCTGAATCTCTTCCGTATTATAGAATCCGATGCTCCATAAAGCCAGATAGAGTTCGATTGTATCTTTGCTTTGAAGAGCACTGTGTGCTTGTTTCCGGTCGTTCAGAAAACGATGGATCAGTTCTACATATTTATTGGTGATACGTTCGCTGCTGTCTTGTTCTCCGATACCCGTACTGACTGCAATACCGCGTTTCACGGAAGCAAATCGTTGCAGGCCGTTGTCGCAGATGACCGAGAAAAGATGGAGATAACTTTCGGGACAACCTTCGTCCATCGTTTCCACGATAGCTTGGCGGAGACCCTCCTGTAACTTGGCTGCCAGAAGTAACTTCCCTTCCAGTTCCAGCAAGGGGCGGTATCCACTTACTGCGATAGCCTGGAGATGTCCCTGGTTGAGGCGGTTGGCGTTATTCTCACTGGTCAGCACATTGTTGAGGTATTCAATGACAGTCTGGTTGCCTTCTGCTATTTGGGCGGCCATCCAGTTTTGGCAGTTCATCGAATCCTTGTATGCTTCTATTTCTTCCGGAGTGTTTCCTCCGTTCAGTATGGCTTGAACCGTAAATCCGGTGGCGCGCAGTTTCAGAAACTGGGTCAGTGCATCTATAACGTGGCCGATATGCAGAAGAGGATTTGCCGACCGTTGTGACCGGCGCGAGTATCCGTGAGTGTACGGGCACCGTGCTTTGAGCTTCAGATAGGTGTGGAACAGGTGGGCGTACTCGTCTCCCAATAGATAGTGGAGTAGCTTGTTCAATTTACCATCGAAAAGATTGGCAACGCTTTTAATCTTCTCTTCTTGGATAATATAGATGATGCAAGGCTCTAATTTATCGCTGTATGCACCATACCGGGTATCCATGTTGAAGTATTGCATAAATACATCCAACAGTGCCATTGTCTCTTTGTCTAAACTGGTTCTCTTTTTCGTTAACCTTTCCAGGTACGGAGCAATCCGTTTATTTAATGCGTCATTGTAAATCAGTCTCATGATTCTTTTCGTTTTAAATGTGTTTTATAGGATAATGATTACCATAATCTTCCCGACAGCATAGCGAGCCGGATGAAGGTTAAGGTAGATTCTTCTTTAAGTTGGATGGGAGAGGATAGGTCTCCGGTTTCCGTATCATCCATGAAGATACGGAAAATTCCGTCCTCATAGGATTGCAAAGCATTGGTGATGGCTTCGACTTCTGCGGCAGGTTTGCCATTATAGTTTACTGCAAACCCTACTTTGCCGGAAGCTGTTTTATTTTCCACTTCTTCCTGTGTGAGGTATTTCAGCACTTCGCTCTGTTGCAAGCGTTCATTGTATTCGCAGACTTGCCAACTGACGATGGCTTCGATCAACCCCTGTACATTGACAGGCGGAACAGGAAAATCGATAGGAATCTTTTCGATACTGCACTTTCGCTTTCCTAACTGTTTGATTTGGATATATACTCTCATATTCTCTTTATTGGGTGATCTGGATACTTGATGTAATGGCATTCAGATCGGTTTCAGCTTCTTCGTCATAGACAAGCATGACAATAGCAAAAGATCGTTTCTTGCTCTCTTGAAAGTAATGCAACGCTATTTGTTTTACATCCTCTCCCGGTTCATCAGGAGCCCCGATGTGCAGGGGATTCGTGATCTTTGTCATGGGGAGTCCGTTGATGTTGACATTGCTTAGTTGGTAATCTTCTGACGGTTCCCCTTGTGCATTTCTTGGGAGAGTGAGTGATAACTCTTTCATGTGTTCAAACTCCTTCTGCGTGTCGTAGGTGAGGGCGGTAATCGTTAATTGATTCCCTCCGTTGACCAGCATGAGTAATGGAGGTTCCGCACCATCAATAATTCCTTTTGCTCCTGCTATTTTTATCCAGTTGGTAGGATACTGGCAACTGAATTTGGTGGCTGCATCATAATAAGATAGCCACGTATCGTCATTGCCGACAGGCGTATATGCCGGAACTTTCCTGCTGGAAAGATTGTCCGTAGCATTCACAGCGGAATGATTACTGTTCTCGTTTTCCTCTTCCAGTTCACCATTCAGATAGGCTTCCACAATGCCGCTTTCCCATTCATTGCGTATCTCCGGGTAAAGAGGAGGAACGTTTTTGCACAGGATCATGAAGCTGAACAGGAATATACAGAATATACCAAGCTCCCCGATGATGGAGACAGTCCGCTGTGCATCGGGTTTCTCGAACTTGTAGCCGACCACATATATAATTCCCAGAACAAACCCGCTTAACAACCCGCCAATATGGGCGGCATTATCAATGCCGGCTTTCATCCCGTAAACCAGATTATACCCCACAAAAATGAGGATGCTGGTTAACAATGCCTTTCGTTGTTCTTTGGCGATGCGATGAAAGAGGAGGAATGCAAGGAATATACCGTAAAGTCCGAAGATAGATCCGGAAGCTCCGGCGCTGATTGTCTCACCGTGCATATACAGGCTGAATGCAGCCGAACATAATCCGGTTAGCAGGTATGAAACGAACATACGGCGTCCTCCTATCAGTTCTTCCAACAGAAGTCCTACATACATGAAAGCATACATGTTCATCAGGAGATGGAAAGCTCCGATATGTATGAAGTTGCAAGTCACTGTGCGCCACCAGTCACCGGTCAGAGTCAGCGGTCCGAAGTCAGCTCCCCATTTCAGTAGTGACAGAGTGGAAGGAGACATAATACCCACTCCGGAAGCAATCATTACAATGAATACAAGAATATTGATGTCTATCAGGATGGGAGTTGCTATAAATCCTTTGTGGGGAATGAAGAAAGACAGGAAAGAGTTCCTCTTCTTTTCTTCCTCTATGTAGGCTTTTTCTTCTTCTGTGAGCGGGCGGTTGAACTCTTCTTCGAAATCTTTGGCCCTTTGGGCTAGTTCTTCCGGAGTGAGTGAGGCTTTTATTTCTTCCATTGTTTCCCGTAACTTCTGGATATTTTTTCTGTTCTTTCCATAATCAACAAATTGTACGGAAGAAGACTGACTGCGAACGGATACTTCCCCGTCACTTCCCTTTTCTATGGTAAAGGTTATTGCCTCTCCATGGGAGCGTATACTGAACGGGACTTCAAACCGGATTCCTTCCGGAGTTACTTCCTCGATATTCCACTCAAGTTTTTGAGAGGCTTCGAGAGCCAATATAAGGATTTCCGTGTTTGATAAACCTGGCAAATACAGTTTGTCATTATATGAAGGTTTGAGTGCCATATTTCTATCTCTATCTACATTCATCAATTAAAAAATTACTTATCTCACTGACAAATGTATAGAATAATAATGGAAAATAATAGAATATGACAAATAAAAAAAGCATCCATTTCGTAAGAAAGGATGCTTTTATCAGATTTAGTCGATTATTTGTTACTTTTTGTAGAACGCCAAATCTTCTTTGTCGAAGTTTTCGATGAAATTTGTATGCTTTTCTACTTCCGCTTCTGCATAGTTCAAATATACGTGTGCAGATTTGGAGAACAGTTCAGAAGACTTGCTGGCATCTTGAATCAGTAAGTGACACATGATAATATCAGCAGCCATTTCCACCAGTTTGCGAGCGGTGAAGTCAAGCAATTCCTGATCCTGTACTTCTTTCACAGCGTTGGTACTTGCTTCAAATTTGTCAGCCATCTTCTTCAGGCGAGACATCAGCGGTTCCATTTCCGGTGAACAAGGAATGGCCTCAAACTCGCGGATAGTAGCGATGTAAGAACCATTAGTCACGTAACGGATAGCGGCTACAGTCTGCAACTGGGTAGTTCCTTCGTAGATGCTGGTGATACGTGCGTCGCGATAGATGCGTTGGCAAGCATATTCCATCATGAATCCTGAACCACCGTGAATCTGGATACAGTCATAAGCGTTCTGGTTAGCATATTCAGAGTTCATACCCTTAGCCAGCGGAGTAAAGCTGTCTGCTAGTTTGGCGTATTTTTTCTGTTCCTGACGTTCTTCCGGAGTCAGTTTACGTTCGCGGGAAATATCATCCAATGCTTTGTAAATGTCTACGTAGCGAGCTGTTTGATACAGCAAAGCACGTCCGGCATCCAACTTACCTTTCATGATAGCCAGCATATCGTATACTGCCGGGAATTCGATGATTGCTTTACCGAATTGCTTACGGTCTTTAGCATAAGCCAATCCCTCATTGTAAGCAGCTTGGCTCAATCCTACGGACTGCGCAGCAATACCCAGACGGGCACCGTTCATTAAAGCCATAACGTATTTAATCAAACCGAGTTTGCGGTCACCGCAAAGTTCAGCTTTAGCATTCTTGTACACCAGTTCGCAAGTAGGAGAACCGTGGATACCGAGTTTGTTTTCGATACGACGTACGTTCACACCACCCTCATTCTTGTCATAGATGAACATAGAAAGACCACGACCGTCTCTTGTACCTTCTTCCGAACGAGCCAATACCAAGTGAAGATTAGCATCACCGTTTGTAATAAAACGTTTTACACCGTTCAGCAACCAGCAACCGTCTTTTTCGCTATAAGTTGCTTTCAGCATAACTGCCTGTAAGTCGGAACCTGCATCCGGTTCGGTCAAGTCCATAGACATCGTTTCACCTTGGCATACGCGAGGAATGAAACGGCTGTGTTGGTCAGCGTTACCGAATTCATACAGTGTTTCAATACAGTCCTGCAAAGACCAGATATTTCCGAAACCGGCGTCGGCAGCAGCCACGATTTCTGCACACATGGTGTACGGAGTGATCGGGAAGTTCAAACCGCCGAATCTGCGTGGCATGGTCATACCGTTCAGGCCGGCTTTCACCATAGCGTCCAGGTTCTGTTTGGTTCCGGAAGCATATTCTACGCGACCGTTAGCACAGTGAGGACCTTCTTCGTCTACACCTTCTGCGTTAGCAGCAATGATTTCTCCTGTGATTTCTCCTGTAATCTCCAATACTTTGTCGTAAGAGTCTACAGCATCTTCGAAGTCCAGCGGAGCGTAGTCGAATTCATCTTTATCTCTGTAATTGCGTTCTTTGAGTTCGCAAATACGTTTCATCATCGGATTGTTCAAGTGAAACTTGAGTTCCGGTATGTCTGTATAATAATTAGCCATCTTTCCTTACTTGCTATTTTGTTTATAATACTTAATCATCTTCGGCACAACTTCTTCGATACTTCCGTTGATTACGTAATCGGCAATCGTATTGATCGGAGCATCCGGATCGTTGTTAATGGAGATGATGATACCACTTTCCTGCATACCGGCGATATGCTGAATCTGTCCGGAGATACCGCAAGCGATGTAGAGTTTTGGACGAACCGTAACACCAGTCTGACCGATCTGACGATCATGGTCTGCGAAACCAGCGTCAACAGCAGCACGGCTGGCACCTACTTCTGCGTGAAGTTCTTTAGCGAGGTCGAACAACAGGTCGAAGTTCTCTTTCGAGCCTACACCGTATCCGCCGGCTACGATAATCGGAGAACCTTTCAGGTTGTTCTTTGCCTTTTCTACGTGGCGTTCGATTACTTTCACTACATAGTCCGTATC
>ENA-USYV01003244-USYV01003244.1-human-gut-metagenome-genome-assembly--contig:-NODE-3244-length-11690-cov-5.197107_pt1 | contig 11690 bp, 10 predicted proteins | sample MGYA00250066_ERZ773514 | MGnify/ENA primary metagenome ERZ773514 (study PRJEB29103, sample SAMN06112049) | human gut metagenome | biome: human gut; feature: ankylosing spondylitis patient; material... | reverse complement strand
TGACAATGTAAAGGTTTTGTCAGACGTACCGACAGCAGATTATGCTCCTACTGTATTTGGTTTTGGATTCAAAAAAAATGCTCCTTACAATGGTGGAGCATCCTGGATTTGCTTAATTACTAATAAGGATGACGACAAATGGAATCCTGCTATTCCGGGAGTTGCTGATTTGAAAGGTAATTTTATACTTAGTAATTGTAATGCAACTACAGTAAAAATAGCCAATTCACAAATTAATACTATAAAAATATGTATGAATAACCCTACTGAGGATTGTTATATAAGTACAAAACGTAATTCGAATCTCGAACAGTTAGATATCAGCGGCTCTACCGGTAAGTTACGCCAGATTGAGGCGTACAAGAATAAATTTCGGGACGAAACTTCTCTTGTAGCCGATAATTTAGGAGAAAAAGTACTAATTGACTGGCTATTCAATATAGAGAACAATCTCTATACCTTTTCTACATTGCCTAAACATCCAGTAACCGGTGCTATCATAAAAACAGGTTATAAAGATCAATGGTTGGCTGCCAGAGAACTTCCTATCGGTGAGTATAATGAAAAAGAAAAGATATATGAAATTAAAATTGGAGATGATATAGATTTGTCACAAGAGTATGATATTGATGGAAAGATGACTGTCTATACCTGGAAGAATGAGGATGGGGAAACGATAGTACCGTCCAGGACGGCAAAGTGGCAGGACGGCAAAGTGGCAGGACGGCAAGGTGGCAGGACGGCGGTCGGCAGGGCGGCAGAAAAAGAGGGGATTGCGATTTTTTTTGAAAAAAAATTAAAAACCATTTTGTCCGAAAATCATATGTCCCCGCATCCCGGAGGCAAGGCCGCGTCATCGCAGCGGACAGATCCGGGGCGCCGCCCACACAAACAAAAAACGGGCGAGACCCATAACGTCCCGCCCGTTTTAGCACCGGGATTCCAACCGCCGGGAGCCGCCGGACAGCGAAAAAGCGCACGGAGAAGCAGCCCGGCATCTGCAAAAGGCCAACGCACAGGTTCTCAATACGCTGTTCGGACACCGGGAAGGGTGCAATATTATCCGCACGGCCGCCGTTAGTAAAATAATAGAACGCAACTTTTCGATCTTTTTACATTCCGATCATTCTTTCCAAGCGCACAGCCGGCCCCTTCCGTGGTCTTTCCCGTTCCCGGAACTGTGCCCGGAGGCCGAGCGGGTCTCCGTTTCCGCAAATCTTCGCAGGCATCGTGCGGCCTTTGATTTGCGGTTTTCTATCTTGTGCACGATTTCACACAAAATTCTATTCTATGACGTATTCACCGGATTCAGTCGGCATGCACCGACACACGTTTACGGGGCGGCCCGCATTCACGGGGCAGCCCCGCAGTAAAACGCCCCCCGATTTCATGTCCTGCTTCGCACTCCACGTCGCCGAGTGCGAACAAACGGGAAGAGACGGTTCCGCCGCAAACTACCTGACGGCATACCGCATGCTCGTCAAATACATGAACGGCCGCAAACTGCTGCCCGAACAATTTACCGCCGAATGGCTCGAACGTTACGAACGATGGCTTCTGGCAAGAGGACTGGGGACAAACAGCGTCGTGTTCCACATGCGCTACCTGCGGGCCGTCTACAACAAGGCCGCGGACAGGGGCAGCTTCATCGCATCCCGCGGCAATCCGTTCTACCGCAGGCATATCAGGCAGGTGGCGACCCGCAAGCGCGCGCTGCCGCGCGAAACGCTCAGGCGGATCAGCGACGCCGACCTGTCAGAACTGCATCCGAAATATGCGCTGGCGCGCGACCTCTTCATGTTCAGCTTCTACACCCGCGGCATGTCGTTCGTGGACATGATCTATCTGCGAAAAAGCGACATCAGCGACGGTGTGCTGACATACAAACGAAAGAAAACCGGCCAGACACTCACGCTGCGCATCGAACCGCCCCTGCAGCGCATCATCGACCGTTACAACGGCGATTCACCTTATATACTGCCCGTGCTCGCCCGCGACGACAGTTACCGCGCCTACCGTCAGCAACAGCGCGAACTGAACAAATTCATCCGGAAGATCGGCGCGATGCTGGAAATTTCCGAACCGCTGACATTCTATGCGGCACGCCATTCATGGGCGACACTGGCACGCGACTGCGGCACGCCGCTGACGGTCATCAGCGCCGGCATGGGACACACCTCCGAACGAACGACGCGCATCTATCTGGCGCAGCTCGATCACGACGTCATCGACAAGGCCAATCGGAAAATCATCAACCTGTAACGATCAGGCCGATTCAGGCAGCGTTCGGATTTTTCTGGTATCAGGAAAAAATTTTGCAGAAGCGAGAAACAAGGCCCATTACTGTAAATAATGGGTCTTCGGAACGTAAACAATTGTTTTATAATCATTTCCCGTCATCGGCAAAAATAGGATTATTTATAATCACAACCAAACATTTCATGCAAAAAAATTTACGCATCACAGCTAATTAATTGACTTTTAGCGTAATAACCCGTCCCTTGTTTAAAAAATCGAAAATCCGGACACCGCATTCGATTTTTTCTCCCGCAATTGTGTCCGAATCTGCTATTTAGCATCTGACAACCAGCATTTTACACGAACAAGACCCATTATTTACAGTAAGGAGTCTCGGAGACGCAGTGTAACTATCTGACTAAAAGGCTGGTACAAATTGACACTTTCACTTAAGATTTTATGGGCAGTAAAGATTCTGCTCGCACTCCGCAAGGCGTCGGAAGCCGGCGCCCCTCCCATGAAGAGCCGCGAACTGATGGCGGCATGTCTGAATCCGGGCGCGGACACCTACATGTACCGCCGGGTCCTGCGCGAACTCGCCGCCAAAACCGACTATGCGACCTGCATCATCCAGTCGGGAAGGACCTACTATGAATGGAATCGCAACCTGCGGCCGACGCTCTACGACCTGACGCTGCGGCTGGAGGGCGGAATGCACGAGGTCACGAACGGCTTCTGGTCGTGCGAGAACCGCCATGTCATGCAGCCTTTATACAAGGCCAACAAGCAGTACGAATCGCTGACGCGCGAATATCTTTCCAATATCCATATCGACGAACTCGACTCCCCGGCGCTCTCCGCGCGCAACCGGGCCAAATAGCCGCACACATACCTGCCTGCGGCCGGACCGACGGAACGACACATCAATCACCAATAAACATTAAAAAATGAAACGTCTCTACCTCATTGCATTATTCGCCCTCGTCTGCGGCGGCGCTTCGGCGCAGGAGAACGGCAACCGGGATGCGCAAAACCGCGTCGTACGCGGCCCCTACGAAACCAACCGGCTCTCCGACAACATCTTCGTCGGCATCGCCGGAGGTATAAACCTCTATTTCGGCGAGCACGACTCTCAGGGAAAATTCGGCAAACGGCTGGCTCCGGCGCTGGACATTCACGTCGGCAAATGGTTCACCCCCTCGATCGGCGCGCGCGTCGGGTACACCGGCCTGCAGGCCAAAGGCCGGACCACCGCCGGAACCATGTACGCGAAAAAGCAGGACGGCGACTGGTTTGAGGAGAAGTTCGGCGTGTCGTATCTGCATGCGGACGCTCTGTGGAACTTCTCGAACGCCGTGGGCGGCTACAAGGAGGAGCGCACGTGGAACTTCGTGCCTTTCGCCGGCGTGGGCTGGGCCCGCTCCTACGGCAACGACACCCATGACAACGAAATCGGATTCGACGTCGGCCTGCTGAACGTCGTGCGTCTGTGCAAGGCGCTCGACCTCACGCTCGAAGCACGCTGTCTGCTGGTAAACCAGCGTTTCGACGGCGTATCGGGCGGCCGCATCGGAGAGGGAATGCTTTCGGTCACCGCAGGTTTGGCGTACAAATTCAACCGCCGCGGATTCACACGCGCCTCGAAACCGCAAGCGGTGGATTTCACGCCTTACCTCGACCGGATCAGGCGTCTCGAAGAGAACAACAACGACCTCGCATCGAAAAACACGGCGCTCAGCGACGAGAACGAGAAGCTGCGCAACATGCCGCCCAAGGTCGTAGCAGAGAAGAAGGTCGCCGCATCGCCCGTAGCGCTCTTCTTCAAGATCGGCAGGGCCACGCTCGACAGCAAGGAGCTGACGAACCTCGAATTCTATGTCAGGAACGCCATGAAGGCCGACAAGGAGAAGACCTTCACGCTGATCGGTTCGGCGGACAAGGCCACGGGCAGCAAGGAGCTGAACCAGCGTCTGAGCGAACAGCGGATGGAGTATGTCTACGACCTGCTGAAGAACAAATACGGCATCGCGCCCGAACGCCTGATCAAGAAGGCCGAAGGCGATACGAACAACCGTTTTGCCGAGCCGGAGCTGAACCGCGCCGTCATCGTGGAATAACCCCCGAAAACGACCGATTCATGTCCCGGACCGCAGCAACCGTCACGAATGAAACGCCCTCCGGGGCGGCGCATCACCTGCTGGCATATCTGGAGGAGGGGAGGGTGCGCGTGTACGCTCCCCGCCGGCAGAGCCTCTGGATCATGCAGCAGCTCCCGCAGGCGGAGGAGCTGAGGATCGAAACCCAGCTCCGCGAACTGCACCGGACCGGGCGGCGGACGGCCGTGGTGGAGGTGCAGCTCCGCAGGGACGAAGAGACGTTCCGCGTAAGGGTGCTCTGCGTAAGGGCCTGATCCGCACGAATCGGAAACGCACGAACAGATAAAATCAACGCCACACTCATCAATTAAAAAAAGCAATGACCATGAAAAAACAATCAATGCCCTACGAAGCACCGGAGCTAGTTCAGATCTCCGTGCGCGTCGAAAAAGGATTTGCCGTAAGCAGCGACATCGAGCCGGGAACCGGCGGCGGTGAACTGGGAGGTACGCGATCGCTCTCATACGACGATTACGAATAGCGGTCCGAAGCTCCGAATATTAACGTTCAAAACAAAAAGCCTTATGAAAAAACTATTCGTTATAGCGATGCTCGCCGCAGCCGGCATGAGCGCATGCAGCAAGGAAGAGACTGCGACGGCTCCGGCAGAGGCGAAATACATTCAGGTAACCATTCCAGAGGATGCGGTCGCCGGCGAAACCCGCACCGCCGTAGACGGCACGGAGACGACTTGGGTGCAGGGCGACAAAGTCGCCGTATTCCTCTACAACGGCTCCACGACGCAGAAGTTCGAATTCACGGCCGACAAAACGGGCGCCACAACCACCTTTACCGGCGACGTACCCGTAGGCAGCTACTCGCTGGCGGCGGCACACTATCCGTACAGCTGCGGCGCCACGTTCGACGCCGTAAACAAGGTGTTCAAGCATACGTGGGGGACGTCCTACTTCACGACAAACCTCGCCGACTACGACTTCATGTACACGAACGTCTGGGAGACCCCGTTCGAAATCAACGAGGATTCGACGGTGCTGCCCGTCAACTTCACCTTCCGGCCGCTGATGGCACGCATCAGGATGAGTCTCGGACTGGAAAGCAACGAGACGCCCAAGAAGATCATCATCAGCACCAGCGGCGACGTAATGCCGACCGCGGGCACGATCGACCGTCTGGGCAACTTCACCGCATCGTCGGTAACCAATTCGATCACCATTCCCACGGACCGGAAGGAGTTTACGATCGGACTGCTGCCCGTAAGCATCTATTCGACGATGAACGTGCAGGTCATGACCGCCGACGGACTGACCTATTCGGACAAGTCGTTCACCCTCGCCGGCCTGAAGCGCAACCACCACTATACGATGAGCGTACCGTGCAACAGCAAGACGGTCACGATCGGGGTACCCGACGCGGTCGACAAGAAGTACGGCACCGGGACGTGGAAGGACAACGGATTCTATTTCGTCGATCCCCAGTACGATCCCGACGGAATCTTCGACGGCTGGTACTTCTACCGCGGAGAGCTTAAGAATGACAAGAACGACGACGACAAACTCAAGAAAAACCGCATCCAGCTGCAGGTTCCGGCAGGATTCAACGACGACAACAACGGCGCGTTCGTGACGGCTCCGATCCAGTGCGACGGTTCGAAAACCGTGAAAATATCCTTTGAAGTAGCGACCAACCGGGCATTGGTGAATATAAAATATCGGATCGGCGTAACGGGCAACGGCCCGATTACGGAAGTTTGGCTCCGCGACCGGAATAACATTCTGAACGGCAACGACAGGAAATGCAAGTCGGGAGTTCAGACCCACACGTTCACGGTCACGAACGGACAGCGGATCATGGTCAAGATACTGAGCACGGGCGGCGCCTACCACGTCGAGTTCGCGGACTTCACCTACACGGTCGAATAGCTTCGGCGACAAGAAATCCAGCTATCGGGACGGAGGTGACAGCCGTCCCGATTCAGTTGTAAAAATACCTATCTGATGAAAGCAGCTTACACAAAGCCGGAACTGGAGATACTCACGGTCAGGACGGAAGCGGGATTCGCGATCTCCCAGCCCCACGGCGGCGAACTGGGTCCGAGTTCGGAGGATTATGCGGACGACTGCGAGTATTGACCGAACGCCAATTCAAACCAGACACCATGACACACAAACCTATCTTCCGCCTGCTGATACTCGCAGGACTGCTGTCCGGCTGCGGAAAGGATACGACGGAACAGCCCCGTCCCGCAGATCGGGCGGTCGGCGGCGACGCCGTCAGCTGCCGTCTTGCGATCGGCAACGACCAGACAGCCGGACCGGAAAACGAAACCCGCACGGCCTACGGTCCCCTTACCGACGGTTATTTCCCGATTTACTGGCGCACGGGCGACCGGGTGGGAATCATCAGCCCGCAGACGACTCCGCAGTGGGCCGAAGTGGAGGTCACCGTGTCGGGCGCGACCGAAAGCGAAGCCGACCTGAGCAATACGGGAATGGCATGGGGCAGCGACTCGCATTACGACTTTTATGCGTTTTACCCGGCCGACGCCGTACAGACCAACAGCGGTTCTATCGTCGTTACGGCGATTCCGGCCGTACAGACCTGTAACAACGGCGAATGCAACATGCAGTACGCCTACATGGCGGCATGTACGAAAGGCGTGGAACGCGGCGCGGAGGTGCCGTTCTCGTTCCGCCCGCTGATGACTACCGTGACGGTAGACATAAGATTTTCGGAAGCGGCCGAGGTGCAGAAACTCGTCCTGTCGAGCGAAAACGATCCGGTAGCCGGGGCCTTCACGTTCGACATCGAAACACATCGGGCCGCCGTCATTGAGGACAGATGCTCCAAAGTGCTTGCGTTGCACATGCTGACGGGGGAGGAGCCTTACATCCGGATCGGCGCCGGATCGAAGATCATGGTTACGGCATTCATGCTGCCGCAGGACATTCGGGGACTGACGCTGACGGCTGTCACGACGGAGGGGAAAACCTACAGTTACACGACTCAAGCGACGCTTAAGGCAGGCAATCGTTATTCGTTTACGATCAGCGACATGCAGAAGCAGGCGCAGCAGACCACGGAGGACTATTCCGACTGGATGAAATACCTGCCCGACAACGTATACCTGTCGCAGGTATCCATGCCCGGATCGCACGACGCATGCACGATGTACGGCTCGCATTATGAATACAAGAGCGGCATGCCCGGCGAAAGGTATCATTTCAAATGGCTGCAAAACGTCGTATTCGGCTACATGAACGTAACCAAGATCATCAAGGCGCAGGAACTTTCGATCGAGGAACAGCTGGCGGCCGGTGTCCGCATGTTCGACCTGCGTCCGTCGGCGTCGGGCAGTTCGCTGCAGGACCTTCCGATTCATCACGGCATCGCCGCGCTGGGCGACCCGACCCGCGGCGGCTACACGCCGGGCGGTTCCGGGCGGCAGGAGCTGTCGCCCTTCATGCTCTCGCACCTGCTCGACCGCTTCGTGAACTTCCTGAACGAGCATCCCGACGAGACGGTGCTGATACATATGAAATACGAGAACACCAGCGGCACCGGAAAAACGGGCTGGGACAAGAGCGTCGTAGACCTGATAAAGTCGCACTGCAGCGGACATATCGCCGATTTCCATCCCCGGATGACGCTGGCCGACGCCCGCGGCAAGATCCTGTTCATGATCCGCGAAGACTACAAGTCCGCCAACGGCGGCCGGTATCTGGGCGCCTACCTGAACTGGACGCACGACAAGGTCGTGTTCGAGACCACGCTCCACGGCAATACGGGCGAAACGGCGCCGATCAAGGTCAATGATCTGTACAACATCAAGAACGGCTCGTCGGACGGCGTGAGCAAGTACGCCGCGATCGACGAGTGCATCGCCTACACGTACGGCGCGACGGACGTCACGCGCTGGTGCATGAACTACGTGAGCTGTTACGACACGGCGCACTGCAGCGTATCGGGCATCAGTATATTCGGAGCCGTGGGGGATTACGACTACTGCGCCAACCTGTATAACAGATACACGGCGGACAAACTGAACCGGAAGGACTTCCGCGGAAACGCCGGTATCGTCCTGATGGACTTCGCCGGAGCCGAAAACGCCACGATGACCTACGGACAGACCTACTCGAACATGCGGGTATACGGCGACGATCTGGTGAAGGCCGTCATCGGCGTCAACAACAAATGGGACCTGCGGCGCAGCGAATAACAACCGCCCTCAGGCCCTCCGGACCGCGCATTTTCCGCTCCCCGTCCGAAACACCCTTACCCCCCCCCAAAAAAACCTCCCGGCCTTGGAAAAGCCGGGAGGTTTCGCACACACAAACATTAACAATACAAACAACGCGAATGGCTGAATTATTTGTTCGGTACAAAGATGCGGGTATTTTCCGAACGGCGCAATCGCCAATAATGGGGATTTTCGGAGCGGCGGCTCCCGAATTATGGTGAAAAGGTCGGACGGAAAGAGGTGAACAGCAACTTTTTATTTTGAATTTCGAAATAATGCACTATCTTTGCAGGCGAATTCCAACACGCCCGGCGACCGCCGGGATTTTCGAAAAAGTCACTTTGAAATAGAAATATATGCAGGATTTGAAAGCGCTCGAAGGGACAAGTCTCGCCGACCTGCACGAAATGGCCAAAGCTCTCGGCATCGAAGACGTCATGGTAAAGAAGCGCGAACTGATTGAAAAGATCACCGGAGGTTCCGCACAGGAGACCCCGGCAGAGAATAAAGGCAAGCGAGGACGAAAGAAAGAAACGCCCGCGGCGGAAACTCCGGCCGTGACCGCACCTGAAACAGCCGCACCTGAAACAGCCGTGGCAGAAGCGGCTGCGAAAACGGCCGAGACGTCGGCGGCGGAACCGGAACCGATGGCAGCGGCAGCTCCGGCAGCGCCCGCGAAACCGCGGGGACGCAGGCCGCGCATGACCAAGGCGGAGAACACCGCACCGGTACAGCCGCAAACGGCGCTGACACCGGAAATGCCCGCCGAACTGGAGTTCCCGACGAATGGTGCGCAGAACGAACCGGCGGCGAAGCCCGCACAGGAAACAGCCGCGCAGCCGGAGCCCAAGCGGCGCGGCCGCAAGCCCAAGCAGGAACAGGAGCAGGGACAAGAGCAAGAATCCGCTCAGGCGGCTCAGGGGCAGACTCAGGCGGAAGAGACTCCCGCACCCCGTCCGTTAGAAGAGGAGGTGATTACCAAGGACGACTTCGCCGGAGAGATCGAAGGCGAGGGCGTGCTGGAGATCATGCCCGACGGTTACGGATTCCTGCGTTCGGCGGACTACAACTACCTGAACTCGCCCGACGACATTTACGTTTCGCCGTCGCAGATCAAGCTTTTCGGACTCAAGCCCGGCGACACCGTGAACGGAGCGATCCGTCCGCCGAAGGAGGGCGAGAAGTATTTCCCGCTGGTCCGCGTGAACGAAATCAACGGGCTGGCGCCCGAATACATCCGCGACCGCGTACAGTTCGAATTCATGACGCCGCTCTTCCCAAGCGAGAAGTTCTGTCTGACGGGAAACGGCCACAACAACCTCTCCACCCGCGTCGTGGACCTCTTTTCGCCCATCGGCAAAGGCCAGCGCGCCCTGATCGTGGCGCAGCCCAAGACCGGTAAGACCGTGTTGCTGCAGGCTATCGCCAACGCCATCGCCGACAACCATCCCGAAGTATACATGATCGTACTGCTGATCGACGAACGCCCCGAAGAGGTTACGGAAATGGCGCGCAACGTCAAGGCCGAAGTCGTGGCATCGACCTTCGACGAACAGGCTTCGCGTCACGTGAAGGTGGCCGAAATGGTGCTGGACAAGGCCAAACGCATGGTAGAGTGCGGTCACGACGTGGTGATCTTCCTCGACTCAATAACCCGTCTGGCGCGCGCCTACAACTCGGTGCAGCCGGCGTCGGGCAAGGTGCTTTCGGGCGGCGTGGACGCCAACGCGCTCCACAAACCCAAGCGTTTCTTCGGCGCGGCTCGCAACACGGAGGAGAAAGGTTCGCTGACGATCATCGCCACGGCCCTGATCGACACCGGGTCGAAGATGGACGAAGTGATCTTCGAGGAGTTCAAGGGTACGGGCAACATGGAGCTTCAGCTCGACCGCAAGCTCGCCAACAAGCGCGTATATCCGGCCGTGGACGTCATCGCATCGGGCACGCGCCGCGAAGACCTGCTGCTGCCGCGCGACGTGATGAACCGTACGTGGGTGCTGCGCAAATACCTCTCGGACATGAATCCCGTCGAAGCGATGGAATTCCTCCAGAAACAGATGAGTCTCACGGACACCAACGAGGAGTTCCTCGCAACGATGAACCACTGACAACCGATCCGCCCGCAACACAAATCCCGAATATAAATGAAAAAGCTGCTTATTCTCTTTTCCTGCGTCCTTTTCGCCCACGGCGCATTCGCATGGGGACAGAAGGGACACGACGTCACGGCCTACATCGCCGAATGTCATCTGACGCCCGAAGCGGCGGAAAAAATCGACAAGGCGCTGAACGGACATTCGCCGGTATACTATGCCAACTGGCTCGACATCGCCAGCCACACGCCGGAATACGCATACACGAAAACATGGCACTACCGGAACGTGGACGAAGGCAAGACGATCGACACGATGCCGGGAAACCCGGACGGCGACGTGCTGAAAGCCGTTACGACGCTCGTCGCAGAGCTGAAGGCCGGCGGACTGCCGTCCGAAGAGGAGACGCTCAAGCTCAAGATGCTGATTCACCTCGTAGGGGACATGCACTGCCCGATGCACGCGGGACGGCTTTCGGATATCGGCGGCAACCTGCGTCCGGTATTGATGTTCGGCAAGAAAACGAACCTCCATTCGGCATGGGATACGGCCATTCCCGAAGCCGCCCGCAAATGGAGCTATACCGAATGGCAGGAGCAGATCGACCGGCTGACGGACGACGAAGCGATGCTGATTCAGGCCGGCGAACCTTACGACTGGCTCAAGGAGACGCACGCGATATGCGTCGGCATCTACGAAGATTCGCCCGAAGGCACGAAGATCTCCTACGACTACGTATACAAGTACACGCCCGTAATCGAACTGCAGTTCCTGCGCGGCGGCTACCGGCTGGCACGTCTGCTGAACGAGATTTATCGATAATCCGGCCGATCAGACGACGAAATTACGGAAAAATCCCCGCATATGCTGCGGGGATTTTCGTATGCAGGGACCGACTACAGGACCGAAAGGAGATATGACCCAGGCAGGTGCGGGATTAAAGTAATGTAACGACTTGATTTATATGGTAGTTACATTTTTGTATAGGAGAGTAGGTAACGAGAA
>ENA-USYV01003243-USYV01003243.1-human-gut-metagenome-genome-assembly--contig:-NODE-3243-length-11690-cov-6.854904_pt1 | contig 11690 bp, 10 predicted proteins | sample MGYA00250066_ERZ773514 | MGnify/ENA primary metagenome ERZ773514 (study PRJEB29103, sample SAMN06112049) | human gut metagenome | biome: human gut; feature: ankylosing spondylitis patient; material... | reverse complement strand
GACCGCCCAGTTTAAGTGTCATTTTATCAGTAAAGCCAATATCCGAGGGGACTGCCACAATCTCCCTGCCGTCTGCGTATTCCCGTTCCAGGCACGGGTCCTCTTCCTTGAGTGCATCCGCATAAGCGCTGTCCTCCAGCCTTGTCCGCTCCTGCTCAAGCATTTCATTGGTCTTCATATGGGCGGCTGATAAACCGTGGATGTGATGCATCCCAAAAGTATGGTCCCAATGCCAGTGGGTAATGACCGTTATATCAGGCTTCTTCAGATCCGCTTCTGCCAGCGCCCCATAGAATTCGTCCACATGGGCAGCCGAGTTGCCAGCATCTATGGCAAGGCTTATGCGGGAGCCATTAATATACGCCAGCATGGGGCGGTCTGTCTCCGGCTGATGGGGATAATAAAAAATCCGGCTGGTTAACTGTTCCAGCCTCATCTGCCGAACTCCCTGCTGATTACAGAATCATATATCAGCTTTGTCCTGGCATCAAAAAGAACCCATATGATTTCATCCAATGCCCCGTCATGCCCCACCAGGAACTGCTTAACCGCAGCAGCCGCACTTTCCGCGGCCAATTCCACCGGAAAATGATAAATACCTGTTGAAATAGAAGGAAATGCAATCTTTTTAATCCCTTTCTTTACCGCAATATCAAGTGAATTCTGATAACAGGAAGCCAGAAGCCCTGCTTCATTGTGCGTCCCCCCATTCCATACCGGGCCAACCGTATGGATGATATAGGAACAGGGCAGGTCATACGCCTTTGTAAGCTTGGCCTGCCCGGTCCACTTCATTCATTGCCGACGCTGCTTTGGCAATTGTGGTAATGGCCGATCCGTTGGCCAGTGATGTTTGGATTGAAGATGCTTCTATTGCTTCTATCATGATACAGTTGCAGGCCGAAGATCTCGGCTTGGGAAGCTGCTGGGTGCAGGTCCGCGAACGTTTCACTGCTACCGGAATGCCTTCCGATGAATTTGTTCATGGAATCCTGGGTATTCCTCTGCAACTTCAAATTCTTTCCGTTATTGCTATCGGACATAAAGGGATGGAACGTAAACCTTTCAACGAAGAACATCTTCAATGGGAGAAAATTCACATAAATAAATTCGGAGGAAAATAAATATGGGAGCTGCTAAAGCGAGTAACAGCAAAGATACTTATTTGGCTACTGCTGTTACCTTTATCGTTATCGGAGCACTTTATCTGATTGATAAACTGATTCATTTCTCTACCCTCGGGTTGCCTTGGGTGATGAATAAAGACAATATGTTATTGTATGCTTCGATCTGTTTTCTTATTTTCAAACGCGATAAATCAATTGGTTTTGTGTTACTTGGTCTTTGGCTGGTGATGAATATCAGTCTGGTAATATCATTGCTGGGTTCGTTATCCGGGTATCTGCTGCCATTGACTCTGCTCATTATCGGAATCATTTTATTCTGGTTTGCAAAACGGTAAAGAAATAATGAAGAGAAGTATAGAAGATACACCGATTGTGTTTATCGGCGCAGGTAATCTGGCTACTAATCTGGCGAAGGCTCTCTATCATAAAGGCTTCCGTATTGTGCAGGTATATAGCCGGACCATGGAATCTGCTCGTACTTTAGCCGAGAAAGTTGAAGCTGAATATACAACAGATTTACAGGAAATCTCCAAAGATGCTAAATTGTATATCGTATCTTTGAAGGATGCCGCTTTAGTAGATTTGTTGCCGCAGATAACAGAAGGAAAACAGAATTCTTTGTTGGTGCATACCGCGGGAAGTATCCCGATGAGTATTTGGGAAGGGTATGCAGAACGGTATGGAGTATTTTATCCGATGCAGACATTCAGCAAACAACGTGAAGTCAATTTTCAGGAAGTGCCTTTCTTTGTTGAAGCGAAACGACCGGAAGATGTAGAGTTCTTGAAAGCTGTTGCCGCCACTCTTTCAGAGAAAGTTTACGAAGCTTCTTCCGAGCAACGTAAAAGCCTTCATTTGGCTGCTGTTTTTATCTGCAACTTCACAAATCACATGTATGCATTAGCTGCTGATTTGCTTGAAAAATATAATTTGCCTTTCGATGTTATGCTTCCGCTGATAGACGAAACGGCACGTAAAGTACACGAACTGGCACCACGTGATGCACAGACCGGACCCGCTGTTCGTTACGATGAGAATGTGATGAACAATCATCTTGCCATGTTGGTAGATTCTCCGGCATTGCAGGAAATATATAAACTAATGAGCAAAAGTATCCATGAGCACCATCAACTATGATTTATCTCGTATCAAGGCTTTAGCTTTTGACGTAGACGGAGTATTGAGTTCGACAACCGTACCTTTGCATCCTTCCGGAGAGCCGATGCGTACCGTGAATATCAAAGATGGGTACGCCATCCAGTTGGCTGTGAAAAAAGGACTTCACATAGCCATCATCACCGGTGGCCGTACAGAAGCAGTGCGTATCCGTTTTGAAGGACTGGGTGTGAAGGATCTGTATATGGGATCTGCCGTCAAGATACACGATTATCGTGATTTTCGTGATAAATACGGACTGACCGATGATGAAATTCTCTATATGGGCGATGATGTTCCGGATATTGAAGTGATGCGTGAATGTGGACTTCCATGTTGTCCGAAAGATGCCGTGCCGGAAGTGAAATCCGTAGCAAAGTATATCTCTTATGCAGACGGCGGACGTGGCTGCGGACGTGATGTGGTGGAGCAAGTTCTAAAAGCTCATGGTCTGTGGATGGCAGAAGATGCTTTCGGCTGGTGAATGAATTAGACGATTGGACAATTTACGATTTACGATTGGAGTATCTCTGTAAATTAATCCGGTGATGTTAATAGAAGTACTCTTGACCGTCAACGAAATCGCTCTTAATTATCAACAGAAACATTCTTCAATCATCAATAAATAGTATTTTCAATCGTAAATCGTAAATCGTCAAATTGTAAATAAAATCATGCTTGATAATTTAAAGAAATATCAGATTATACTAGCCTCCAATTCTCCCCGTCGGAAAGAATTGATGTCAGGCTTGGGAGTGGACTATGTAGTCAGAACATTGCCGGATGTAGACGAGTCATATCCGGATACATTGGTTGGTGCTGAAATACCCGAATATATTGCTCGTGAAAAGGCAGGTGCCTACCGTACCATGATGCAGCCGGGAGAATTATTGATTACAGCAGATACCATCGTCTGGCTGGATGGAAAAGTACTTGGAAAACCGGAGGGCAGGGAAGGAGCCATTGAAATGCTTCGTGCTCTTTCGGGAAAGTCTCATCAGGTTTTCACAGGTGTTTGCCTGACTACTACCGAATGGCAAAAAAGCTTTACCGCTTCCTCTGAAGTATTGTTTGATGTCTTGTCAGAAGATGAAATCCAGTATTATGTCGACCGCTATCAGCCGATGGATAAGGCAGGAGCGTATGGCGTTCAGGAATGGATCGGGTATATCGGTGTGAAATCAATTTCAGGTAGCTTCTATAATATTATGGGACTTCCCATACAGAAGTTGTATGGAGAGTTGAAAAAGTTATAGTAAGGATCCTGAATCTATCTGAATATTTCTACTTACCCCAATAATATGAGAAGGCTGCCTCAAAATAGAAAATGAGGCAGCCTTTTTCTGTATTCTTAAGCAGGGACATTTACTGAATATCCCGAATTGAAAGATGCAGGAGACTATAATAAATCCAACATCAGAGGAATGTCCTCTTCTCGAATCCCTTGTGTGAGAAGAGATTCTTCATCTTTATGGAACATCTCCAAGAATCTTTCCCGGTTTCCACTAGCCGTAATGGCTTTTCCGTAGAAAACGGCAGCTTTCTGAATATCTCCCATTACCCAGGCCACATGCCCTGCGTTCATATAATCAATAGCCAGCGGCTTTTGTTCAATAATCTTTTCATAATATTTCATCGCCTGTTCATATTTCTGGCTGATGAACGAGCACCAACCGATGCCGCGCCATGCCTTTATACAATTGTTCTCGATGAAATCCAACTTGAAGAAATAATTCAGAGCTTCCTCATATTGTCCCAATTCAGCCAGGCAACTACCGATATAGAAAGTCACATTGGTATCTTCCGGAGCAGCTTCTTCTACCTTTTTATAATAAGTGAGTGCAGCCTGATAGTTTCTGTTTAGCCGGTAACAAATAGCCAGGTGGCGATTGTTCCAGATATTATCCGGCTTCAGCGTGTCTGCTTTCAGATAAGCCTGAATAGCTTCTGCATATTTCTTTCTTTTTTGTAATGCATAGCCAAACTTCTGATAATATTCTGCACTTTCTCCTTCGAATCCTCCAATAGACTCCAGTTCTTCATAAATTTCAATAGCCTCGTCCCAACGTTCCTTTGCCAGATAAAAATCGGCAATGGGGAATAATACATCTTCCCAATACAAGATATTGTCGAGTGCAGGAACGTGATGAAGGTCGAGTTTCTCTTTAAAAATATCTCTGAACTCACTCTTGCGTACACTAAGTTTGAAGAAACGGTACAAGTCGTGCAGGTATTGGTTACTGACCGTTCCCGGACGTTCATTGAACCTCTTCATTGTTTCAACATTCGATTTCTCTGCCAATTCTGCCACCTGCTGTTCGTTCAACTGACTCAACATCATATCTTGTTGCGACTGTGGCAATTGATGAATCGTGAAAAAGAGCGAGTACTTATCGCTGTTGCTGAAAAAGCCCGATTGAAGAATTAAATCCAGCAGACTGCCTCCCTGATTTCCCGCTTGTTTCATTGCTTTGAGCACATTGGACTGTTGCTTGCTGAATGGATAAAACCAGTTATGCACCTCGCGGAAGAACGGATAATTTTTCAATGCGGCAAAAGTGCTCATATACACATCTGCGCCCTCTAATTGCAATTCGTTCATTTCACGCAATTTATCTCCTAGGCCGGACTTCTCGAACGCATCTTCCCAATCCGGGTTCATATCATTGTTTTCTTCATCGTTTTCTTCAAAACCGAATCGCATATTTTTCATGGAGGAAACATTCTTCAGCATTTCAGGAATAATCTCTTCCCTCATCTTTTTATCAATCTTTTCCGTTTCCTGACACAATAGCATTTGGCGGTAAATACGTGCGACGTCTTCTCTGAATGAAGGTATTTCCTCCATGAGATCTACCCTTTTGATAAGTTCCGGATAAAAAGAAAGACGGCTTCTGTAGATGTGGAAGATAATCATTGTACCTACTAATGCCCGTTGGCTGACGTTGACGTTAGGGTGTTCGTAAGCATTGAGCAGCCACATTATTTTTCGTAAGTCGAAACATTCCATCAAGCTCAATGTGAGGGCACTGACAAATAAGCATAAGTCATCTCCCGGAAGTAATTCCGAGGCAAGCATAGCTTTTGCGTCTTCCTCGTCTTCGGGAGTCCATGCACTGTTTGTCCATGTTCTTATAAACATAAACTTGAGCGTATCTTCATGCCGTCTTAATACTTCATCCATCTTTTCGTCAGACAGTAATCCGCTGACTGCCAAGTCGTCATTAAATGACTCCAATATGTGTAATATTGTTTTGATACCATAGTTCGACAAGTCCGCCGATCTGGGAGTGCGGCGTACCTCATGATAATATCTTGATGAAGCGTTGTCCAACATGAGCAAACGTGATTGGTCGGCAATTCCCCAGGTGTCTGCTACCATTTTTTGATACAGATTCCACCGGTCAGGGTCGTTTGCTCCCTGTTTCATGTATTCCAGCATATATTTGTAAGAGGTCTGCAATTGTTCCAGGCGAGTGCGCAAATCCCAGTCAGGACACTGCCACAGCAAAGATTCCAACTGCATTAAGGCTTCTTTGAGTCTTTTCTCTTCAAGTAAAGTACGTATATATGCGTATTGTTCATTAATCGTTTTTTCGTTCATCATTCTTTAATTATTTATTTTTTCCAATCCAGGTCAAACGTTTCCAGAGACCTTCAAAAGGACCGTGTTTATGGTGTCGGAGCCACCACGAACAAAATACCATTTGTAATAGAACAAAAAGGATGCCAAAAAGGAAACTGTAAGTGATTCCTAAATATCGTCCAAGTTCGAATCCCCAATGATAGAACAAAAGAGAACCGAAAATAGATTGCCCGAGGTAGTTCGTCAAACTCATTTTACCATAAGATGTGAAACGCATAAAGAAACTGCGGTCTTTCACACGGTAGAAAGTCAGCAGTAATCCCGTTACCAGCAATACCATGAAGCTAAGGCTACTGAATGAACTTAATATCAATTGTAAGGGAACAAGGATGGCACTTCGTTCGATGAATTCCGGCAGCATATTGTTCAATCCGTAGATGGGGAAGAAGCAGAGAAGCGAAACGGCCAATGCCTTTAACCACAGGCGTTCGTTCTGTTCGCTGTACAGGAAATATTTGCGGCGACCGACAAGCATTCCGAATAAGAATAACCCCGGTGTCTGTAAGATACGTCCATGTTCCAGTGCCCAGGTCATGTTGGCCAGTTGTCCTTCCCACATATTCATGCGGACTGTTTCGAGGAAAGTTCCGTTCTTTTGTACGTCGAAAGCAATGCTGAAATAATAACCTGCCAAACTTTTTCCTGCCACATAGTCAGGATTACACAAAGCATAAATCAATTTCATCCAGTCGATAGGTTGTAGAATTAATAAAGTTGCGAAGATGACAACCGTGCGGTCACTCATCCGGCAGAATATCGGAAGGATAATTCCTAAAATCGCATACATAGTCAATATTTCACCGGTAAAGAAAGCAGCATTGAACTGTCCTATCATGAAGAGAATGAATAATCTCCATAAAAAACGCAAGCGGAAATCTTTCCCTCTCCGTTGTTGGTTGTTGTCTTGAATGTAGAAACTAAAACCGAAGAGCAGGGCAAACACAGCGTATGCTTTGTTACTGAATGTGAAGAATAATCCTCTCCAAATAGCCTGATCGGTAAATTTCATCCATTCAAAAGGTACGTCTTCCGGGAAAGAGTAGAAATTAAAATGTTCAATACTGTGTAAGAGAATAATTCCCATTACTGCTAATCCTCTTAATACGTCGGCCACGTCTATTCGGGCGTTGGTTTCCGCGATTTTGTGTTCCATGATTTCTTCGTTTCTGTTATTTATAAGGTTGATATTCTATAATTATTTGATTCCGCTGTTTTAATACTGTTACTCCAGCCCTAATACCGGATGCTAATACTTAATACTTGATACTTAATTGATACTTAATTTAAAACCTTACCTGCACCTGTGCCTGTATCAGATTGGAGTCTTTTTGTCCGTCTCCTTTCTTGTCGCAAAAGGTATATTGTGCTTGTAAGCGGCATCTAGGGTAAAACCAGTATTGTACGCCTGCAATATAGTTATTCTGTTTGAAATCAGCAGCTTTGTTCGGGTTGAAATAATCGAACGAAGCGATGAAATCGAAATTCCGGGCGAAGCGTACACTGCCTGTTGCATAGAAACCTTCGCTTTTCACACTCCGGTCTTTTCCGGCAAGATATTCCGTGCGTAGATTAAAGGTGGAAGTGGTGACAACCCCTCCTGCACTCCAGCGTTTCTTGGCGTAATTTTCTCCGGCTTTAATTCCTGTATATTCCGAATCTGCTATGGCATGTCCTGTTCCGCGGATAAACGAACCACCTACGGATAACCATTTCAGCGGATTAACCATCAAGTTACCGACTACATCTTTTTGACTGTTTTTGTCTTTGGTATTCAATCCCTGTCCGTTCATTACAGCCACTTTGTATTGCAGGAAGTCGCGAAATAATTTTCCGTGAAGCATCATGCCGATATCCCGTCCGGACGTCATTCCGTAACACTTATCGCTACCGCTTACTCCCGCCAGATAACAAACAGACTGCGAATAACAATTGATGAGTTCTACTGTGGTAGGAGATAATTCATTTTCTATGGTATAAGGAACCTTGAATTCACCGATACGTGCCGTAAGTCCGGGGAGAAACTGATAATCGGTATACACTTCGAGTAACATGCCCCCATTGTAGAAGTCATACATAAAATCACAAGTCCACCGTTTGGTGATCTTTCCGTGTGCCATGAAAATGATTCGTTTGATGTCGAATGTATTGTCCGGGTTCGCTGCATCGTCATAAGTATATCCCAATTGGGCATATCCAGAGAGACTAATCCGTTCTTTCAGTGTGTTGACAACTTGATTTAGTGGTGTCTGCTCCTGTGCCAGGAGAGGATTTTGCATACCTGTAATGCATAATACAAAGGTTAAGAATTGGAGTAGTGTTTTTCGCATGAGTTAGTTGTTATTTGATTTTGATTATGGTTGATACTGTATTATGGTTGATACTGTGGGGATATACGTTGTGTCAATCAGATTCTTTTCAGAGTAGGTTTCGGGGATTCGGTGGTTTTCTTTCAACCACTGTATAGCTTTATCTATCCCTTCAGCCGAAGGGCGTTTTGCTTTTTGATAATTGGGGAGGGCGACGAGTCCTGTCAGATTTTCCGGTACACCTATTTCTATCAGCACTTGCTCCCATTCCTTCTGTGGATGCATTTTTATATAATCTACTCCCAGATTATAACCTGTGATGAGTAGTTCGATTTCTTTTCTTTTTTGGTTGAGCGCTTTTCGTGAAAAAGCGGTAGCCGTAAAATCAATGCCCAATTCCTGTGTACTTACCAATGAACGATGCTGGCTGTTCATGGCGATGGATGCGGCAGGGTCGGGCAGGAAAGAGGCGTCAATCTGATTGTACTGCAACATTTGCAGCCGGAGAGGAAGCTGGCCGATTTCCGGCATATTCATTTCTGAAAGACTGATTCCGGCTTTGCTTAATAGCTGGTCGGTAGCATATTCGATAACTGTGTTGCGTGACACAGCGATATTCTTTTCTTTGAGTTGTTCCAGTTGGTTGATATTACTTTCTTTAGAGACAATGAAGCAGAAATAACCATCATTTTTCAAGACGAACCCTAAATCTGCATGATGGATAGCTTGCAGCACTACTGCGCTGGGATAGTCGGTAATCATGCCATCCATTTTCCCGGTCTGGAAAGCAGCGTCCCGGTCGTTGGCAGAGTTGAATGAAAGAATAGTCAGGTTCAGCCCTAATGAATCGTAGATACCTTGTGTTTTAGCTATATGGAAAGGGAGTCCGTCCAGTGTAGGCATCATGCCCAGGGTGAGTGGTTGCAGTTCGGTTAGAGGTAAAAAAGAGCCGTCTCCTTTTTTACTCTGACAGGAGTAAAGGAAGAGAAGGATGAACCAAAAGAGTAGTATCAGTCTTTTCATACCTCGTTTTTGTAAATAAGAGGAACTCCGTTTTTTATAAATAAGGGCAACTCTTTTCACAAAGAACTGCCCTCTTATCATTAACTATTTAAAAAATTAACTAATTATCTAGTTCTATTATTCTTGGATAGCAGCGATACCCGGAAGAACTTTTCCTTCGATTGCTTCGAGCAATGCGCCACCACCGGTTGAAACGTAAGATACACCGCTAGCCAAACCGAACTTGTTAACACAAGCTACAGAGTCGCCACCACCCACAAGTGAGAATGCGCCGTTCTTAGTGGCTTCAACGATTGCTTCACCTACTGCACGTGAGCCGTGAGTGAAGTTGTCAAATTCGAATACGCCTGTAGGACCGTTCCAAAGAATAGTCTTAGATTCTTTGATAACGTTAGCGAAGATTTCTTCAGTCTTAGGCGAATAATTCAGTTTTATATCTGAAGGTTGAATGATGTTTCTTAGTTCTTTTTCAATATCTTGGGCGGCTTCAATGTGTTTTTTTATCCCTTCGTCTTCTTCTCTTATAGTTGCTTCAATCAATTCGTAATCGTATTCAATCAAAGCTTTTAACTTCATTTCTATTCGGTTTATAATTGGGTAACGTGTCCCAGGAACACACCCATTGAAAGGATTGATTTGTTGGGGATAAGTATGTTCAAGAAAGTCTTCTCCGGATACCTTTGCCGTCTCAGAACCTTCATTTCCCACGGCAAGCGGATGCCCCTTCAGTTCCTGTACCTTCGAAAGTCCCAGTTTCTTCGGGGATATCCACGTGGAGACGATCGGATAACATGCCGCTACTGCACGAAGTTTTTCCTTTTTTTCTCCCTCACAGGCACCGGTTCCCGTATACGCCTCGTAAGCTGCCCCAGCCGGAACGATCACGAGATCATATGTCCCGTCAAACAGATGCTCTATATTCATATAGGCGCCTTTTGACGGCCAGGTCTCCACATAGACTCCGGGAACTGTGTTGCTGATGGTCGCCGCCGCGGCTTTTCCAGCCCGGTCAGTCACGCTGTCCTCAGTGAAGGTCCCCATAATGAGCTTTCTCGTCTCCCCCATACCGGGATCCGGCTTTGAGCATGCAGTCAATACACCGGAAGCGGCAGCTATGAGAATCAGGCTCCGTGCGTGTCTCCGATTCATGCGATATATCCGTCCACGCATACCGCTCCGTACGGGCGGATGCTCATACGGTATGCGCTTCCCTCTCCCATTGCCTTTTCAATATAAGCGATGTACTCGTCTGTCACGGAATTCGGCAGCATCGCCATAATAACGCCCGCAAATCCGCCGCCGTGAACACGGCATGCGCCGCAGCCTTTTTCCTTGATAAATAACTCTGTGAGCGCTAACGCGGAAGTGATCCCCTGCTCCTCAGATCCCGGAACATAACAGTTCTGGAGCCATTTCCAGGAAGAATTTCCGGATTCGGTGATCAAACTTAAGAATTCGTCAAAACGGTTCTCCTTTAATGCCTGAACCTGTTTTTCAACACGCTTGTTCTCCTCAAAGAAGTGAAGGGCACGTAAGAACGCGCGGTCACCCGCCTCATTTCTCACTTTCGCCGCATTTTCGATCACTTCCTGTTCCGTGATATCCGCGCAGACTTCCTTTCCAAACACGGCTGCCACCCTCTTCATCTCATTCGGGATGGAGGAATACTCAGCGCTTAAGTCCGCATGGCCTTTTCCGGTCTGGACAATGATCAGGCTGTGATCCTGGGCACCGAAATCATAGTCGAGTTTCTCAACAACCGGTTCTAAAGGATTCTTGAAGTCGATGGTGATCATGCCGCCCACCGCGCATGCCATCTGGTCGAGAAGACCTGAACCTTTATTCCAGTATTTGTTCTCCGCGTATTTGCCGACATGGGCATATGTAACGACGTCCACTTTTCCATCGTTGAAGAACTCGTTAATCATGGAACAGATCAGCATTTCGTAGGAAGCGGAGGAGCTGACTCCGGCGGCGCTGATCACGTTGCTTGTAATGTAAGCGTCGAAACCGCCGATCTGATATCCCATCTCCTGAAATCCGGCCAGCATTCCCTTTGTCAGGTCGATGGTTCCGGCCATCTTGTCGCTCGGCTTTAAATTTTTGATATTGATCGTGAATTTCTGGCTGTATGTCTCACTGATAATGTGGATCTCATCGGTTCCGTTTGCCGCCGCGCAGGCAACACAGTCAAGGTTGATGCTTCCAGCCAGAACTTTTCCATTATTGTGGTCTGTGTGGTTTCCGCTGATCTCGGTACGTCCTGCAGAAGTGAAAAGACTCACCTGATCCCCCTCGAATGACTTTTCAAATCCCTCAAGAACATGCTCATAGCGCTTTTCGTTCTCAGCGGCGCCGTCCCCGTACATTTCTGTAAAAAATCCGGTCGCTTTCGCGCTCTGTAATGCTTTCTTTGCAGCTTCTCTATCCATA
>ENA-USYV01003242-USYV01003242.1-human-gut-metagenome-genome-assembly--contig:-NODE-3242-length-11691-cov-11.508352_pt1 | contig 11691 bp, 9 predicted proteins | sample MGYA00250066_ERZ773514 | MGnify/ENA primary metagenome ERZ773514 (study PRJEB29103, sample SAMN06112049) | human gut metagenome | biome: human gut; feature: ankylosing spondylitis patient; material... | reverse complement strand
TACCTGTTCCGGTAAGGGTAAACCTTTTTTTAGAACCGGAGTTAGTCTTCATCTTTGGCATCTTACTTGTTTTTAAATTATTAAATATATAATGGCAACGCACTATACCTGCGCGTTACGCATCTTTTCTTATTCTTCGCCCTTTTCCGGCTTCTCTGCTTTTTGTGCAGGAGCAGCAGGTTTCGGTGCTCCAGCTGTTGCCGGCTTTTTAGGAGCTTCTTTCTTTTTCGGAGAAAGCTGAATAGTCATGCGCTTACCTTCCAGTATCGGCATTTGATCTACTTTAGCGTAGTCTTCCAGGTCATTTGCAAAACGAAGCAAAAGCACTTCACCTTGCTCCTTGAAAAGGATGGAGCGACCTTTAAAGAATACATAAGCCTTCACCTTATCGCCATCTTCCAAAAATCCTTTAGCATGCTTCAACTTAAAGTTGTAATCATGGTCGTCTGTCTGGGGTCCGAAACGGATTTCCTTCACATTAACCTTAACCTGCTTCGCTTTCTGTTCCTTCTGGCGTTTCTTTAATTGATAAAGAAATTTAGAATAATCAATAATACGACAAACAGGGGGTTGAGCATTAGGAGAAATTTCCACTAAATCCAATTCTTTTTCTTCAGCCATTTTCAGAGCCTGAAAGATTGGATATACTTTCGGTTCAATATCATCGCTTACTATGCGAACTTCCTTGGCACGAATCTGTTCATTGATTCTGTATTGCCCTTTTAGAGTGTCATTCTTCATTAAAAACGTTTACTTCCTAGTTTGATCTTTTTATTGTTATACTAAATATTTTATTCTGAAACGGCTGCAAAGTTACCATTTATTTATCATATTCTGAACTTCTTCGTTCAAAATTTTAGCAAATTCTTCAAATTTCATGGTTCCCTTGTCACCTTCGCCCTGTCTACGAACAGAAACTTCTCCGTTTTCTGCTTCTTTTTCGCCTACAATCAGCATATAAGGGATGCGTTTCATCTCATTATCACGGATCTTACGCCCGATTTTCTCATTACGATCATCTACAATCGCGCGAATCTCGTGTGTTTTCAAATACATCTTTACCTGCTCTGCATAATCGTTGAACTTTTCACTAATCGGCAGAATAACTACCTGTTCAGGAGTCAGCCACAACGGGAACTTACCGGCAGTATGCTCAATCAATACAGCAACGAAACGTTCCATAGAGCCAAACGGAGCGCGATGAATCATAACCGGACGGTGCTTCTGGTTATCAGAACCCATATATTCCAGTTCGAAGCGTTCCGGCAAGTTATAATCTACCTGAATAGTCCCTAACTGCCAACGACGCCCAATCGCATCTTTTACCATAAAGTCGAGCTTAGGGCCATAGAAAGCAGCTTCACCATATTCAATCTTGGCAGGTAATCCTTTTTCTTCACAAGCTTCAATAATAGCTTGTTCCGCCTTCTCCCAATTATCATCGCTACCGATATATTTCTCACGGTTCACTTTATCACGCAGTGATATCTGAGCTTCAAAATTCTGGAAGTTCATAGAACGGAATACAATAGAGATAATATCCATCACACGGAGGAATTCATCTTTCACCTGGTCCGGACGGCAGAAAATATGCGCATCATCCTGTGTAAAACTACGCACACGAGTCAATCCATGCAACTCACCACTCTGCTCATAACGGCAAACAGTACCAAATTCAGCAATACGCAACGGAAGATCCTTGTAAGAGCGCGGGAAGTTCTTATAAATCTCGCAGTGATGCGGGCAGTTCATCGGTTTCAGGAAATATTCCTCACCTTCTTCCGGAGTATGGATAGGCTGGAATGCATCCTTACCATATTTAGCATAGTGGCCGGATGTCACATACAATAGCTTATTACCAATCGGTGGAGTTATTACTTCCTGATAGTCATAACGAGTCTGAATGCGACGTAAGAAATCTTGCAGACGTAAACGCAATGCAGTACCCTTCGGGAGCCACATCGGGAGCCCCTTACCTACCGTTTCAGAGAACATGAACAATTGCATTTCCTTACCAATCTTACGGTGGTCGCGTTTCTTGGCTTCTTCCAGTAATGCCAGATACTCATCCAGCATTTTCTTTTTCGGGAATGTGATGCCATAAATACGAGTCAGCATCTTACGGTCTTCATGTCCACGCCAATAAGCACCCGCTACCGAAGTCAACTTGATAGCCTTAATCGGAGCAGTCGTCATCAAGTGAGGGCCACGGCAAAGGTCAGTAAATGCACCTTGTGTATAAGTAGTGATATGACCGTCTTCCAATTCGGAAATCAATTCACATTTATATGTTTCGCCACGGTCGCCAAACATTTTCAAAGCATCCGTTTTTGCAATGCTTTTTCTAACAACCGCCTCTTTCTTTGCAGACAGTTCTAACATTTTAGCTTCAATAGCAGGAAGATCGCTTTCCTTAATCACCGCTTCTCCCGGATCCACATCATAGTAGAATCCATTTTCGATAGCCGGTCCGATACCGAACTGGATGCCCGGATAAAGTTCCTGTAATGCTTCGGCCAACAAGTGAGCACTTGTGTGCCAGAATGCATGTTTACCTTCTTCATCTTCCCATTTATAAAGTACAAAATCAGCATCTTCATTAATAGGACGTCCTAAATCATAAGTCTCGCCGTTCACGCCACATGCCAGTACATCCTGTGCCAAGCGCGAGCTGATACTTTCAGCAATCTGTAAACCGTTTACTCCTTCGTTGTACTCACGAACAGAGCCATCGGGAAATGTTATCTTTATCATAATATGATTATGTTATATTTTCACAATTTGAACGCAAAAGTAACTAAATCTTTTGAGTTTTCTATTTTTTATCAAAAAAATGTTATTCCGTTTGATCTGTAAAACGTTTGATTACATTATAAGCGGAAACGATACCCAATTCTCCGGCTTTGCTCAAATCAGAAATACCCAGTTTATTATTACCCAAGAAGATATGAGTAAGTCCGCGGTTGAAATAAGCGTCAGCAAAATCAGGATTCAGTTCAATAGCCATATTATAATCTGCAATAGCCGACCGATAATCCTTCAGCATGGCAGACACATTGGCACGATTATAATATGCATAAACAAAATCCGGAGCAAGATTAATCACCTTATCCAAATCTTTTCTTACCACCTCATAATCTACCGCAGTTATCTCTTTACGTGCATTATCACCAGGAACATCTGTATCGGCAGTTTGTTCAGCCTTCTGATATTCCAACTGCTTGCAACGGATAAGCGCACGCATAAAATATGCAGGGAAGAAATCACCGTCCAACAAGATTGTCTGTGTCAAATCGGAAACCGCACTTGAGAAATCCTGTACCAAATAAAAATCAATTGCACGGGCAAAACGTTTTGAAGCATTCTTCTCATCATCCACGATAGCTGATGTATGCGTATCAATCAAAGCAAAATGGAATTTCACTTGTTCTTCTGTCAACGGAGCTTCCATATTCGTAATACGAAGACGCTTTGGAAGTACACCCGAGCGATTCAGTTCTTCCACATATTTGTGGAAATTCACCGACCGTTTCACATCACTCATCTTCTCATAATAAGTCAAAGCGAACATAGGCTCCAGTGTAATATTCACATTCTTATCCTGCACACGTCCACGATAATCACTTGTATAGCGCTGTTCAGCTTCAGAATCATCAGCTATCACTATCTTCCGATAGTTATTCATATTCTTATCTGATTTCTTACGGGTTCTATCTTTATCATCCCCTTCACTGTCCTGATCCGGATTCTGGTTTTGGGCTACATCTTTATTCGTCACTCCGTTCTGTTTATCCAGTTGAGCCTTCAAGAGTTTAAATTCATCCTGTTCAGCACCCTTCCGGTCCCCTATTTTCTTTCGGGCTTCAGCACGCTGATAATATCCGGCAAGGAAATTCGGGTGTTGGTTGATAACAGTTGAATAATCCTGTATAGCTCCACGATAATCTCCCGTCTGTGCACGAAGCAGACCACGATTAAAGATTGCCATCATATTATCCGGCTCCATTTTTATAACAAAGTCGAAATCTTCAATAGCACGGTTATCATCTCCTACCCTTGCACGCAACAAACCACGGTTATAGTGCCCGATAAAATTATTCGGATCAATATCCAATGCCAAGTCATAATCACTCATGGCTCCCCTCAGGTTATTCTGATGAAATCTGGCCAATGCGCGATTAATATAATTCCCGGCATTCTTAGCACTCAAATGAATAGCACGATCGAAATCAGATTCCGCTTCCCCGTATTTTGACTGTTGCAACTTGACGATCGCTCTTGCTGCCCATGCGTCCGGATCGTATTTATCCAGTTCAAGAGCTTTATTGAAATCATTCAATGCGGCAATAGTGTCTTTTTGCTGTAAAGAGACCTCTCCTCTCATCAGGTAAGCGCGAGTATAACGCGGAGATACTTTCAGCAAACTCTCCAAATCTTCTTTTGCCGAATCATAATCTTTCTTCTGAATATGTGATAATGTCAGATTATGCCACAAAGTAATGTTCTCCGGATCATAATGCAGCGCTTTCTGATAGTCTTCAATAGCACCGTCAAATTTACTCTGCCGGATTCTCGCCAGACCACGAATCTGATAAGCACCAACCACAAACGGATTACGTTGAATAGCCGCGTCACAATCCGCTTCCGCTCCCTGAAAATCTTCCAGATTCAGCTTGGCCAGTGCTCTGAAGAAATAAGGTTCATACAGATAAGGCTTAGCATTAATTACCTGGTTAAAGTACTGGATAGAAAGTACATAGTCCTCAAAATAAAGAGCGTTCCGGGCTATGGTCATCACCCGGTCCGTATTTATCTGAGCACACACCAATGTGGGGAACAGCATTAAAACTGTTAGTATTTTTTTAATCATCGACATTTTATACTTGTAAACGAAGCAAAAATAATGCTTTTCGCTTACTTAACAGGGATATAAACGTTTTTTATCTTTATTTCACCTGTTTCATCTTATAGGAACTACGTGCTTTCCCTTTCAACATCGTATTCAATTTGCCTTTTATCATTTGTTTACGAAGTGCAGAGATATGGTCGATAAACATTTTACCGTCCAAATGGTCGAATTCATGTTGCATCACACGTGCCAGATAACCTTCCACTTCTTCTTCATGCTCCACAAAATCCTCGTCCATATATTTCACACGAATTTTATTTCCTCTTTTCACGGTCTCATGAATACCGGGAAGACTCAGGCAGCCTTCTTCCATACTCACTTCCTCACCTCCTATTTCCAAAATATGAGGATTAATATAAGCTTTATTAAAACCTTTAAATTCCGGATAATCTTCTGAAAGCGGGTCCAATGTAATCGTAACCACACGAATGGGCAAACCGATCTGCGGAGCAGCCAATCCTACGCCATCGGCATGCACCATTGTTTCAAACATGTTCGCTATCAATTCTTTCAGATTCGGATAATCCGGGGTAATGTCCTCTGCCACCTTTCTCAATACAGGCTGGCCATATACATAAATAGGTAAAATCATATTTTTATACTCTACTAAAAATTAAGTTATTCTATGTTCTTCTACTAAAAACGTTTACTCTCCAAATATGTTTGCAAAATAATAGTCGCACTTATTTCATCCACCAACGCTTTATTCTGGCGATCTTTTTTCTTCAGCCCTGCTTCCTGCATTGTGCGATGCGCCAGAACCGATGTAAAACGTTCATCCACATATTCAACCGGAATATCCGGGAAGCGTTTTTTCAATGAACGAACAAAGGGTTCTATGTTTTTCATATTTTCCGAAACCTCATTGTTCATTTGCCTGGGTAAACCGACAATGATCCGTTCTACCGGCTCTTTTGCGATATAATCACCGATAAAATTCAGAAGTTCATGCGTCGGCACTGTTGTCAGGCCATTGGCAATCAACTGCATCGTATCGCTGACAGCTATCCCCGTACGCTTTCTTCCATAATCTATTGCTACTATCCTGCTCATGGGGCACAAAAATACAAAAAAAGACGCTTCCTATGAAAGGAAACGTCTCTTTTATTCTATTATTTAGATGTATATTATTCTTCAACAATAGCTACACGGCTCAGTTTAGCGTCATCATAGAACATATTACCTACGCCACCCTTGTAGTCAACCTTCAACTGAGAAGCAGGAACTCCGAATTCGTTAACCATCAGGTCGCGAACAGCTTCAGCTCTCTTCTTACTCAACTTCATGTTGTATTCAGCAGAACCAGTACCCTTGTCAGCATATCCTGTTACAGTAAATGTCTTGTCAGGATTAGCCTTGATACCCTTAGCCATAGCTTCGATATTCATGTATTCTCTCTTGCTGATATTGCTCTTTCCGATGTTGAATACAACAACAAGACGTGGAACAAATCCGCCTTCTTTCTTAACGATAACTTCCGGTTTCTTGTTACGTGCTTCAACCAAGTCACGTTTCAGAGATTCGTTTTCACCTTTCAAAGCATTTACTCTGTCTCTCATGTCATTCAACTGGCTTTCCGGAACCATTGGTACAGTAGGAACAGCATTCCAGCCGCGTTTCTTGAACTTATAAGTAACACCTACTGTCACGCCACCCATTCCTTCTTTGCTAGCGCCGCCAAATGCATTTTTCATCAAAAGGCCACGCAATTCTACATTAAGGTCTAAAGCAGGAGACAAGCGGAAACGGTTGATCAAACCGGCATTTATACCCAAATTCTTCTCACGAGGTTCTGACCATGACACAGCCAAACCAGCTCCTACATAAGGAATAAATGAATAAATACGATCTTCATTGTATCCGCACAACATGTTAGAAAGGTTGAACAGAACATCACCATGGAAATTAGCCATATTCCATTTCTGTTTGTAATATCCGTTAGAATATGTACCACCTTTTGCATACATAGCGTCAACAGAAGGAGCTGCTCCCTTAGCTTGAAGACCATTGTATGCAAGACGCAATCCGATTCCCGGAGTAAACCACTTACCTACGGCAATATCAAGTGCCGGAGCAAGACGTTTTCCGAAATCAGCTTTACCGTCATTGTCGCCAAAATACATTTGTGCGCCAATACCACCACTAATAAACCAGTTAGCACCGAAGCGATTTGTTTCTACGGTATAGCTCTTCGCTGCATTTTCTTTTTCCTGAGCAGGCAGACATACAGAGGCCGCTGCCAATAAAATAAACAATAAACCCTTTTTCATCTCAATTTATTTTAGTAAATAATATATTTCTATATTTTGTCTTACAGGAAATCAACCGACTTCCAAACGTCTCATGCCTGACAAAGAGACAATAAGCAACTTCCTTTTCTTGAAATTTAATGCAAATATAGATATTTAATATAACACAAGCAAAAAAACGCGTAAAAAATCATTCCCACACAAAAAAATAAGGAATGATAAAAGTGTTATATAACTCCGAAAGAAGACGAAAGGCATTTATTACCAAAGAATTAAAACAAAAAAAATAGCCGGCGATAATTGCATCACCAGCTATTTTATTTCTTTAATATTATATCTAATAAACCAGTTTCACATTATCAACCCATAATGAATTACCCGGCGAACCGATATAGGCTCCTCCATGACTGGACGTAAACTGTATATATATATGTGTAGGCACATCATCTTCATTTCCCCAGGCAACTTCATGAATAGGAACGCTTTCCCCTTTACTGTTTACCGTATAGTTTTCGGTAACTTGTAATCGCATCATATGCGCTTTATATTCAGGGCGCCCTGTAATATCACCATACATAATCTCATACGAAGCATTATTTTTCCAGTCGGTAGAATGATAATAATAAGTCACCATAGTCCCTATCCGTTTGGCATAAACATTTCCGTTCGCATCTTCCCAACGTTTTTGCAAAAACAGAATAGCTGCCGGATAATCTTTTCCGGGCACATCCGTAATCTTACTGAAACCGGTAGCACGGATACGATTCTCCCTGTCCGACATCTTCACTTTATAATCAAATTGAAGTGCCACCGGTTTTTTAGTAAACGGCACGCCACATTGCAACATCTTCTGCGGATTCTTAGTACCCTTAATAGGTTCATGCACCGTCCCTGTAAAAATAGAACCTGCCGCCAACACAGTGATATTAACAAGCCCCAACACTTTCACACTTTCCATGCGTGTATCCAGACGTGCACAATACCCTTCTCCCCTTTTTTCCGGGAAAACAGACGTATTTGTTTTTGTAATTCCCGCTACCTTTGCCATTACATTCGAAGTACCCCACGGTGAACCACCCATGTTTTTATAAACCTGATCTCCTTGAATTACAGCCGTCGGTGCAATCTCATACACATTCTTCGTATTTCCTCCGATAATTCCCGATTCCTTTATCTGCCGGTCTACCCATTGGTCCATATCTCCAAAAGGAAACATTTCCACTTTATGCTGTGCCAGCAAAGACAAGGAAGAAATAAATGCGACAAAAGTTGTCACCACCAGGCGATGAACGATTTTCTGAATCATTAATACCTTTCCTTTCTTTTATAAATTATAATCCCATTGTTTCAAAGCAAAACCCCAGTTTTCTTCTACCAATCGAATTGTCCGGTCATCATATTTATATTTATTCTTTTTATATCCTTTCTTACCGCCGACATATTTTTCAATATCTCCACGCGCTTCGGCAAATCCGGGAATAGAGAGTGACTTATAAATATCCTCCGTCATTCCCATTGCATCGGCTTCGAAATCCTCAAACTTCACTTCCCTCAGATTACCCTCAGGAATAAACTGCTTGTCCGATTCATATTTATGATAGAGTTTCGCATAGATAGAAAGGATATTTTCCTCTAATTGTTCATTTCCGATATCCTGCAATTTTAACGGTTGGATCGTATTTGTAAAGAAACTGCGTGTAGATTCAAATACCGTATACGGATTGCGCATCAGATAAATAAACTTGGCATTCGGGAACATTTTCACCAGTTCCTTCACTCTACCGGTATGAGGCGGATTCTTGCTAAGGAATTGCGTGCCATGAGTATTCCACAAAGAAATCTTTATCAGCTTCGTAAATACTTCTTCAAACACCTTCAACTCCGCATCCGAGATATTGTCAAACAACAGATACTTGTCAGCATATTCCTGTTGATATTTCGGCAAGAACCAAAAATTATAATAAGTATAAGGCATCATGTTTGCCAGTGCAAATTCTTCTTCCTGCGGCAGGTCTACTGCCAGCTCCATGTTGTCCGTCGGACGTTTATCCGGCATCAGCCAACTCATATTCTTCTTGAAGAAAGGCTGTCCCCACATCATCAAATGAGGAAACACGGTCTGATAGGTCGTATTATAGCCAAAATGCTTATCACAGGAGAATACATTGTGCACAAAAGTAGTTCCGCTCCGCCAGTGCCCCAAAATAAACACCGGATCATGCTCCAGCGGTTGATTCGCCAACAACTTCTCATAACGTTTGTCCTGCAATGAGGCCAATGGAGAAAGCAATCGGCATACAGCCTTTGTCAATCGGTACTTACCCTTATAGGCTGCATCAATTTCACGACCGGCAGTAATTGCTTTAAAAGTTTTCCAGTCGGCACCTACCAATGTATTGATCGGAAGTTTATTAAATTCGAGTAATCCCATACTTTCTTATTTTATTATTTTCACGGCAAAACCCTGGCGTTCCAGTTCTTTCACCGCCTTTTCTACTGCTTCATAATGTTCGGGGGCGATTCCCAACTTCGACAGATCCAATACAGGAATATCATCCGTATTGCTCATATCCTTCATTTCCACCCGATCGATAATCATACCTACCGCAGAAGTATTGTTGGTAATCGGGTCGATCAGGATAAATGAGCCACATGATTTATTCTTCTTATAAGGATCAAAGAACAACTCTTTCGCAGTTGTCAGCACCACGCAGGCAATCTGATTCAATTGCAAAGGCAGAGTCTCTTTTGTCAACTGTCCATTGTCCGGCGACAGATGTTCCATTGTGTTCACATCCACCTTATACTTAATCGTATCAATGCGCGTACGACTCAGATTTGTTGTCTGTTTGATAAAGAACGATTTATTTATATCCATTGGCTCCTCATCCATCCATACCAACATTGTTTCAAAGTTACGGTCAACAATCGGCAAGTTATCGGGATGTACCAGCATTTCACCACGGGATACATCAATTTCATCTTCCAGTGTCAGTGTAACCGACTGTGGAGGGAAAGCATAGTCCAACTCACCGTCATAAGTCACGATACTCTTCACTTTGGACGTCTTTCCTGAAGGCAACGCCATTACCGTATCCCCCTTACGAACAATACCCGAAGCCACCTTACCACAAAAACCTCTAAAATCCAAATTCGGACGCAGCACATACTGCACTTCAGCATCTTTTGTACTTGCAAGAATATTTCCCCCAGTTTCTTTCTGAGCCATTGACAATGAAGGCTCCCAAATAGCAGCTGCGTCAACCTGTCCACTTATAAAGGCATTTGAAGCATCTCCTGTTGACATATTTATTAAGTTTACATCTTTTGTTGTAAGTCCTGCATTTTCAAGACATTTTAAAAGGAATAAATGGTCACTTCCACCAAGTTCAATAGCAACATTCTTTCCCTTTAAATCCTTAACAGATTTAATATCACTTTTAGCAATAAGACCGTCTGCACCAGCTGAATAGTCTTGAACCATAATTACCTTAGTATCTGCACCCCTTACATAAGCAGGAATAATATCAGCAAGGGCAGGAACAAAAAGGTCAATCTTTCCAGAATTAAGAGCATTTAAACCATCGGAGTAGTTTGAAAATAATTTAACTTCTACATCAACACCCTGTTCCTTAAAATATCCCATTTTGTCTACAGCAAGCCACCAATAACTTCCAGGCCAGTCGTTAATACCTAATACTACTTTCTGACCATTTGAATCATTAGCATTTGCTGTACTTTCTCCTGTCTGTGAACTACTTGCTCCACAGGCTGATAAAGAAATACACATAATCATTGTCATTAAAAGTGCAAGTAATTTTTTCTTCATTATGTAGTCCTCCTTTTAGGGGCAAAATATACATTTTTACTTTTCAGAAGCAATCTTTTCAACAAATGTATTATTAATCATATCGCCACAATCTTTATCCTTGTTTTTAAGTACGCCAAGTTCATACATAAAATCTCTTATAGTATTCTGTGTATAACCCCAGTATGAATAATCTTCTGCTGGAGTAAATGCTGTCTTAACAGTATCAGGGTCAGTAATAATAAGACCGTCTATTTCTTTCTTAAATTCTTCTTCGCCTACACCAAGCTTATCGCCCATAAACTTGTTTGCTTCGTCTGGATTACTCTTCCAGTATTCAACAGCATCAAAGAAACCTCTTACAACAGCCTCTACAGCATCAGGATTTTCATTGCATAACTTGTTAGATGTACATAATACATCAGTAATTAAGTTAGGGTTATCAGAAGATGAATACAACTTAGTACCACCACTTGCAATAGCCTGAGAGAAGTATGGGTCCCAAATACAAGCAGCATCACACTGACCAGCTACAAAGGCTGTACCAGATTCCTGAATAGACATATCTACAATATTTACATCTTTTTCTGTCATTCCGTTTTCTGCAAGGAGAGTAAGTAAAAACATATGGTCAACACTATAAAGCTGAGTTGCAGATCGGAAGAGCGTCGTGTAGGGAAAGAGTGTAGATCTCGGTGGTCGCCGTATCATTAAAAAAAAAAAAA
>ENA-USYV01003223-USYV01003223.1-human-gut-metagenome-genome-assembly--contig:-NODE-3223-length-11740-cov-30.602161_pt1 | contig 11740 bp, 15 predicted proteins | sample MGYA00250066_ERZ773514 | MGnify/ENA primary metagenome ERZ773514 (study PRJEB29103, sample SAMN06112049) | human gut metagenome | biome: human gut; feature: ankylosing spondylitis patient; material... | reverse complement strand
GCTGACGACAAAACCAGAGCCTTACACCTTAGACCGCACATTGCGGTGGGTACAACGGCAGGTAGCACCGACCTTAAAAATGCTGAAAAAGATTGATAAGGGAAACGGTACAGACTACATGGAAACAATCGAACAGCAGGCAAAGCTCACAGAAAAGCATGAAATGATAATCAAACAGCAGACGACCCCTGCAAAAGATTTAGTAGAAAGTTAGGAGTGATAAAAAATGTGGGTATTATTAAAAGACTTCCTGCTGGTATCTATGGGAATGGGTATCGGCGTAGTCTTGATGTGTATTTTGAATGTCGGCAAAGAAGCTGACTATGAAATGGAACAATTAAAAGAAAGCGAGGACAATTAAATGAATTTCGGACAAAATTTATGTGCGACTCGTTCCTTAGTGAAAAGCTAAGGCACTAATAAAAGAACGAAAAAGTTTGATTATTAGGAGAACTGATAATCTGACAGGTGGAATGATGAAGTAACGCTCTGAAACGCCTGCCCTGAGCCTCCGACAAGCATTGTATGAGGAAACTCAGAATGTTTGAAGCTCGGTAAAGACGGCTGAAAGATACCGTAATAGTTGATGAACATATATCTTCTATCGAAAACTATCCAGAGGCGGGTAGCGTATCCAACAGGTCGGGGGTCTATAAAATATCTATGGTTAGAATGTTCTATAAGGAACTGACGAAACAGCGAATGTACGGGTCTAAATTTGAACTTTGTAGAAATGCAAAGGTACGAGAAATCGTAGCTGGTGTGGCAAAGTAAGAATATAGGTTATGAAATGCCATATAACGTTACAGGCGGTATCAAGCCAGCAGGCTTATAGCTAGTGACCTAAGGATATATATGTATAGATAAGATTATCGGAACGAGGAAAGGTATTGGGTTCTCATCAAGAGAATAAACTGACGAAGAACAATAAGCAGTTGAACTAATGCTGAAAAGCAGAGGGCGAACCTAAGAAATTCTTGTAATGAGAATGGAGGAATGCCCTCAAGTCGTGTATATATTAGAAAAGTATTATGTTGTTTCAATAAGGATTACGAGTAAGATAAAAAAGCTCACTCAATTTCAAGCAAAGGAGTGAAGCCTTATTCCTAAAAATAAAAATGAAACATTGTGTGTAGAAGATTTAAGACACGCTGAATATTACGAAATGCAAAACACCTTTGATGATTTATATGCCAAAAGTAAGAATGGAGATATTTTCACTCATCTTATGGATATTATCCTATCGAGAGAAAATATATTACTGGCATATCGAAATATCAAAGCAAATGCAGGCAGTAAAACAGCAGGAACAGACGGTACAATAATTAAAGATATTGGCAAATTGCCAGCAGAAACAGTTGTCAAAAAAGTAAGATACATTGTTGCAGGCAGTCCACATGGGTATCGACCTAAGCCAGTGAGGCGAAAAGAAATACCAAAACCAAATGGGAAAACCAGACCTCTAGGTATTCCTTGTATGTGGGACAGGCTTATACAACAATGTATAAAACAAGTATTAGAACCAATCTGCGAAGCTAAATTTAGTGAAAACAGCTATGGTTTCAGACCTAATAGGTCAGTTGAAAATGCAATAAAAGCAACCTATAACCGCCTACAAATCAGCCAGCTACATTATGTGATTGAATTTGATATTAAGGGTTTCTTTGACAACGTGAACCATTCCAAGCTGATAAAACAGATATGGGCTATGGGAATACGGGACAAGCACTTGATATTCATTTTAAAAAGGATATTAAAAGCTCCAATCAAAATGACTAACGGTACAATAACATATCCAGAGAAAGGAACTCCGCAAGGGGGAATAATATCCCCACTACTAGCAAACATTGTTCTTAATGAGTTAGACCATTGGGTAGAAAGCCAATGGCAGGAAAATCCTGTTACAAAAAACTATGTGGTTCATATCAATAAAAGCGGTAGCCCATGTAAAAGCAACGCTTACAAAGAAATGAAGAAAACAAAGTTAAAGGAAATGTATATGGTTCGTTATGCAGATGATTTTAGAGTTTTCTGCCGCTACAAGGAAAGTGCTGAAAAAGCCAAAATAGCAATCACTCAATGGATTGAACAACGATTAAAATTGGAAGTATCACAAGAAAAAACAAGAATTGTAAATGTTAGAAAAAGATACTCCGACTTTCTTGGTTTCAAGATTAAAATGATACCGAGAAGAAAGAAGTTAGTTGTTAAATCACATATAAGTGATAAACAATTCAAAAACCAAAAAGACAAGCTGGTATCACAGGCAAAGAAAATTGCTTCTCCCTCAAAAGGGAAAACGGAATTAGAAGAAACAAGACTTTATAATTCAATGGTATTAGGTATGCAAAATTATTATCAGATTGCAACGAATGTAAATCTGGATTGTATGAAACTGAATAGAGCTGTAATGGCTATCTTCACTAACAGATTAGGTACAAACAAAAGGGGCAGATTGAGAAAAACAGGCAGACAACTTACGACAAAGGAGGCAACAAGATATGGTAAATCTAAAATGCTCCGGTATGTTGCTGGCGAGGGCGAACCTATTTTCCCTGTTGGATATATCCAACACAGAAAACCAATGGCAAAGGTGTATTTAGCGAATTGCTACACTCTAGAGGGAAGAAAATTTATCCACACCAATCTAAGTGTTGATAAATTACTGATGTACCAGTTAATGAAATTATCTTTGGAAAATCGCACAATAGAATACGCAGACAATCGAATTTCGCTATTTTCTGCTCAACATGGAAAATGTGCTATAACTCTGGAAGAATTTCAACAAGCTAATGAAATACACTGTCATCATATTGTACCAACTGGAGCTGGTGGAAATGACGATTATAAAAATCTTATTTTGGTAAAAGAGGCGGTACACCGTCTAATACACGCTAAAACAGAAGAAACAATACAAAAATATATAGCTCTATTGAAGCTAAATAAAGTCCAGCTCATAAGACTAAATAAATATAGAGTATTAGCTGGCAATCAAGAATTAAACTTGATATAGGTCTACTACATAAATACTTTTCAATATAAACACGATGGAACGCGGAGTGCGGTGAAAGTCGCACGCTCCGTGTGAATGGGGGGAAAAGTTTGAGATATTTATAATATCAGGAACTTACCTATCCATATATCAATGGTTTTTATCAAACGCACAGAGCTTAGTGCTTATGGCGATTGTGGTTATCGGTATCTACTTAGGGTTCAAGCGTGAGTTTTCCAAACTTATCGGCTTCTTGGCAGTTGCCTTAATTGCTGTCGGCTTGGTATTCAATGCTGGCGGTGTGAAAGATGTACTGTTAGAGCTGTTCAATAAGATTATCGGTGCGTAAAATTTTATTGTAGTGCTGATATAGGAATGGTATAATTTTCAAGAAAGGTAATCAAATAATGATTATCTAAAATGACAAAGATAAAAACGCAAAGCATTTTATTATGTGAGAGCTGGTAGGTAGCCCAGCCGTCCTATGTTTATAGGGTAAGTAACCTGCCCCTCCGGGTTGTCCGTTCTTTGTTTGGAAATAAACAAGGAGGGATTGATATGAAGACAATAAAATGTAAATTGACTGTGTATTTTGCAGAACCTTTTTGGGTTGGAGTTTTTGAAAGAATTTGTGATGGAAAACTTTCCGTAGCAAAGGTAACATTTGGTGCAGAGCCAAAAGATTACGATATTCAAGAATTTGTGTTGAAACATTATTATGATTTACAATTTAGTCCAGCAGTTGAAACGATTGTAAAAAAGGATAAGAAAAATCCTAAAAGAGTTCTTAGAGATGTAAAGAAACAATTACAGAACAATGGAATTGGGACAAAATCGCAACAAGCTTTAAAATTACAACATGAATTAAAAAAGGAAGAATATAAATCTAATTCCAAACATAAAAAGCAAATGGACGCAGAACAAAAGTTTAAGTTGAAGCAACAAAAGAAAAAAGCAAAACACAGAGGACATTAAATGATGTTGCTATATCATAAACTAAAAATTTTATAAGTTCATATCTACACAAAGCAGTTAGTCTTATGATTGACTGCTTTTTTCTTGCCAAAATTTCAGATTGGAGTGATGATATGGTGTCTGTTAGAGCTGTTCAATAAGATTATCGGAGCATAAAATTTTATTGTAGTGCTGATATGAGAATGTTATAATGTGAATATGAAAAAACAATAAACGGTAATTTAAAAAGGGGGAATGAAAAAGTGGCAGTTTCAAATATAAATACAATTATCAATAATGATATTCAAAAAGTTTGGAACATTGTTTTAGCTGTTGATAAATATAACTTATGGCGAAGTGATTTGAGCAAAATAGAAATAATAAATGACAAACAATTTATTGAATACACAAAAAATGGATATGCTACTACATTTACCGTTACCGTTGTAGAACCATATAAACGCTGGGAATTTGATATGGATAATAGCAACATGAAAGGTCACTGGATTGGTATTTTTACAGACAAAGGGAATGAAACACAAATAGACTTTACAGAAAATGTGATACCTAAAAAGTGGTTTATGAAACCTTTTGTAAAAACCTATTTGAAAAAACAACAAAAGCAATTTGTTCTGGACTTAAAGAAAGCATTGGAATAATAAAATTCAAGATTGGAGATTTAGAAATGGCTTCAAGTAAAGATTATTTACAATTTGTTTTAGAACAATTATCAGAATTACAAGAAATAACATATCGTGCAATGATGGGAGAATTTATTATCTATTATCGTGGGAAAATTGTTGGCGGTATATATGATGATAGGTTGCTGGTAAAACCAACAAAGTCCGCAATTTCTTATATGCCAACAGTTACTTATGAAGTTCCATACGAAAATGCCAAAGAAATGTTATTGGTGGAAGAAGTTGATAATAAAGATTTTCTGACGGGGTTATTTGATGTGATGTATGATGAACTACCAACGCCAAAACCTAAAAAGAAAAAATAAACAGCTTCTAGTTTACAATTTCATATCCATATACACAAAGCAGTTAGTTTTAGGATTGACTGCTTTTTAAAAAGACACCATTTAGGTGTAATGATGTCTTTTGGGTGTTATTTTATAGGTCATATCAAGGCTCATTCAATCGTGGTAAATTCGTGGTAAAATGAGTTTTTTCTATACTTCAAAATACTTGAAAGTATAGTGTTTATGCGGATAATCGAAAATTAGATATAAAATTTCATAAAATTCCTTTATGGTCACATAAAGGTCGGCAATCACTGGGTATGATTTTAAAACTTGCTCATATTGTTCTTGACTGATTGTTTTCACATCGTCCAACCCTTTATATATTAATTGCGTTAGTGATCGGCGTTGTACGTATTCTTTCGGCTGATAATCAGAACAAGCATCTTCTTTTTGAGCGGTCACGCAACGAATTCTTTCTTTTTGAATAAACATTCTTAAAGAAGCAACTGACCCATCATACCCTTTTTCACTGATTATTTTGTGTATACAAGGGTATGTCATGATTTCCTGATAGTATATATTCCTCAGGACAGTGCCAGTTCCAAAACAGTGAAAACCTACCGAGACGGACTTACGATCTTCAGAAGGTATGGTGCTGAAGTAAAAGGCTTTTCTATACGATCTTTTTCTTTTAGTCAATGCACCTTTGAGTGCTGTCATGTACAGTATCGTAGAAACCGCAAAAGCCAACAATCTGAATGTGTTCCAGTATCTCTACACAGTACTACTTTATATGCCGGACTACAAAAATGAGCCCGCAGGTATAGAAAAGCTGTTACCGTGGAGCAACTTTATAAAGGAACGCTGCAGCAGATTGATTGATGTTGAAAATCAAACACCAGAACACCATGAACCACTGCCTATTTAAGGAGAAGGATACCAAGGGGGGCAGTGGGCAATACGGTGGATTATTCATCGTTTACGGTGGTTGTTTGCTCAGTTTTTTGGAATATAGATGATTTTGTCACAGGTGTAAAGCTCTTCCCCCCTCTGTTTCGCGTTTCATATCCGATATATTTACAATTCCCATCCAACTGACTATAATAAAGAATGCCCGTTTGCCTGCAAAGGCGCGGAACTATATCCATCTGCATCAGGGCGATATGACAGAAAAATGAACTTAAAAGAATGGAAGAAAGAACAATGGATGTAATTGAAAAATTTGGAAATAGGGTGAGCAGCCAGGCGCTTAAGGATCCGGAAAAAGCGCGTCGGCTGCTTCTTGCGGGATACCGCCTGCAGGAAAAGAAGCTTCAGTTTTTGCCGGATCGGGGGCTGCCGTCGTCGGGACAGTATGTGGCGCGGGTGGTTATGAAAAATATCATTCAGTCGCTGTCGGAACCGGAGAATGCGGCGATGGTCAGCATATTTGTGCCGGGAGAGCTGGTGATGGCGGCAGGGCTGACGCCGTACTCAGTGGAGGCGATGTCCTGTTTTATGGCGGGAACGAAGTGTGAGCAGACGTTTCTTCGGAAAACGGAGGAGGAAGGATTTCCGGAGACGATGTGTTCGTACCACAGGGTGTTTCTGGGGGCGGCGCTGACGGGGATTCTGCCAAAACCGAACTGCATGATTTATACGAACCTTGCGTGTGATGGAAATATGATGACGTTTCCTTATTTAAAGGATAAATTTGAATGTCCAGGCTTTTATATTGATGTTCCGTATGAGAAAAACCGGGAATCGGTTCTGTATGTGGCGGATCAGCTGCGGAAATTGAAACGGTTTCTGGAGGAGACGACGGGCAGACGGATTTCGGAGGAAACAGTGCGGAGTGCGGTAGATAACAGCCGGAAAGCGGCAGCGAATTATAAAAAACAGCTTGCCCTGCGGTGTGCGCATGACCCGGTGACCTCTCTGACGAATGAATTGTATGCGCTTTTTATGTGCCATCTGATGGCTGGCTCAGAGACGGCGGTTACCTATACGGAAAAACTTCTGCGCGATGTGCGGATGTCACCGAGGGGAGATGGTCTTTCGGTAATCTGGATGCACATCATGCCATTTTTACAGGAGCCGGTTAAGGATATTTTTAATTATAGTAAGAAAATGCACATCCGCGCTTGTGATTTCATCGCAGATGGTTTTCAGGAGATGCATGCGGAAGACCCGTATGAGGCGATGGCAGAGAAAATGGTCTACTGCATTTACAATGGCAGTGTGAAACAGAGAGTTGAGGAAGCGGAACGGCTTGCCAGGATCACGGAAGCGGATGGTGCTGTTTTATTTGCCCACTGGGGCTGTAAGGGAACGATTGGTGCATCCAGCCTGATTAAGCAGTCCTTAGAAAAGACAGGACTTCCGACGATGATTCTCGACGGTGACGGCTGCAACCCCGCCAATACCAGCGACGGTCAGGTATCGACGCGGCTTCAAGCGTTTGTGGAAATGCTGGAAAAGGGCAAGGAGGAGAAACACGCATGATTTATTACGTCTGTAAGTACACCCCGATCGAGCTGTTCCGGGGGTTTGGAGAAGAATGTTCTGTTTTGGAGGAAATGCCGGAAAATTTCGAACAGTCGGATCAAATTGCACATGCAAATCTGTGCGGCTTTGGAAAATCGGTCATTCAGGCAGTGCTGGAAGGAAAGGTTGAACAGCTGGTGCTGGTAAACTGCTGCGATTCGATGCGGCGCGTTTACGATATCGTGGAGAGCACGGGAAAATGTAAGTTTTTATATATGCTGGATCTGCCGCATGATGATAATGAATGTGAAAAAGTGAAATTTGCGGGCACGATCCGGAGGCTTAAAAAGGCATATGAGGCATATTCCGGGAAAGTGTTTGATAAACGCGCTTTTATCAAGTCCTTTATTACGCCGGAAATGAACACGGAGCCGTACATTGGTGTGCTGGGCGTGCGGGTCAGCGGTATTCTGGAGGATATGATCCGGGACAATATCCAGATGGATGTGGAAAATCTGACCTGTACGGGTGGTCGGAAACTGTCGGTCGTACAGGATGAAATGTGGAATATGGAGGAAGAGGAGCTGTTTCTTTCTTACGCGGACGTCCTGCTGGGACAGATGCCGTGTTTCCGCATGAACCGTTCGATCCGCAGAAACCGTCTGTATCTGGATCCGAATTTAAAGGGAATTATTTATCACACGATCAAGTTCTGTGATTATTATGGATTTGAGTATGCGAGTATCAAGCGGGATATCAAGGTTCCGCTCCTTAAGATTGAGACTGATTTTACGAGCCAGAGCGCGGGGCAGCTTTTGACGCGCATTCAGGCATTTGAGGAGACGATCGAGGGATCAGAGGATATGGATCCGGGAAAAGGTATCAGTGAGGAGGCAAGAAAGAAGATGGAGTCGGGCATTTTTTATGTAGCGGGAATCGACAGCGGTTCGACAAGTACGGATGTGGTCATACTGGATCAGGATGGAAAAATTAAATCGACGATGATTATTCCGACCGGCGGCGGTGCGATGATGAGCGCCGAGAAGAGTCTGGATCTGGCGATTGAGAAAGCGGGAATTAAGAAAGAGGAGATCGTGCGGATCGATACGACCGGATATGGACGATCCTACATTGACAGCGGGGATGACAGCATCACGGAGATTACCTGCCATGCCAAGGGCGCAAATTATCTGAATCCGAATGTCCGCACTATCATCGACATTGGCGGGCAGGATATCAAGGCGATCAGCATCGACGGGCAGGGAGCCGTGAAAAATTTCCTGATGAATGACAAATGTGCCGCCGGAACGGGACGTTTTTTGGAAATGATGGCGAAAACGCTGGGACTTTCCCTGGAGGAAATGAGTGTGAAAGGGCTGGAATGGAAGCATAATATCGTGATTTCCAGCATGTGTACGGTGTTTGCAGAGTCGGAGGTCGTGTCGCTGGTGGCACAGAATAAGAATGTGGCAGATATTATCCACGGTTTAAATGTGTCAGTTGCCTCAAAAGTCGGCGCGTTGGCAGCCCGCCTTGGAAAGGATCATCCAGGCGAATATATGATGACCGGCGGTGTGGCGAAGAACCAGGGTATCATCCAGGCATTGGAAGAGAAGCTTGGTGCTAAACTTTATATCTGTGATGAGGCGCAGCTCTGCGGTGCGCTGGGAGCGGCGCTATTTGCTTATGAGAAATGTAAGGGCAGTGCGGAGGAAACGCGATGAAGCGGCAGGGTTAAAACACTTGTATCGATATTTTCGTCAGATATTCACTGGGAGAGGCTGTGGCCAATTCGTCGATCACAGCCTCTTTATAAGAGTATTTTCCGGTTTTAAACTTGTGTTCATCGATCCAATCAAAGAGTTTTTCGTAGGTGTCTTTCGAGTCATAGTAATTTCCCATTAAGTAAGCAAGTACCTTGCCAGCCCAAAGTGCTGCAACATGGTTTTGCAAGCAATCCGCAACGTTCGCTCCTCCAGTATTCACCTGTAATCTCCATACCGCCATCTTCTCATCTCCCCGCTTTCTTCTTTAGTGCTTATCCACCTTCCGCTTCGGGAACCATCCTTTTGCCACTCTTTTTTCCTGTTCTTTCAGTTCCTTAATGCTCCAAAAGCAACTGACGCCCAAAACACCCAGGGAAACCGACCAAAGTATTTCCTGCATTCTTACGGATAGAATCATACACAAAATGCCCACCAGCAAAAATACCGGCCAACAGCGGCTTCCAAAGTAATACTCCGCATATATAACAATAGGATGGAACAATCCAATCAGAAAAAAGGTAAGCACACCAATCAATATCCCACTAAAATTCATCATAACTCCTTGTCCTTTTCCTTATACAAACAGCACATTATCGCAGACCGGCGCAACTTACCTTCTGCGTGCAACAGTCGCCCTCAACAGCATATCCAATATGCGCAAAGAAGAAGTATTGCAATATAGAACTACAACCTTCCTCTTCCATATTTTTTAAATATCTGACACATTTTTACGGATTGCATTTTTTACACGGATCATAACCTGCAGCAATCAGCGCATCCCTACTCTCTGATGAGGATTTTTTATTACTCTCCTTCATCTGTTTGACCGATGAACAGGACGGCCGATGAAATTTCTTTGTATTGGTATTGAGGATATAGGATTCCGTGCTGGTCTGCTGAGAAGCTGCCTGCTTAACAGCCTGTGTGGCCTGCTCTGTTACTGCCGTCTGGTTTGTTCCAGAAGCCGAGCTGTCACCCGTCGCATAATTGATGTTAAAGGTCACTTTACCCATTTTGAGGGATGTAAAGTGACCTTCTCTTAGTCAAATATAATGCCGTTCCTTTCTTCGCAAACCTTTACAGAAAGTACAAGCATCCATGTTTCGTTTTTGATAAAGAATCCGTTGCTTTGGTGAGCACTTATAATCGTGTGCACACACTGGGCATGTCCAACAAACAGGTGTTATGCAATTATCCAAAATCTGATCAGGATCACATAACAAATAGTTATCCAAATGGTTCCACTCATTCATTAAATCCGGATGCAATACGGCAAAGGAATTAACACCCGGAAGAACTTCTTTCATTGAACAATACACACAATCCACGTTTCCCGTTGCCATATCTCGAATAGAACTTATATATTCACCACCACAATCAGGGCATTTCCAGAGTGCTCGGTAACATGAATTATTTAAATAATGTGACATTGGTTCTTCATTATTAGAAGACCATCGCGACATTAATTCTGGATTCGTTAACTTGAATTGACATAAACTTTTTCTTAAAATCACCTCCTCGTCTACTTCCTTTCACACTATCACCTCCAGAATCACACGCGCTCAAATGACAGATATCTCGTTCCCTGAAACGTAAGTTTCCCAATGTCGCCTTCCGCCAGCATTCCATATTCTCTGCCAGAAACCGACAGTTCCATCCGGTCACCGCTCTCTACCTGAAACGTGACATAGTAGCTGGTACTTGAAGTCGAATGGTAGCCATGAGTTCCAGACAGGTCACCCGCATTTGCATGGCTATGATGTGTGATATTTTCACGCTTTGCGACGATGGTTGCACTCACCGACAAACGCGGTGACTGATTGTTTTTATGCCATGTTCCGATTCCTGTCACAAACTGGAAGATGATCATGCCGAAAACTATTACGAAGATAATTGGAAACATAAACTCAAACAGCATAAACATATGACTCACCCCTTCTTCATCTTTCGCTTTATGATTACTCTAAGCGCGAAACATACGATGATCACCGCAAAAGAAGCGACGCAATACAGTAACGCTTCCGTATACCACGGTGCAGAATTCGGTTCGTATAGTTTCGGAAAGCGCTTATACTCATAGAAATCCATACCCGTTTTAATCACAATCACGTAGAAACTCGCATAGATAATATATTTTAATAAATCGTAGAATTTATTCATACCATCGCCTCCGCGATATACTGTTTTGTCCTTTTGGCATCGACAAATTGGAAGTTTTCTCACATCAACAGTTTGTCTAGTTCGCAAAGAAGCTTACTTTTCAGTTCTTCAAGTTCCTCAGCGCTTGGTCTGTTATCATCAGCGTACATCTTATCCCTCGGGTACCACCAAACAGGTCCTCTGCCGTTGTTTCCATAGTTCTCTATATCGCCGGTCATCCTCGGAAATAAATGCCAGTGAATATGTGCTCCGCCATCCCCGTTTCCCAAACATTCATAATTCATTTTTTGTGCTCCGAAAGCTTTTTTTACGGCTTCAGAAACAAGTGTCATTTCATATAAATGCTTTGCTCTTATTCTCTTTTGCGTGGCAGCAGGTGAGCCAGCCGCCGTCTGTATTCTCAAACCAGTAGTTTACTGCTGCTTTTAAAGC
>ENA-USYV01003209-USYV01003209.1-human-gut-metagenome-genome-assembly--contig:-NODE-3209-length-11781-cov-3.121070_pt1 | contig 11781 bp, 13 predicted proteins | sample MGYA00250066_ERZ773514 | MGnify/ENA primary metagenome ERZ773514 (study PRJEB29103, sample SAMN06112049) | human gut metagenome | biome: human gut; feature: ankylosing spondylitis patient; material... | reverse complement strand
CATAATCACGCAGCTTCAGTGAAGCAGTGACCACCTGTTTAACCCGGTGTATCGTTATGATCTTATCCAGCAATAATGGACACGCGGCTAAGTGAACCGCCCCGGGTTTCCTGGAGAGTGTTTTATCTGTGAACTCAGGCTGCCAGATCATCGTTTCCGATGGAAGCATAATAAGCTTTTTCTGCTTCTGCCGGAGGAGTATGGCCCAGCCTTTCCAGCAATCGTCGATTGTTATACCAGTCCACCCACGTGAGTGTGGCCAGTTCCACTTCTGCACGGTTTTTCCAGCTCTTACGGTGTATTACCTCCGCTTTGTAAAGACCATTGATGCTCTCCGCCATCGCGTTGTCATACGAGTCGCCTGTACTTCCTGTTGATGCCAGTAATCCGGCTTCCTTAAGCCGCTGTGTGTAGGCCAGCGATACATACTGAGAACCTTTATCACTGTGATGGACCGTGCCGGACGGTCGACGGGCCCATAACGCCTGCTCCAGTGCATCCAGCACGAATGTCGTTTCCATGGACGATGAGACCCGCCACCCCACGATGTATCCGGCAAACACATCAATGATGAACGCCACATAGACGAAGCCCCGCCATGTGCTGACGTAAGTAAAATCAGCCACCCACAGCTGGTCAGGTCGTTCTGCCACGAACTGACGGTTTACGCGGTCGCCTGCGGCAACGGCTTTCCGGCTGATGGTCGTACGGACCTTTTTACCCCGGAGAACACCGGCAAGTCCCATAACCGCCATGAGACGTGCCACAGTGCATCTGGCCACTCTGATACCTTCCCGTAACAACTGACGCCAGACTTTACGCACACCGTATACCTTGTGATTTTCATCGTATACGGGGAGCCCGCAGAATTCGGAAAAAATCGTACGCTAAGGTTTTCCGGGCATCCGTAAGGGCCGAAACTTCCCGTCTTCCAGTCTGCGGCTCTGCCGCCAGACGTAATCGCCGGTTAGGTTGATGTGCTCCCAGCCCAGCGGCGACAGGAATTGCAGCAGCTCGCCGTCCACCGGCTTGCCGGCCTCGACCAACCCCTGGGTGGCGCGTTCCAGGTACACCGTGTTCCACAGCACGATAGCCGCCGTCACCAGGTTGAGGCCGCTGGCCCGGTAGCGCTGCTGCTCGAAGCTCCGATCCCTGATTTCCCCAAGGCGGTTGAAGAACACCGCCCTGGCCAGCGAGTTGCGCGCCTCACCTTTGTTCAGGCCGGCATGCACGCGGCGGCGCAGTTCAACACTTTGCAGCCAGTCCAGGATGAACAGCGTGCGCTCGATCCGGCCCAGCTCGCGCAGGGCCACGGCCAGTCCGTTCTGGCGCGGGTAGCTGCCGAGCTTGCGCAGCATCAGCGAGGCGGTGACGGTGCCCTGCTTGATCGAGCTGGCCAGGCGCAGGATGTCGTCCCAGTGGGCACGCACGTGCTTGATGTTCAGGGTGCCGCCGATCAGCGGGCGCAACGTCGGGTAGGCTTGCACGCCCTGCGGCACGTACAGCTTGGTTTCGCCGAGGTCGCGGATGCGCGGCGCGAAGCGGAAGCCTAGCAGGTGCATCAGGGCAAAGACGTGATCGGTGAAGCCGGCCGTGTCGGTGTAGTGCTCCTCGATCCGCAGGTCGGACTCGTGGTACAGCAGGCCGTCGAGCACATAGGTGGAATCGCGGACGCCGACATTCACCACGCGGGTGCTGAACGGCGCGTACTGGTCGGAGATATGGGTATAGAACAGCCGTCCCGGCTCGCTACCGTACTTCGGGTTGACGTGCCCGGTGCTCTCGCCCCGGCCACCCGCGCGGAAGCGCTGGCCATCGGAGGATGAGGTCGTGCCGTCGCCCCAGTGGGCGGCAAAGGCGTGGCGATACTGGTGGTTGACCAGCTCGGCCAAGGCCGCCGAATAGGTTTCGTCGCGGATGTGCCAGGCTTGCAGCCAGGACAGCTTGGCGTAGGTCAGGCCGGGGCTCGACTCGGCCATCTTGGTCAGCCCGAGGTTGATCGCATCACCGAGGATTGCGGACAGCAGCAACGTCCTGTCTTTGGCCTCGGCCCCGTCCTTCAAGTGGGTGAAGTGGCGGCTGAAGCCCGTCCAGTCGTCCACGTCCATCAGCAGTTCGGTGATCTTGATGCGCGGCAGTAACTGGCTGGTTTGGTCGATCAGCGCCTGCGCCCGATCCGGCACCGCCGCATCCAGCGGGGTGATTTTCAGCCCTGACTCGGTGAGGATGGCATCGGGCAGCTCGTTGTCCTTGGCCAGGCGGGTGACGGTGGCCAACTGCTCGTCCAGCAGCTGCAAACGCTCTTCCAGGTACTGGTCGCTGTTCGGGTTGATCGCCAGGGGCAGGGCCTGCTCGCGCTTGAGTGCGGCGAACTTCTCGGCCGGCAGCAGGTAGTCGTCGAAGTCGCGGAACTGCCGCGAGCCCTTGACCCAGATGTCGCCGGAGCGCAGGGCGTTCTTCAGCTCGGACAGGGCGCAGATTTCGTAGAATTTCCGGTCGAGGCCTTCCGGGGTGATCACCAGCGGCTTCCAGCGCGGCTTGATGAAGGCCGTGGGTGCATCGGCCGGCACCTTGCGCAGGTTGTCGGCGTTCATCTCACGCAGGGTCTGCACGGCTGCCAGCACGCCTTGCGCGGCCGGCCCGTGCTGTTCCCCAACTTTTCGCTCGGCGAAGAGTATGAACATGCGCCGCCGGCGACGAATCGCCAAATCTCACCGTATCTCCCGAGCGGACGATTTCGCACCGGTCTGCCCGTCGAAGGGCTTGCGATCGAACGGGGCGACCTTTTCTATGCATGTCCGCGAGCCAGCGTCTTTTATGGCACGGCGCTCGACGCCGACCTTCGGACGCGCGGCGTAAGCACGCTTGTCATGGCCGGGATAAGCACCACCGGCGTTGTTCTTTCAAGCGTCGCCTGGGCTAGTGATGCGGACTACGACGTGCGTTTGGTCCAGGACTGCTGCTACGACCCGGATCGGGATGCCCACGAAGCTCTGTTGCGTTCCGGGTTCGGCGGACGTGTACAGGTCGTGTAATTTTCGGGCCTCGCATGATCGCGGCCATAGCCGCAGGTGGATTGGTGCGAGGCAGGGCCAGTCCAAGTCAGGGTGCGGTCATCGCGGCGCCTGCAACTCTCAAAAACCCATCGCCGTAGCGGAGGTCTTGTAATCGCATGTCATTACGCACGCCCGATTTATTGTTCACAGCGATAGCACCTGCCATTTGGGGCAGCACCTACATTGTCACCACCCAATACCTGCCGAACTTCTCACCGATGACGGTCGCGATGCTGCGGGCGTTGCCGGCGGGTTTATTGCTCGTGATGATCGTCCGACAGATTCCAACGGGAATCTGGTGGATGCGCATCTTCATCCTCGGCGCACTTAATATTTCGCTATTCTGGAGCTTGTTGTTTATTTCGGTCTACCGCCTGCCGGGCGGGGTCGCGGCGACGGTAGGCGCTGTGCAGCCGCTGATGGTCGTGTTCATCTCTGCCGCTCTGCTAGGTAGCCCGATACGATTGATGGCGGTCCTGGGGGCTATTTGCGGAACTGCGGGCGTGGCGCTGTTGGTGTTGACACCAAACGCAGCGCTAGATCCTGTCGGCGTCGCAGCGGGCCTGGCGGGGGCGGTTTCCATGGCGTTCGGAACCGTGCTGACCCGCAAGTGGCAACCTCCCGTGCCTCTGCTCACCTTTACCGCCTGGCAACTGGCGGCCGGAGGACTTCTGCTCGTTCCAGTAGCTTTAGTGTTTGATCCGCCAATCCCGATGCCTACAGGAACCAATGTTCTCGGCCTGGCGTGGCTCGGCCTGATCGGAGCGGGTTTAACCTACTTCCTTTGGTTCCGGGGGATCTCGCGACTCGAACCTACAGTTGTTTCCTTACTGGGCTTTCTCAGCCCGGGGACCGCCGTGTTGCTAGGATGGTTGTTCTTGGATCAGACGCTGAGTGCGCTTCAAATCATCGGCGTCCTGCTCGTGATCGGGAGTATCTGGCTGGGCCAACGTTCCAACCGCACTCCTAGGGCGCGTATAGCTTGCCGGAAGTCGCCTTGACCCGCATGGCATAGGCCTATCGTTTCCACGATCAGCGATCGGCTCGTTGCCCTGCGCCGCTCCAAAGCCCGCGACGCAGCGCCGGCAGGCAGAGCAAGTAGAGGGCAGCGCCTGCAATCCATGCCCACCCGTTCCACGTTGTTATAGAAGCCGCATAGATCGCCGTGAAGAGGAGGGGTCCGACGATCGAGGTCAGGCTGGTGAGCGCCGCCAGTGAGCCTTGCAGCTGCCCCTGACGTTCCTCATCCACCTGCCTGGACAACATTGCTTGCAGCGCCGGCATTCCGATGCCACCCGAAGCAAGCAGGACCATGATCGGGAACGCCATCCATCCCCGTGTCGCGAAGGCAAGCAGGATGTAGCCTGTGCCGTCGGCAATCATTCCGAGCATGAGTGCCCGCCTTTCGCCGAGCCGGGCGGCTACAGGGCCGGTGATCATTGCCTGGGCGAGTGAATGCAGAATGCCAAATGCGGCAAGCGAAATGCCGATCGTGGTCGCGTCCCAGTGAAAGCGATCCTCGCCGAAAATGACCCAAAGCGCGGCCGGCACCTGTCCGACAAGTTGCATGATGAAGAAGACCGCCATCAGGGCGGCGACGACGGTCATGCCCCGGGCCCACCGGAACGAAGCGAGCGGGTTGAGAGCCTCCCGGCGTAACGGCCGGCGTTCGCCTTTGTGCGACTCCGGCAAAAGGAAACAGCCCGTCAGGAAATTGAGGCCGTTCAAGGCTGCCGCGGCGAAGAACGGAGCGTGGGGGGAGAAACCGCCCATCAGCCCACCGAGCACAGGTCCCGCGACCATCCCGAACCCGAAACAGGCGCTCATGAAGCCGAAGTGCCGCGCGCGCTCATCGCCATCAGTGATATCGGCAATATAAGCGCCGGCTACCGCCCCAGTCGCCCCGGTGATGCCGGCCACGATCCGCCCGATATAGAGAACCCAAAGGAAAGGCGCCGTCGCCATGATGGCGTAGTCGACAGCAGCGCCGGCCAGCGAGACGAGCAAGACCGGCCGCCGCCCGAAACGATCCGACAGCGCGCCCAGCACAGGTGCGCAGGCAAATTGCATCAACGCATACAGCGCCAGCAGAATGCCATAGTGGGCGGTGACGTCGTTCGAGTGAACCAGATCGCGCAGGAGGCCCGGCAGCACCGGCATAATCAGGCCGATGCCGACAGCGTCGAGCGCGACAGTGCTTAGAATTACGATCAGGGGTCTGTTGGGTTTCACGTCTGGCCTCCGGACCAGCCTCCGCTGGTCCGATTGAACGCGCGGATTCTTTATCACTGATAAGTTGGTGGACATATTATGTTTATCAGTGATAAAGTGTCAAGCATGACAAAGTTGCAGCCGAATACAGTGATCCGTGCCGCCCTGGACCTGTTGAACGAGGTCGGCGTAGACGGTCTGACGACACGCAAACTGGCGGAACGGTTGGGGGTTCAGCAGCCGGCGCTTTACTGGCACTTCAGGAACAAGCGGGCGCTGCTCGACGCACTGGCCGAAGCCATGCTGGCGGAGAATCATACCCATTCGGTGCCGATAGCCGACGACGACTGGCGCTCATTTCTGATCGGGAATGCCCGCAGCTTCAGGCAGGCGCTGCTCGCCTACCGCGATGGCGCGCGCATCCATGCCGGCACGCGACCGGGCGCACCGCAGATGGAAACGGCCGACGCGCAGCTTCGCTTCCTCTGCGAGGCGGGTTTTTCGGCCGGGGACGCCGTCAATGCGCTGATGACAATCAGCTACTTCACTGTTGGGGCCGTGCTTGAGGAGCAGGCCGGCGACAGCGATGCCGGCGAGCGCGGCGGCACCGTTGAACAGGCTCCGCTCTCGCCGCTGTTGCGGGCCGCGATAGACGCCTTCGACGAAGCCGGTCCGGACGCAGCGTTCGAGCAGGGACTCGCGGTGATTGTCGATGGATTGGCGAAAAGGAGGCTCGTTGTCAGGAACGTTGAAGGACCGAGAAAGGGTGACGATTGATCAGGACCGCTGCCGGAGCGCAACCCACTCACTACAGCAGAGCCATGTAGACAACATCCCCTCCCCCTTTCCACCGCGTCAGACGCCCGTAGCAGCCCGCTACGGGCTTTTTCATGCCCTGCCCTAGCGTCCAAGCCTCACGGCCGCGCTCGGCCTCTCTGGCGGCCTTCTGGCGCTCCTGCTGCGGCGTCCGCTCGTGGGCCGTGGCGCGGGTCCGCGCGCCGGCCTCGTGCGCCTGGCGCTCGCGGGCGAGGTCCAGGGCGGCCGTCTTCACGTTCTGCCTTGCGCAGATGAGATAGGAGAGCATGAAAAACCTCGGGGCAGCCATCGAATGATGCCATCTACAGGGGTTAAAATAACCACCATCATTTCATAACAATACCTGCTGACTATGAAGATCTACGTCATCAAAATAGCAGTTCATGGAGTCAGTCCGATGGTCTGGCGTCGGCTGAGAATTGCTGCCGACACGTCACTGGCCGCGCTTCACTTCATTTTCCAGATAGTGCAGGGCTGGGGGGACGACCATCTCCATCAATTTCACATTTATGGCAAAGATTACGGTATCTCCTACGAAGGAGGCATCGGTTTTGTCGATAATCCGTTCCGGGTCGTGATTGATGATTTTGCTTTTGATGCTGGCGATCGCTTTACCTATGAATACAATTTCTTTGAGCACTGGCTTCATGACATTCGTGTTGAGGCCATTTATGAAAACTCTACGCTGAAAGCGCCGTTTTGTATAAGCGGCCATGGTATGCCCGGAGCCACAGCTGCGGATGAGTTCGATAAAACCCTGGCGTTTCTTGAAGCTATCGTTAATGCGGATGATGAAACAACGGTCGGCGAGATCCGCCCTTTTGCTGACGACCTGGATGCTGTCAGGTTCAACCGCCACAAAATCAACCGGCAACTGAGCAGGCTCGACCTTGCATCTCCGGTACTGGAGCCTGAAGTTATCTGGCTGGGCCGTCGTCGCTGACTGATGTCTATAAAGGTATACGTTTTCAGCATGCCTCTCAGATCCCCGAAAAAATGTCTATAAACCTCCCTAAATCAGTGTTTATGGATTATTCTTTAAATCTCTATGATGTTTAAAGACCTTCCGGAGGTTTTGCGTGCAATATGCCTACATCAGGGTAAGCTCGGCCGATCAGAATACGGCCCGTCAGGAAGAGGCATTGTCAAAGGCGGGTTTTCAGCCTGATAAAATTTGTGTTGAGCATGCCAGCGCGAAGGACACAAACCGCCCGGGGTTACAGGAACTCCTGGGGCAATTACGCCCTGGTGATACGCTTCTGGTTCATTCCATCGATCGCCTTTGCCGGAATATGTCGGATATGTGCGCTGTCACCACCCGGCTTCGTGACCAGGGCGTTACCCTTATTTTTCTGAAAGAGCAGCTGACGTTCAGCGCCGGCACAAACAATCCGATGCAGGAACTGCAGCTGCACATGATGTCGGCATTCAGCCAGTTTGAACGAGCCTTACTGAAGGAAAGGCAGGCCGACGGCATCGCCGCGAAAAAAGCACGGGGTGAAAAAACAGGGCGCCCCGGCGCCGATATCAAAAAGATCCAGGAAATTGACGCACTCAGAAGCAGAGGGGTCAGGCTCAGGATCGCCTGCGACCATGCGGGCCTTGGCGTTTCCACATATTATAAGCTTCGTCACCAGATGAACAACCAGTAGCCGGGGGATAGTCATCCACCACAGCAGGAGGCAATGATGCAACTGACGCTCCAGATAGTCATCACCGATGAATCAGGCTCCAGTCGAACGGAGGAACTGATGACAATCCAGAAATCAGGGGAGACCCGGAACGACATCGGATTATCGGTGTCAGAATCCAAGCTGTTGCTGAATACGGTCCAGCAGTCGGTGGTCCAGCTGCAGGCAGACGAATATACTCAACACCATATCCGGTGCCCTCACTGCCTTGCTGCGCGCAGAATCAAAGGCAAACAGAAAATACGGTACCGGACGCTGTTTGGCGTTATTCCGGTATCCGGGCTTCGGGTGTACCGGTGCCGTTGTGAAGAGAGTGATACAAAGACAGTCAGTTTGCTCAGCGACTGGGCCGGCGATTATTCTCACCCGGCACTGAAATATATTGAAACCCGCTGGGCCTCGATGATCTCCTATGAAATGACGACTCGTCTGCTGAAAGATATTCTGCCGGTGGGCCACAGCCTGAATGCCTCAACGGTGAGGAATCATTTATGCCAGGTGGCGCAGCGTCTTGACGCTGAGGCTGAAGCTCATTCAGGTTTTCTTTCCGGCTGCCCCCGCGACTGGGGGAACCTGCCCAGGCCAGGAAAACCGCTTGTGGTGGGTATAGATGGTGGTTATGTTCGCGATCGGGATGACAAAAAGCGTAATTTTGAAATTATTGCCGGGAAGTCTTTTTCCGTTGGTGCGCCTGCTGACACCCGCCGCTTCGGTTTTGTTCAGAAGGATGACTGTCATCCGGAACGCAGGCTCATGACCCACCTTTCAGCGCAGGGAATGCAGGCCAACCAGCAGATATTTTTTCTGTCCGACGGCGCGGATAATCTCAGGGACCTCCAGTTCGGTATGTACCCTGAGTCAACGCATGTGCTGGACTGGTTTCATATCACCATGAGGCTGAAGGTGCTCATGCAATATGCCCGGGGACTGCTGGTATCAGATCCAGAGGCGGGGAGTAAAGTTCTGGCACTGCTGGAAAGCATTAAACGATATCTCTGGCATGGCAATGTTGTCGCTGCGCTGGAACATATTGATAATTGCGTTATGTATTGCGATGACCCTGAACTCAGCTATCCTAGCCTGAAATCCCTGCAAAAACATCTGGATGAAATGTATACCTACATCCGGAATAATAAGATGATGATCCCAAACTACGGCGAAATGCGTCGGTACGGAGAGCCGGTATCAACCGCGTTTGTGGAATCCACGATCAATGAAGTGATCGCCAGACGAATGGCCAAAAAGCAGCAGATGCAGTGGAGCAGAAAAGGGGCTCATTATTTGTTACAGACCCGGACCGCCGTTTTGAATAACGAACTGCAGGATAAATTTGTCTGCTGGTATCCGGGTTTTCAAAGTGACGGGAAGGGACCAGCGATGGCAGCATAGCTCACGCTGCCCCAATATTTTTTATGCTCTCGGTCGTATGGAAGCTGGACCGCCTCGGTCGTGATCTTCGTCATCTCATTAATACAGTGCACGACCTGACCGCGAGGGGGACCGGTCTGAAAGTGCTGACCGGTCACGGGGCGACTATCGACACAACAACGGCCGCTGGCAAGCTTGTCTTCGGTATCTTTGCCGCACTGGCGGAGTTTGAGCGCGAACTGATTGCTGAAAGAACGACTGCAGGTCTGGCATCAGCAAGAGCCCGTGGGCGGAACGGCGGCCGACCTTATAAAATGACGCCAGTCAAACTGCGACTGGCAATGGCATCAATGGGACAATCAGAAACAAAGGTCAGTACGCTATGCCAGGAACTTGGGATAACCCGGCACACTTTGTACAGGCATATTTCCCCTGTTGGTCAACTGCGGGCGGACGGGATCAAGCTGCTCAACCGTGGATAATTTGAACGGACGGAAAAATCTGGGGTTCCGGCGTAGTACCCCTATCACCTCCACATTTTTGCAACAGTGCCTTATAAATGGCAGCCTTATGTTTACTTGCCAAGATGGGCTACCATATGATGTTTTATACTGAGCAATATTAATATTATCTTTAATGGAAAAATTAAGCCCACTAAGTGACCCACTGCTATATGGCTCTATTGTGAAGACGCCTGAGGGTAAAAATTTATACATGGTTGTCCCTATGTCTATTATTGCAAGGTTGACAATATTATTCGTTTTATAAATTTGAGCGTTTAAAATCACACATCAAAGCAATTAGTCAGGATAAACAACAATACCCAGTGCTTCGAGAATCAGTTCTTGCTGCCAGGCTGCAATTTTGATACCTGATGTATCGACTTTGCGGGGATCTAAACCGTCGAGTTCGGCGTGGCATAAATTGGCACCCTGTAGGCTAAATTGCCCCCAGACATCTTCGGAAAAAACACCTCGACTTAAGTCTGACTCTTTCAGTGATGCACCCGCTAGGTTCGTTCCTATCCAGCGATTTTCAAACAACTCACATTTTTCTAAACAAACCCTCTCCATATTGGCATAGGAAAGATTACATCCAGAAATAAATGCTGAGCAAAAGTACATACGATTACTCACTTGATGGGCAAAGTTTGTTCGGGAAAAGTTGGCACCTTTTAAATCACACGCACGGAACTCTATACCGTAGCAATTGGCATTACTGAAGTTTGCCATCGCAAGTTGGCATTGTTGGAAACTTGCATCACGAAGATCTGCGACATCAAAGTGGCAGCCTTCGATATCACCCTGTTCAATGAACTTGCAGTTGACGAATGTCGTATCACGCAAGTTAGCACGTCGAAAGTCGCTGCGAATGAATGTGCAAGCGGTGAAGGTGAGATCACTTAAGTCTTTATGTGAAAAGTTGTGGTGCCGATATGTATGATTGTAGGTTTCCATGAGTACTCCTTGTTGAAAGGAGGGCTAGACTACCATTATACATATGCCAAGACATTAAAATAAAAGCCTGTTACATCAACACATTACAACCCCTCAATTTACCTGTTTTAAGTGGTCAAATTGGCGCGTAGAGCGCCTATCGCTCTTGCATTGGCACGCGGCCCTGTTGAAAAAAGTTATTCGCTTTAGATAGGGTTAGGAGAGCCGTGCTTCGCCGGTAAAAAATCGGACTATCCGACGCAGGGCGGACTCATCGGCGGAGAAGCAAACTTTGACTATATCTCCCTACACTTGGAAGAGGGCTAGACTGGCCCCATAGATCACCAGACACTTCGACTCTCTTAAAATAAGAGGTAGTCTTGGAACTATGTTTAATACCAGTCAGAACGATAAGATGGTTGAAGTGTTATCAGGACCTGAGCGGCGTCGGCGTCGTACACCGCAGGAAAAAATTGCCATTATTCAGCAGACTATGGAGCCCGGTATGACCGTGTCTCATGTCGCGCGCCTGCATGGCATCAATGCAAACCAGATATTCAAATGGCGCAAGCAATATTAAGACGGTTCACTGACGGCTGTTGCATCGGGCGAGGAAGTGGTGCCGGCCTCCGAACTCGCTGCCGCCAATAAGCAAATTCGCGAACTCCAGCGCCTTCTGGGCAAAAAGACGATGGAAGCCGAGATACTCAAAGAGGCCGTGGAGTTCGGCCGGGCAAAAAAATGGATTGCGCATGCGCCCTCGTTGCCTGGGAACGACGAATAAGCGACGTTTGCAGAAGTCTTGGCGTGTCGCGTGCGCAGTTGAGCATTCGGGTTCACCGGCCATCTGACTGACAGGATCGCAGACGGCAGCCCCGTTCTGACGATACCACCGTATTGTCCCGGATAAACATGGCGGTGGCTGACCTGCCGACGTATGGTTATCGCCGTGTGTGGGCGCTGCTGCGACGGGAGTCGGAGCGGGACGGCCTGCCTGTGGTTAATGCAAAGCGGGTGTATCGCATTATGAGAACGCATAATCTGCTTCTTGAACGTAAACCCGCTGATCCTTGCCGTAAGCGGGCCCATAAGGGGCGCGTAGCAGTAGCGGAAAGTAACCGGCGCTGTATAAAGCTGTTATCGAAGAGATTGAAGAAATGGTAAAAGAAGGACGTCCTGTTCTGGTAGGTACCACTTCGGTGG
>ENA-USYV01003200-USYV01003200.1-human-gut-metagenome-genome-assembly--contig:-NODE-3200-length-11821-cov-18.117847_pt1 | contig 11821 bp, 9 predicted proteins | sample MGYA00250066_ERZ773514 | MGnify/ENA primary metagenome ERZ773514 (study PRJEB29103, sample SAMN06112049) | human gut metagenome | biome: human gut; feature: ankylosing spondylitis patient; material... | reverse complement strand
CGCATTATGGGAAATATGGAATGATGCGGAAAACATATCTGAAAGAGCATCGTCCGGCAATGTATTCACTGTATATGTTGGAAGACAGATTGACAGAACATCTGAATGTTGTAGACGATGAAGCACAGGAAAGGATGGATATTCTGGTGCGTCAGATGATGGAGAAGCAGGGGATTACGGAGGAATTGAAAGTTCGTGATCAGATGGAATGGGTCAGAGTGGTAAATGGTATTCGTAGTAGGGCAGAAGAGATTGTGTTAAAAGAATTAGTGTATATTTAAGGTAATGGAAAGCTCTTTCGGGAGCTTTTCGTTGATTATAGAAAATTTAAAGATGATAAAGTGTAAGGTGGAGGTAAAATTATATGAGAGATGATTTTTCACAAAGAACAAAGGATTTGTTAGCTAATAGAGTTGGATGGAAATGCAGCAATCCTAATTGTAGAAAAGCAACTCGTGGAGCAGGAATAGGAAAAGAGAATATCATAAATATTGGAGTTGCATCTCATATTACAGCAGCTTCTAAAGGCGGACCAAGGTATGATGAGAACATAACGTCTCAAGAGAGAGCATCAGCAGAAAATGGAATATGGTTATGCCAGTCGTGTTCAAAATTAATAGATTCAGATGTGAATAGATATACGATTGCTAAATTGAAAAAATGGAAGGAAATTTCAGAGCAAATGGCAGTTCTTGATTTGGAAGAAGCAACAGCAGAGGAGCAACATGAAGATAAAGAACTTATAAAGTTCTTTGTGCAATGTTTTGATCGTCCAGCATTTCAGGATAGAATATATCAAGAAGGAAGAATGGAAGATTTTGATAAGGCTATTGAGGATACTATTATCGCTTTAAATACGGGAGTTCTTAGAACCAGAGACGGAAGTATCTTAAAAAAAGCAGACGGAAAATCGTCTGTTGTAAATATAGAGTGGCGGGAGAAGCTTAATACAATTTGTGATATGTTGGTTGCACTAAGAAAACGATTAAAAATTGCAAAAGACACTGGAGCATATTCATTATATGGAGAAGATGATGTGATGTATTGTTTCTATGACAGAGATTTGGCAATATGGTTTGATTCAACAAGGGAAGAAATATTAAAGATATTATCTTCAATTTGTGAAGAAATAGGAATACATGGATTAGGTTTTCCTAGGAAACGGTACGAGTGGTAACTGATAATAATGGATAACTGTCATAAAGGGCTATTGGAAGTAATAAAGAATGATGAGCAGTTTACATTCCTGCGTGAAAAATATTGAGATGAAATAAACATGTTATATTACGGATTCTTCAAATGGAAAGAAATATGTTGGCTCTGCAACAGGTGAAAATATGATTTGGGGAAGATGGAAGGATTACATAGCCAATGGAAATGGTGGAAATATTGAGTTGAAGAGTTTGGATTTTGAATATATCCAGAAGAATTTCAGATATAGCATCTTGGAAATATATAAAAGTACAACAGATGATGATGCGATATTAGAGAGGGAATCCTGGTGGAAAGAGCTCTTAATGACTCGACAATTTGGATATAACAAGAATTAGAAATCATAGAGAATGGGGGAATGCTTTCAAAACTAGAAAGCAGAAAAGAATGTATGGAGCAAATTGAACTTATACAGCATTGGAATTATTTTTGTTCCCTTGCTGAACGATTGGATGATACAAAGCATTATATAGACCATGGTTTGCAAGAACATGATGGAATAAGAGAACTTGTACATGGAAAAGTATACTCTGATATTTTTAAACAAATAATTGTTTTAGCAGCCTCTGAATTTGAAATAATGAGTAAGGCCTTATGTAGTGCTAAGGGAGTAAAAACCAAGAGGATAGGAGATATAAGCGAAACAATACTAGGAGTATTCCCTAAAATTATTGATTTTGAAGTAAGTACACCTTTTTGGATTAATACACCTTTACATGATTGGAAGACGACACGTATTGATAATGGAAAGAATGTAAAAGTAGAAGGCTTGGACTGGTGGTTTGCATATAATTCGATAAAGCATGACGAAAAGGAATCTATAAAAAATGCAACATTTGAAAATGCAGTATTAGCATTGGCTTCACTTTATATTATTGAAATTTACCTAATGAAAGAACTGTTTGGAAATATGAGTATTATTTACACATATCCGACAGTATATTTTAAATGCAAGTATTTGCCCCATTCTGTTAGCAGTGGAGAAGGATTGTTGCCGGATGAAGGTGGTTTATCACCAACTGAGAGATATAAAAAGGAATGTCCCGAACTTTTTAAGAAGTATGAAATAGAATCAAAGTGATTGTGAAAAATGGTTGTGACAAGTTGATATAACACAATTTCTTTTAATTAGATATCAAAGAAGTATCGGTTGAAAGCTGTTTTTTAGTTATCATAAAAACTTACTTATGTCCAGACTATAACAGGCTGGGCAATTTATTATAAATAAGTACAACAAAGAAGGTAATTTATATGGATTCAATATTAGTTTTTGATGATTTTAAGCATTGTTTTAGGGAATTAGACACCTCAAATTATAATGATGATTTAGTTGTAGGATCTGTTTTTTTTACAAGAGATGCTATAAATGTCATTGAAAAATATTACAGAATAATTGGTTACATAATATGCGATGATAAGGGCGTTTATTATCCGATTGATGTGAGAAAAAATGATATAGCCATATTGGAAGGAACTTATAATTGCATAGAGGATGAATTAAAGAAGGAATTGGTGCCATATAATATAAAGATCGAACCAGCAGAGGTATGGAGTCCTTTCTTTTTTCGTTGGCAGTTCATGTGTGATTGGAATGTTTTTGAAACTTGTGGAGATTTTATAAATATAGCCTCAAAAATAATAGGAAATGAGAGGCTGATGAAGAAGATTATTGATGACAAAATCGATTATGTCCTTCCAGTAAATTATAAAGAATTATCTCAAATGGTACGAGGCTTGAATAAATTATTTGGAGTTGAATTTTATAATAAGGATTATTACGAAGAGATAAACTATTTATTTGATTCGCTTGTGAATGGATACCATATAAATATGTCTACAGAAGAAGTTGAGACGTATTGTTATCAATTATGTAATTACGTTTTGAAAAGAATAGAGGGAGAACATGTATAATTCGGGAATAGGTACACCTTATTGGTTTGAATGGGAAATTGGAATACTAGAATGCTTGAATATGCTACAAGATACATCAATTGAATCAGTAATACTTCAATCAACTGATTTTCAGGCATTAGATGATGTCGTAGTAAATTATAGTGATAAAAGCATTTTAAATATTCAAGTAAAACATACAGATGAAGATGCTAATTTCACATATTCTTTTTTAGCTTCTGGGAAAAAGCCTTTACTGAATGAGTTGGCTTTAGAATGGAAGAATAATAAAGATAATTATAATTTTAAAGGTATTCAAATTGTAACAAATAAAAAATGGGGTCCGCAGGAAACAGATGGAAAGTGTTCAATGGATGACTTTATTTCCAAGGTGTTTCCATGCTTACAAGATAATTATAATTATACTTCGGCAAAGCCTAATGAGCAGAAGGCTATCGAATGGTACAGAGAAAATTTGGAGATAAATTTAGATTCAAATGAGGCGGCGTGTTTCACTAAAATTTTCTCTTTTAGAAAAGAGTCGTGTCTTGCTGATGTGGAAGAAAAAATACGTGTGAAGATTGGCGAAATACTAGGAACAGATAATAGTGATGCGATAGATTTTTGCTTAAATAGTCTTCTTTCTAAATTGAATATATGGGCAACATCAAGAAGAGAGAAGCAGGAAATAACAAGAGAAAATGTATATGGAGCATTATGCTATACCGAGCCGGATGTTCCTTCATATGAACTATGTCCAGAAAAACCGATACTTCCTTCTCGACAACGGTTTGGGGAGACCTTTATAGATGACATTAAAAAGAATAGTAATCATATCATATTCTTAGAAGGATTACCGGGCTGTGGAAAAACAAATTTTATAAGTTATTTATCACAGATGAATGAGTCTATAGTTGATTTTAGATTTTACACATATCTCCCAGTAAATAAAGTAGATGGTTCATATAGTGATGATGAAGGCTTTTATTTGGGTAATATTTTGTGGAGAAGTATTCTCGTACAGCTTAAGAAAAAATTTGAAGAGAATAATTTATTATCTGTTGTAAAGTTTCCACTTATATACCAATTTATGTCTGTTTCTGAAATGCGGGAAACGGTAATACATTTCCTACCGGAATATGCAAAATGTATAGGAAGGCCTTGCTACTTTTTTATAGATGGATTAGATCATGCTGCAAGATCAAAAGATGCACGAAATTCATTTTTATCTCAATTGCCAAGACCAGAGGAAATCGGGGATGATTTTTATTTTGTCTTGGTCGGACAGCCTATAAATGATGGTTATCCGTCTTGGATGAAAGATAATAAAGGTATTACATATTACAGCATGCCGGCTTTGGATACAGATGATGTTGTTATATTATTAGAGCAAAGCGGTGTAGCAGAGAATACAGTCGATATGGAAAACTTGGCGAAAACCGTTATTTCAGTTATTGGGAACAATGTTCTTAATATAATATTTGCAATTCTGGAATTGAAGAAAATGGTATTGCCACTTTCCTTCGAGGCAATAGAGAAGGAACTAAATAGTAGGTTTTTAAATAAACAAATTGATAAATATTACGAATGGATTATTAGTTCGCAGGAAAAAAGCCTTTTGCTATACAAAATTGAGGCAATTATGGCGTTTTCAAGTAAACGTATTAACGCTTATGATGTGGCTCAAATGTGTGGAGTTGAACACGACGAGGCGGCGTTTGTTTTAAATGGCTTATATCCAATTATTGTATGTGAAGGCGATAGATACTTCGCTTTTCATAATGATGTAAGGCTTTTTTTACAGAATGCAATTATTCACAATTCAAATATAAAAGGAATTACCGAATCAATAATTAATCGAATTAAACAGGATAGAGAATTATGGAAATATCGATATGATATCTCTTTTAATTTACTAGTATCTTGTAAGGCCACTGATGAGGTGTTGAAACTGATTGATGTTGAATATGTAATGGATTCAGCATTATATGGGATATCGTTTGATAGGATACTTCAGCAGTTTATACTAGCGCACCAATTGCCAATGGATAATCTTGAAGAAGTATGCATACATTCAAGTGCAGTGTCTCTTTGTTTGGCACAGTATGCAAATTGCATACAGTATTATGCAAAAGAATCGGATTATTTTGAAGCACAAAGTATCAACAAAAAGACTAAAGCGGAAAAATATTGTTTGAATGTTAAAAATGATATAGAGCAAATCATTTTAGATATTGATTTTGCTGCTAAGGCTGGATTTGAACGAGGACATAAACTTTTCGATGAATACCTCAGTGGATATAATATAGAGGCATTGTTAAGCGGGGAGCTAAACAAAGAAACGCTTGTTAAGGCAGGATATATATTTCGATGCTATGGTGCAGATTATATGGATGCTCTTACTGGAAATTCTAACGATTATGTTTATTTTGTAGATGGATGGTTAGATGCCAGTGTAAGTATTACATCAAAAGAAGATATCAGGCAAACATTCACTTTTAAATGGTATAATCCAGATTCATTGTATGCATATATTCATCAGATTACAGAAGAAAAGAATCTTGAAAAAGAATCATTTGACGAATTGTTGAATATTCTTTTAGGAATGTCTGCATCTATAGAAATAATTATAGAGATTTGCACATATGGACTGTTAAACTCATATAAATGCGAAGCTGGGATAGAATATATTGGCAACCATTTAAGTGATATTATAAAAATAGATAGAGATTATAAATACGAAGATTTAAGAATAATTTCTTTGATTAAGGCTAACTTGTGCCTGTTTGGTAGGATTGAGGAATCGTTAGTTGAAAAATGTTATAAAGAAATATTGAATCTAACTCATAATGGTGAATCACAAAGAGGTTATAAACCAGCATTGGCACAGTATGATATTGCAAAGCATGTTAGTGAACAATTTTATTCGGTGGACAGAAATGATGTATTATCTAAAGATGATATCTTTTCATTGATTTATTTTGCGGATAAGTACGGTGCTGGATCTGCTTATGATTGTAATGGATATACTGTTATGAGATTTTTACGTAAAGTATTGGTGAGCTTTTCCGAGCATAACCCCAAGGCAGGAATTATCGATACTATTTGTAAAGCGGTTGTTCAATGTTTGGAATGGGATAAGACTCGATTTATTCCGGAGTTTAACAGGTTGTTCTGTATATCAAATGCGCATGCTGATTTTCTAAAAGTTGCAGAATATTGGTGTGGCGAAGATGGAGTGGCTTGGAGATCAGAATATGATGAGATGGAAGATTTATGTAAAAACATGATACCTGCATTAGAATACTTTGGAGAAAACAAGTTTATAGAGGAAGTACGTGAAAAACAGAAATATAGAATGTTTGGCTATGTGGGAAGAAAAGACTATTCGTTAAATGGTTTACTTGATTGTTATAAAAAACTTCCTCTGAATGAAGAAAAATTATGCTGTTATGGCATGAGACTGTTTTACGTTTCAAATTTAGCGGATTCTATTGGTGATAATAGGTTTTCAAGTGAAGTTGACCGAGAGTTGCTAGAGGATGCCGTTAAATTGGGGTACAAGTACTGTAATGCATTATTTGAACTAAAAAATACTCCTAAAGATTTAGTTTATTGGAGAATGAAAGTTCTTGATTCTCTATATTGCAATATAGATTTGATTTCTGATGATTCTGAATTAATTGCGTTATACAGACTTACAAATTCATGGATTAAAGAGTATATAGAGAATGATAGAGAATACAATCGATTGGAAACCTTAAGAAGTTACAATTATGAAATTATTTCTCGCATTTCAAGTTCTGAAATTCGGGAAAAGCTTATGGCAAAAGGATTGTATGATAAAGCGGAACATAAAGATTTCTCTGTAGAAACAGGAAGGGACTATAATCTCGAAATTATCAATCTTTTAAAAGAAGATGGATATAATGAAAAGGCGGAAGGAGTAATTCTTACACAAATAGATAAAAGAGAAATCGGATTACATAAGCTGATTATGGAGGCAGGAGATATTATCGCCCAAAAACATATGGAAGAATATGTAAATAGATGTGTTGTTAAATTTATTCTATCTGAAAGCAAGTATGGTTATATAGGCAGCGGAATTAGCGATGTATTTGAACGTTATTATGAAATGTTCAATGATAATACATGGAATCTTTTATTTGAAAATATAGTAACTCGATTCGCAGAAAGTGATTATGGCATAATTGCCTCGTTGTGGGGAGATTTTACAATTTTCTCAATTTATTATCTTTCAAGAATAGATAAAGATAAAATAAAAGCTTTATTCGATTGTTTATGTAAAACACATGAAAGTCTTTCTTCGGCGAATGGAAGAGTAAAAATAAAAGAAGAAAAACTGATATTGGATGAGAATATTACGTCGCTCTCTGATATGGTAAATTTTCAGCTTAATATATGACTTTGGGTAAAATACTTATTCTTAGAAAGGAGGGATTTTGTGCCAAAGCAGAAAAAAAGAAGGCTTGCTGATTATTCGACTTCAGAGATGGTAAAGCTTTGCGGAATGAAAGCCAGCAGTACTTTTGAAAACAAAAGAGATAAAGTCTTTGAGAGATATGAAATAGATCCCACTCTTTTTAAAATGGATTCTAGCATTGAGGGAGGAGAAAACTTTTATCCTGTTGTTTGTGCTGAATTATTGGCAATTCTAATAAAAAATTGGGATAAAAACCCTTCAAGTAGAAAAAATGCTAACAGAGATAATGTTACAGTGACTCAGATTTGTGATTTTTATAGGGCATTATTAAAAGATGTAGATGATCTTCCAAAAGAATTGAGAGGACTTATATATAAATCTTGCCAGAGTCATTTTACTACAAAGTGTCTTGTAATATGGGCGGAAAGAGTAGTAAATGGATTGGCATTATTTACAGAAACGCATATGGATCAACCAGAGGAAAATATAGGTAAGCTTTGTCAGGCTCTTGCTATTAATTTGGATAAAATGACATACATGGAATACATGAATAATAAGCTTATAGAGGCTGTCCCTTGGATCGCTCAATTTGGTGTATTTCCAAATCCTTTTAACATGAGTTCTATGCAAAAACCAGCAATAGGTACTCAAAATGTTGGTCTAGACGTTGGCTTGGCAGAGTTGATTAAGGCTATTGCATTAGAGATGAATAGCGATAAGGAAGAAATACAGTATGAGTCTATAAAAGATGAGGAATCTGATGTTGGCGCTGTAAGGGATGTGTATTACAAAATGGTACAGTCATGGTATGTCTCGTCAGAGTTTGAAGAATATACAACAAATACATATTCCAAAGGAGCTTCTGCTTGGAAAAACTGGGCCGAAAAAATTGAATCTGGCGAGATGGAGGGTAAAGATGCAATTGTAGCATTTTATGAGAAGCAACTTGCGGAAGCAAAACTAGAAGTTATGGCATTGGAGCAGCGTTTAGAGGCAATAAAAAATGACGAGCCAGCTATTTTTCCGGTGACTGCTGAGAAAATAGAGGATATTAATGATGCGTACGTAGAGTATTTCGGTGATAAGTATGGTAAGCAGACTGATAACCATCGGTATGCAGATGTATATATTGGGCAGATGCTATGGGCATTTTTAACCCAAGAAAATTTTTAAATTTCGTACTTAAGTATTTTGGAGAAAAACGGTGCTATCCTTAACTTACAAAAAAGAGAAAGGAGCACACTAGTATGATTTATTTTTTGCCTGAATCAGAAAAGAAAACTGCCATTAAAGAATATGCTGGTCGTCAAAAGACAATTAGACAGCTTGCACAAAAATATGGCGTCTCGTATGAAATAATGCGACGAATAATGGTTAACGCTGGATACTCGAATGGGTTGAAAGTAAGGTGAAATATGAGTGCAACCGGCTGTCCATTTATTAGGACAGCCGGTTTGTTACCATAAGAATCATAAAAGGGGGAGTGCACGATTTTCGCGGCTGTCAGATATTTTCGTTATTTTGTAGATTAATATTACAAACAAGTGTTCGCGGTGATATACTTTCAGAATAGTAGCAACTAGAAAAACTCGATATGTTTCCGACAACAAGAAGGGTTTAGGTTGCGGATTGAATAAGGGCAAAATGTGCGTAAGCGCAAAATATTGCTACGTTACTCATGAATTACGCTTGCACCAAAATGATAGATGCAAGCGTCTTTCTCTATTTTAGTTTTGACAGTTCGTTTTCGCAGTCTCGATCCATGGGGCAAGCTGTTCCAACTGCTCATCTGACATTTTATCGTCTGGCCGCTGTGATAAGAGGACGAAAAATCCTATTTGTTCAGCTCTTGTGTTTATAATGGGCAAAGAAGAACCAAATTATAATTCCATATCATACGACCTTTTCTTAGTTCGAGCAGGCTGATTTCGCCGTATCTCCTGTTTCCTCTGATATTCAAGTTCCCAGGCACGATGGGAAAAAACATCAGGATCTTCCACATTGAGATAATCTACCTCATTGGCGGCAATATCACGGCGGTGATAGTCATAATACTTACCAAAAGTACCTTTGAGCTGCTCGATCAGCTTATCCCGGAAATTAGGACGTATCTGGATTCTGGTGTCCAGCAATTCTGTATACTGTTCAGGTTCAGGACGAAATTTTTCTTCCCGGAAAGCGGCGGCATCTTTTTCAAGCTGTTTTTTGAGCGAGATGTCCTGAGAATCCAGGATATCAAGATTGTTATTCATCTGGTCGTATTTCTTGGATAGATTCGTCATATCTTTATCGGTAGAGCATTCTGCCTGGAAGATTAGCTGCTCTTTCCTTGATTTCAGTTCTTCGATTTCTTCGGTAATAGTGTTAAGCTGCTGATTTAATTTTATATGCCGGATGGGATTCAAAATACTGGTTTTATCCTTTTGCACATTCAGTTCTTTCCGTTCCGTAACTTTAGCTTTGAGTTTCTTTTTAACTGTGTTGTATTTATTCAGTATTGGATTAAAATGATTCATCCAGTCATGGATCACTTCTTTTTGCATCTCATTATGAAGTAAATGATACTGTGTAAAAATCATATGATTGCGGATCGCTTCTAACGTTTCAGCTATTATTGGAATAGACTTTTCTACAGCTTCAGCCAGTTTTGCTACTTTTGCTTTTAATTCTCGGAGCATTTTGTTATCCGCACGAATCTGACGGTTGATTTCACAGCGGTCTGCTATCATGCCTTTCTTTTCCATATTCTGGGCAATGTAGCCTTCATGGATGGTTGGCTGTTCGGTGATTCCCTGATCTGCAAAGCTACGGTGATCAATGGTAGCATTTATCTGATTACGTGCAAGCATTTCATTTACGGCATCTGCCCAGTTTGCCCGCCAGATACAAAGTTGTTCATCACTGTTCCATCGTTCGAAAATAGGATTCTGTCTGCCATATCGGCTGCTCTTGGGGTGCTTATCAATCCGTTCATATCCTTTTTCCTGTGCGGAAGATGGAGTCAGATATTCTTTCTTTTTACCGACTTTATAGCGGTACTGCTTTTCCCATCCCTGCTTTTGAACAGTTTTAAATTCAGAAGCAGTAAATCCTTTTTCTTCCCCATCTTTGATACAGAGATATTCTTTTTCAGTTTTATACTGCCATGTTCCATTTTCATTTAATGGTCGGACAGTAAGAAGAATGTGTGCATGGGGATTGTGACCATCTGTATCGTGAATGGCAAAATCAGCACACATCCCCATATCTACAAAATTCTTTTTAATAAAATCTTGAAGAAGAGAAATATTGCTGTCTTTATCCAACTCAACGGGGAGTGCGACAACAAATTCTCTTGCAAGTCGGCTGTCTTTGGTCTTTTCGTTTTCTTCCACAGCATTCCAGAGTTGTTCCCGGTCATTCCATTCCAATGGAGCCATTGGAGGAAGCATCACCTCCTGATAGATCAGCCCCTGCTTTCTGGTATAGTCATGCTGAATGCCATCATAATCATTGTACATGCGGCTACAGCTCATATAAGCAGAAGCAGCAACAGCAGACCGACCGGAACCACGGCTGATGACTTTGGCTTGCATATGATAAATTGCCATATCTGGTACCTCCTTTCGATGTTGTCTGCAACAGTGTATAAAGCCCTCGGCAGAGCGCACGAGCCCCGAAGGGGATACCACTGCCTGATTTATCAGGTGGTGAGTAAATGCGCCCTTCGGGAGTAGAACTTGTGCGTTTACATTCCCCGTAGCCGGATCATCAGCTCCCGTTTCAGGGAATCTAAATCCATTTCTTTAATATGGGGAACAATACTTTCCAGAATGGCTCCTTCCTGGACTAATCGGTGTGTTCTGGCATCACGTTCTTTTTTGCGATTTCTTGCTTCAGCTTCTTCCTGGCGGTGTCTTGCCTGTAAAAGTGCTTTTTCTTCCGGTGTCATGATTCTTTTATCTGCCATACCTGGCACCTCCTTTTTATGCCCGTATCCGGGCATTTTTGGTTTTAAAATCTTTTGGTTTGGTACTATGGTTTTAGATAACTGACAGTGGCATGTTCTTGGTGAAAAATAAGGAAAGATAGTAGTACCACTGTCAGTGAAAAATAATCATTGCGTTATACTTCTTTGAGTCAATTCTGGTTCGGAGCATGATTGTTCAACAGGATTTTTTTCGCCCGTTTTAAATTATCTGTTGCATTGTCCTGACGGATATTCCGGTTATTGATACGGACAGGAATACATCTCTCCAGAATACGGTCATAAATTCGTTTGTGTGCGATATCAGC
>ENA-USYV01003196-USYV01003196.1-human-gut-metagenome-genome-assembly--contig:-NODE-3196-length-11829-cov-7.744894_pt1 | contig 11829 bp, 9 predicted proteins | sample MGYA00250066_ERZ773514 | MGnify/ENA primary metagenome ERZ773514 (study PRJEB29103, sample SAMN06112049) | human gut metagenome | biome: human gut; feature: ankylosing spondylitis patient; material... | reverse complement strand
AATGAATTTCAAAAAATACCTCGCCCTGGGAACCGCCCTGACCCTGACCCTTCTCGCCGGCTGCGGTAGCTCCGGCTCCGGCGATGACCAGATCGTCATCTACTCCAACGCCGATGAGGAGGCCGTCACTGCCATGGAGAACGCTCTGGACGCAGGCGGCTATGAGGGCAAGTATATCGTGCAGACCTACGGCACCTCCGAGCTGGGGGGCAAGCTGCTGGCCGAGGGCACCAACCTAGAGGCGGATCTCGTGACCATGAGCACCTTCTATCTCCAGAGCGCCCAGGAGCAGAACAACATGTTCCTGCCCCTGGACTTTGAGGTGAACACCCTGGAGGAGGTGCCTGACTACACCGCCCCCATCACCTCCCAGGAGGGGGCCATCATCCTGAACACTGAGCTGATGGCCTCAGAGAACCTGCCCACTCCCACCTGCCTGAAGGACCTGGCTGACCCAGTGTACGCCGGACAGGTGGCCGTCACTGACATCCAGTCCTCCTCCACCGCATGGCTGCTGATCCAGGCCCTGGTGGACGCCTACGGCGAGGACGGGGCCGAGGAGACGCTGGCCGCCATCTATGACAACTGCGGCGCCCACATCGAGACCTCCGGCTCCGGCCCCCTGAAGCTGTGCCGGGCCGGCGAGGTGGCCATCGGCTTCGGTCTGCGCCACCAGGCAGTGGCCGACAAGGCTGACGGCCTGCCCATCGACTACGTGGACCCCACGGAGGGCAACTTCTCCCTTACTGAGTCCGTGGCCGTCCTGGACAAGGGGGAGGACACCAACCCCCTGGCCATAGAGATGGCGCGGTGCATCATAGAAAACGGCCGCGCCGAGCTGATCCAAACCTACCCGAATCCCCTCTATGAGGGCGAGACCGCCGACCCCGCCAACCAGTCCGACTACCCCAGCATCTTTGACGAGCCCCTGACCTTCGAGCTGTTCACCGCCCACCAGGAGCTCTCCGAACGGGCCAAGGGCTGAACTGGCTTGTCTGTGAGAAAAGGAGGAACCGACCATGAATACCTATAAACTACTGACCCCCGGGCCCCTGACCACCACCGACACGGTGAAGGAGGAGATGCTGGTGGACCGGTGCACCTGGGATGACGACTACAAGGCCGTCACCCAGAAGATCCGCCGCCAGCTGCTCCAGCTGGGGCACGTGTCGGAGGATGACTACACGGCCGTCCTGATGCAGGGCAGCGGCACCTTCGGAGTGGAGAGCGTCCTCTCCAGCGTGGTGGGGGACGAGGACAAGGTCCTCATCTGCTCCAACGGGGCCTACGGGGTGCGCATGACCCGGATCTGTGACCGGAACCGCATTCCCTATGTCCACTACGCCGAGAGTTATGACCACATCCCCGACCCCGCCCGCGTCGCCCGTCTGCTGGCTCAGGACCCGGCCATTACCCACGTGGCCATGGTCCACAGTGAGACCACCAGCGGCATCCTCAACGACATCCAGTCCGTGGGCAAGGTGGTCCGGGACGCCGGGCGGACCTTCATCGTGGACGCCATGTCCTCCTTCGGCGGGGTGGATATCCCCGTCTCCGACTGGGGCATCGACTTTCTGGTGTCCAGCGCCAACAAGTGCATCCAGGGAGTACCCGGCTTCTCCTTCATCCTGTGCCGCCGGGACAAGCTGCTCTCCAGCGAGGGCAAGGCCCGCTCTCTGTCCCTGGACCTGCTGGACCAGTGGAAGGGGATGGAGAAGGACGGCAAGTGGCGTTTCACCTCCCCCACCCATGTGGTGCTGGCCTTCTCCAAGGCACTGGACGAGCTGGAGGCGGAGGGGGGCATCCCCGCCCGGCACCGCCGCTATGCCGAGAACAACCGCCTGCTCATTGAGAAGATGCGCGCCATGGGATTTGCCCCATACATCGACGGGAGCCGCCAGGGCCCCATCATCACCACCTTCTTCTATCCCGCCGGGGTACCCTTCCAGTTCTCCGAGTTTTACACCTACATCAAGGAGCGGGGCTACGTCCTCTACCCGGGCAAGCTCACCGATGCGGATACCTTCCGGGTGGGCAACATCGGAGAGATCTACCCGGAGGATATTGAGAAACTTGCTTCCATCATCGCCGGCTTCCTGGCCGCCCATAAGGAGGAGATCGCATGATCCGGGCCGTCATCTTTGACTGGGCGGGCACCACTGTGGACTACGGCTGCTTCGCCCCCGTCCAGGCCTTTCAGGAGGCCTTCGCCCACCACGGCGTGCCGGTCACCCTGGAGGAGACCCGTAAGCCCATGGGTATGCTGAAGCGGGACCACATCCGCACCATGCTCCGGATGGAGCGCATCGCCCGGGCCTGGGAGGAGACCCACGGCCGCCCCGCGGGGGAGGAGGACGTGGAGGCTGTGTATCTGAATTTCTTCGATCGTACGGTCACCATCCGCTGTTTCGATCATCGTACCCGCAGCAAAACAGCTTGCATTGAACTTGCCGTTTAATGCTCCGCTTACAAAGTTCTTTCCTGCATTGATTGCCATTTCCTTCGGGTCAAATTCTCCATCTGCAAGCTGCTTGATTCCATCGCCAACTGCACCGATCGCCGCTTCTTTTAAGCCGCTCTTCACCATGCGTTTTGCAATGTTTTCTGCACACTTTGCAGGAGAAATTACCGCCGATAAGGCTCCTGTTGCCGCTGCTGACAGATATTCTCCAGCTCCGCTATTGAACTCACCATCATCCAGATAATCGCACACTGCGGTAACCGCTACATTGATCACAGCACCAATTGCAGCTTTTGCAACAAGGCCCCAGAAATGTCCGTCTGGATCATTCAAAGGAATCGGATTGTTTCTGCAATATGTGTACAAATTCAAGCTGAGCGGATCATTTGCAGTACCGATTACAGTATCTCTTGAAATGAATCGTCCAATTTCAGGATCGTAATATCTTGCACGAAGATAAATGGTTCCAGTTTCTTTGTCGAAATACTCTCCGCTGAACCGGAAGGGATTTTCATCGTTCTCATCCGAATTCTTTTCTACGCCAAACGCATCATACCGATAGGTTTTCGTCTTATCTCCGGTTTCGCTGGTCAGGTTGACAACATCACCGTGTGCATTCTGAAGATAGTATGTCACATCACTGGTCATACCGTTATAGAACGCACGGCTGGAAATCAAACCTGTTCCTCGAACATAGACATCTGCTTCATATACAGATTTCCCGATGTCCACCATCAATTCTTGCCCGTCATAGACATGTGTGGTGGTTTTCCCGTTTACAGTTTTGGTTCTTCTGAGGCCATCATAACCATATGTGTAGGAAGCAGTCATTTCGCCGTTCTGTACACCAATCAGTTCATTTAAGCCATCATAAGTATTTGTCTGTAAACCATCATCCGGATCATTCTTAGTCAGCTGATTTCCGTTTGCATCGTAGGTGTATACGGTATCCCGTACTACATCGCCTGTTTTCTTACTTTCTTTCTGAAGTAAGCCGGTATAATGTCCGTTTGAAGAATAATTGTAAGTAGTGACGTAGTCCTCTTCACCGCTTACTGTCATCTGAGAACGATTACTGTAATCATCATATTCATATGAGATGTTGTTGCTGATGTTTCCGTTAACCTCCGATTCGGAAACCAATCGTCCCATTCTGTCGTAATCATATGACGTCGTTTCTATTATACCACTTTCTGTACGGGTTTTGCAAGCATCAGATCCGTCTAAGTAATAAGTATAATCATATTATGTCAAATATTAAAAACATACTTGAGCCAATCCAAGAAATACTGACAAGCTTCTTTCTCCGTTTCAAACTCCTTTAATGAAGTGCGTTGACCTCGCTCTGAATAGTAAGTGTACCACTTACCCTCAAATTCTTCTATACAATATGCCTCATTTGGAAGACCACCATTCAAGTTATATGCAAACTTGTCAATATTTAACTCATTTAATTTTTTTTCTAACTCTTTTTTTGTCATTTCAATACCTCAAGTTTAGGATTTGAACCTTCTAATAATAGTTGAACCGTAATTCCGTCACCCAAATAATATTGTGTTCCTCCGCCTGGCATACCAAACCATGGTGCCACCTCGCCAGCATATACTCGAATAGGTTCTTTAACTACATATACATTATAAGGTTTAGAGATCGTGCCTGGCTCAACAGCTCTAGCTTTATATGGTGTATTTATAGGTGATAAATACGACCCGCCTACGTAACCATAACGATCAATAACTGTTCCAGGTTGTAATGTTATTATATCACTATCTGTCAACGGATGTGTAAAGCCACCATTGCTTGGCCATTTCGCACTCATATCTGAATTATAATATTTTCCAATCCATCCGCCTCGTTCTGCAATCTCACGCTTCAATGATGCAATTTCTGATGTACTCAAATTTTTGTTACATACTACATTTTCTATTAATGCGTATACATCTGGATCATCGGCATTTTTAAAATCAAATTTACCAAGACTTGCTACTATTTCGCCATAATTCTCGCTTGCTTTCGTGATATCTTTTAGTTCTTCTAAGTCATCAGCAATTTTAATGTACCTTTTTGCATTATCGCCAAATATTTTATTTATCTCATCCTCAGATTTTATAATTTTTCCATCAACATAGCAATCATCTATTGAATCGGTAACAGCATTATAGTACATTTTGTTTGACTTTTTTAATAAAGTGGCAAATTCATCTGAATATTTAAGAATACCAATAACAGGAATAATCCCCACTAAATCAAGAAATGATTGCCCAGCAAATGACCAAGAAAATTCATCATCTCCAATGATGATTTCTCCCCATTCTCCAATATCATATGTGATATCTCTTAAATCGCAAACCAAGTCTAAATCAAAAATACCAAGTACAATTTCGCCTGCAGTTCCAAGCAATGTAACATCGTCTGTGAAATTTCCTTTCACAATTTGATTAAGGGATTTACCAATATAGTCTGATGCTGCATCTGCAACTGGTTCAATGTAATGATTGTATAAATAAGAAAGTGTTTCAACCAGTGTTTTTTTGTTCTTATCAGCATTTACATTGTCAGTTTTAATAAATTCTTCTACGCTACAGCCATATTTGTCTTCCAGCCATGCATTGTCAACATTAAGTGGATCTTCTGCTATCTGTTTTTCCACAATATCAGGAATTGTATTACCATTGGAGTCCTCCATGTACTTCCATTCCTCATAAGGAACAGCATCCTCTAAGTTTGTAACATATTGTGGAAGATAAGGTCTGAAATGATAGTTCTCATTAGAATAATCAGGAGAAAAAACAACCCCCAAACATTTTCCAGTCTCATCTTTATAATTGAAATTGAACGTTCTTTCTGTATTCAGAGAACCATCTTCATTATTGATATATGTTTCACAGTTGTCCCAAAGAACGGTCTGTTTGCCGCCTTCATAACCAAAATGAATGACTTGTGAACCGGAAGAATAGATCGATTTCAGCCCAGAAGCTTCATTGACTTCCCAGATTGGTCCAAAGAAACAGATATTACCTGCTGTCCATTTTCCTTCCATATCGGTCAATGTGATATAATTCCAGTTTCCATATACTTCGAGCCAATCTGCACTGTTTGTCATCCAGATGGTATCATAACAATTTGCCTGACCAAAATTAAAATCGCCGCCAATAACTACTGTACCGCCATTCAGACGCATATTTTGTCCGGCATTTCCACCCCAGCCATCTGGAGAAGCGGTACGAAATACTAAGTTGTTGGAAACTTCCAAATAACCATTGCTAATATTCAGTGTTGCTCCTTGATTGCCAGACCAAAATTTCGGAATATCAGTTGTAAAGGACATACAGTCGCCTACATACAGAGAACAGCCATTCAGGTTCAAATCCGTATCATGCAAATTTAAGCTGCCCTGAAAAGCACCGCTTTCCTGCATGATCAGTGTTCTTTTAAAGGCATGATCCCAATCCAAATCGCCAGAAGCCTTGTATGCGGCAGAAAACCATTCAACATCTGCATTATCAATTGTGCCGCTGTCGTCTTTGTCCATGTATGCGTAGTAATTATCAGATGGACCTCTTAATTTTGCAGCCGCTTCCAAAAATTCCGCATCATTCTCATCAATTACACCATTATGGTTTAAATCAAGATTATACCAGTAAACATCCATGGATTGATATATAATTGAAATATATGAATTTAGATCTTCCTCATCAATTATACCATTTCCATTGAAATCAAGGTCGGAAATTTCAGAAGAATCGTAGCCAACAAAACTTGCCATAATATACATATCCAGATGATTGATGCAGGCATCTCCATTCAGGTCATAAATATATGCAGCATTTGCATCCTGTTGCGATTCACTCGCAGAATTGATTGCATTCTGAGCATCCAGTAATTCAGCCTGATCAATTTTGCCATCATCATCAAGATCCATAGAAAAATTGAATGCATCATCACCACGATATGCCCCTAAACAACTCTGTACATATGCCAAGTCTTTTCCATTGATAACATCGTCGCTCCACTCGTTGTCGTGTTCTTCATTCCAAGTGGTATCACCTGGAACTAATGTTACTGTGTTGCGAGAAGCACCGGATCCAACAGTATAAGTACCAGTACCAAAATCCTTCAAGTAAAACGGCAAATAACCATCACTTTCATATTTGACATGATAGATGCCACTACCGCTGCTTGCTGTTACAGAATAACTGTCACCACTTCGGAGTTCCTGGTATTCAATTTCATTCCAGTTCTCATCAAAAATACGTACATAAATCGGCGTTTTGTCTTTAATTCCATTGACATCGCCTTGTTTAACAATACCAGTTACTGTTAATTCACCTGCTGGAGCATCGCCATCCGAAGCAGTCGCAATAACTGCAGTATGGTCCTGCACTGCTTCGTCTGATTCGGATTGAACAGAAATATCATCTTCTGCAATCTCCTCATTATTAGCAGTTTCTTTTTTGTCTTCAGTAACATCAAAAAAATCTACTTTTCCCAGATCTTTTGTTGCTTCTTCAAATTCCTTGGCAAGCTGGTCTTTGTTCTTTGCTCCCTCAATCGCTTCTGCAGCAGATGCAATTGTATCAGCATGTAAAAGACCTTGGGCACTGCCGTCGCCAAAAATCATGACCTGTCCCATGAACATCAGGGACATGACTCCGGCAAGTGTTCTTGTCAGTTTTTTATTCATGCACTTCCTCCTTTTTTATTTTCAAAAACATTCTTTCCTTTTCCAAGCAGCAACATAACTGCAAGAGAGCACCATGCGATCTCCAATACCAAAACAAATTGTGTGAAATGTAAAGCAAACAACAGCATCGCCACAATCATTTCTATTGTCATCACAACAATTGCTCGAATATGATAAACATGATGTTCTTTTTCATCCAATCTCTTATTTCGATCTTCCACCGGCGACAGCAAAAAAACAACGATGCAGGCTATCAACGACAATGTTGTAATCACCCAAAAATACATTTGGGGCGTGTATTTTACGATACACAGTGCAATCCATAACATTATCGCAGAAAATGCCCAGCATCGCTGCGGTGTAGAAGCATGATAGCCTCCGGCATATACTCTTAATGGGATATATGCGATTGTGTAAACCATCGCCGGCACAGCAAGTCCCATTATAAATCCAATCAGGAGCATTGTTAGAATGTTCAGAATTGTTGCAAACATCTGACGCAGGCCATATTCATACAATGTTCTATTGGATTTTGAGATAATGCCACAGTGTTCTAGCCTATCTGCAATCTTACAAGATAATTTAACAAACATCAGAACTTGCGAAGTTTTTTAGCTGTATCAGGCAATTCTTCCTGATAAGTCATCCAAGTACAGGTTGAATTTACTGTCAGTGTTGTAAAAACCATTGCTAAAGCAGCAAGCATACCGCCATATTTCAAAATAATCTTTTTCATATTTATCACTCCAATCTTTTTATTTTGCCTGCAAAACAAATTATAACAAAAAAAGAGCCGCAAAAGCGACTCTTGTAAAAAACGACCTATGTTAATGTCAAAATTCGACTATTTTCTCACTCTGTTTCATGATGAAAACTCGTATTGCAGAGCATGACATCTGTAATAAAATATATATCATTATAATCGTATATAATGTCTCCATCATATTTTTCCAATATGCTGGAAACGCTTTTCAGTCCTAATCCATGTAATTGCTTTTCCTCCTTTGTTGTCATCAATGTTTCTTTCTCTTTTATGATATTTCCATCATAGGTATTTTCTATATGGATAAAAAGAATGTTTTTCTCAAAATAAATATTGATAAAGAAGTATTTCCTTTCCGCTTTTTCGATAGCTTCTATTGCATTGTTTAATAAATTTCCAAGTATGATGTTGAGGTCAAACACATTAATTTTCAAGTCCTTTGGTATCGTTATAGAATACTTTAAATGGACGTTTTTGTTTTTCATCTCCTGCAACTTGTAATTAAGAATGCTATCAATCTCGGAATTTCCGGTGTCAACAAATTGCTGATGAAGCGAGAGAAAACCCAAACCCTCTTCAATATAATGAATCAGTCCTTGATTATCCGCTTTTTTTGCATAATTTACAATAGAGATTAAATGATTCTTGAAATCGTGTTGTAAGTATCGAATTCTATTCTGGGATTCTTGTAATAATTCTAATTCACTATGTTGTGCTTTCACCGCTTGCTCCAAAAGCTTTTTCTCATAGATGACTTCATAATTCTTCTGGAGGCTATCATACATATAAAAAATGAGTAAATTAAAACTGATTAAAATAAAAGCTACAGTGATTGTTTTTATGCTGTACTGATACATAGTTAAAATACCAACCAAAATGCTCCCAATTGGCACAGTCAAAATTGTTGCTAAATACAGTTTATCAATTTCATGATAAGCCCGTTTTTTCCAAATATATTCAAAAATCAATTCTATTAAAAAGGTAATCAGTACTGTGGCAATTCCACTACTCATTATAATGGAATTCACTTTAGTTATGAGAATAATGGTATATACAATACCGTCTGCAAGCATATTAACTACATAAAATGCTACAAATAATTTACTTGTTACTTTCGATTCATACAAAAATGAGAGAGCAATCAATGGAATTATATTTGTTAAGATATTTAAAGTGAAATTTCCAAATAAGATAGCACCAAAACTATTGATTAAAAAATAGAATGTAAATCCTATTATAATCCAGATTTGTTTCACTTTTGCAGTACCAAACATAGTATTTAAAAGCTTAAAATAAATATAGATACGAAAAGCATTTCCTATTAAATATACGAGCTGTTCCTGCATATTATCACTCCTCTCTAAATCGATCTGCACTATACTTCAAAATTGCTCTGCGAACTTCTTTTCTATTTGGTTTGCTAATAGGCAACTCTCTACAATCATCAATTGTCAGTGAATCATAACTATATGATGAAATATGAGCAATGTTAATATAGAAAGATTTATGGATCATAAGGAAATTTTTTAGAATTTTCATTTCTGACAAATCACTCAATTTTCCATAAAATTCATGTGATTCATTTGAACAATAAACAGTAATCTTTCTTCCATTGCTTTCAAAATATTGTATCTGCTCTATTGGTATTCGCTTTTTTACATTTTTGTTTGTTAATTCAAAAAAATCTTTCTTGGAATATAATCGAAGATATTCACCCAGGCAAGAAAATAATGTTTCTCTTTGTATGGGTTTCATCAAAAAGTGAAATGGATGCACTTGAAACAATTCCATAGCATATCCCATTTTAGAAGAGATATAAATAATTTGACACAAGTAATCTTGGTTTATCTCACGTATATGTCTACCGACCTCTACACCATTAATCTTAGCTAACTCAATATCCAATAGAATTAAATCAAAATGTATATCATCTTCCAGATCAGCCAAAAGATTTTCTCCATTGTAATAGATTGAAATATCAAAAATCATTTTGAATTTCATTTCGTATTCTTTCAGAAAAAATAGTAGTTCATCACATACTGCTCTTTCATCATCCACTACTGCTATGCAAATCACGTAATATGCCCCTTTCTTAGCTTTCTCTCTCTATTTCCATAATACCATAAAATATCCCAAAAAGCAAGAAGAATAGATGGTTTATTACTGGAGATACTAAAAGGAAAGAAGCATTTTTGTTTCGTAAAATCCGCCCATTGACTATTCAAGCCTAAAAAGTCACGCTGTTTCCGATATTTTTTGTATTTTTCATACGATTTTTTGACGGCGAAACATTATCCCGTCAATTGCAGTCGCTTTACATATTCCTGCTTCATCTGCATAGAGGAATGCACATATCGATTCAGCGTAATACTGGCATCAGCGTGTCCCAGCAATTCACTCAGCGTCTTTGCATCAAACCCATGGGCAATACAATCTGTAGCATAAGTGTGTCGAAGCAAATGAAATGGAACCTTCCGGATACCACAAAGTTTCAGGATTTTCTGAAATCGATACTGCATCGTTCTCGGTTCTGCCGGTTTGTTTTTCCCAGTAATCAGGTACAGAAAATCCTGTCGTTTTTTCTTTTCCAGCAATGTCAACAGGAATGATGGAACCGGAATTGTCCGCACAGAAGTTCTGCTTTTTGGGGAGCCAATCAGTACCTCAGAACAACCATTTCGATAAACTCTCTGCACCGTTCGTTTTACAGAAAGTGTTCCGTTTTCAAAGTCAATGTCACTCCATTGTAAGCCGCACAATTCACCTACACGCAAACCAGCGAACAAGCACAGCAGAATCGCCAAATCAATGGTCAGCCCTGTCTGAAGAAGATACTGTTCCAACTTCTTTCGCTCCTCAGAAGACAAAACATCCAGCTGCTTTTTCTCTGCTTTTGGCATAGTGAAATGCGTTCCATGAATGTGATACTCCTGCACTGCATACTGTTCTATGCTGTGGTAAACTCGCATAATGTCCTGTACAAACCGAGCAGAAAGTCCGCCTGCCCCACACAATCGACCGCTTTGCAGTTTCTCATAGACAAAATCATTCAGCTGGTGTGTTGTCATATCCGTGAGATACTTTGTTCCGAGATCCGGAAGAATGTGATTGCGAATGATGTTTTCATAGTGAGCATAACTGGACGGTTTCACACGCAGTTTTGCCGCAGAAAGCCATTGACGAGATGCCTCTGCCACGGTCAATTTCAAAGCAGAAACTGGCTGGTTCTGCAAAACAGCTTGAAATTGTGCCATCTTTTCCTTTACCTCAGAAAGCGTTCTGGCATATACAAATTTGTATTTCAGCGACCCATCTTCCTTATGACCGATCGGGACACGTCCCTCAAACCGACCGTCTTTTCTCTTGTAAATGTTGCTGCCTCTTCTCGGCATTTGAAATCCCTCCTGACAAGTTTTCGGACTGTTCAAAGCAAGAAAACTCCTGTTTTTTCTCCGATTCTGATGATTTATTCATGAATTTTCAGAAATATATACTTTACTTTTTCTGAAAATCTGCTATAATGATAGCAGATTCGATGCTGTTTTATCTGAAATTTCTGCAAATAAATGGGCGGATTTTACGAAGAAATCTACATTTCATAGAAACAAAATGCCATGCTGAGAAGATGTGCTTTCCCAGCATGGTTTTTTATCGTTCTGGATTTGTTCCCTGATACGTTCTCAGCTTGTATGCGTTGTGTCAATTTCAATTTCGTGTATTTCTGATCTTATCCTGACTTGTTCCCGCATACAGAAAAAAGGCATCTCAGCTACCTTTCAAATATTCTCCAATCAAAACCACCCGTTAAACGGGTGGTTTGAGAAAGCCCTATAAGGGCATATTGCGGACACTGCCCCTTAAGTGGGCTGAGAAAGGTCTGCCAACTGCATTTCATTCTCAGCTACCCCTTAAGGGGTATTC